>OLOL01002981.1_pt1 | contig 11119 bp, 9 predicted proteins | sample 1673081 | NCBI WGS metagenome assembly OLOL01 (sample SAMEA3136753, study PRJEB25190) | human gut metagenome
AAAACATTCAAGTATTTTACTTGGATGCTTTTTCTGTTACTACTCTTATGATCTCTTCCTGTATAATTTGATGAAAACTCCTAAGACAAAGAGCATAATGAATAAAGTAATCCCGAATGCCCAGTAATTAATAATCCGTGACTCTGCGGTAAGTACGTAATCACCAGCGAGAAGCCGGAAGCCGTCTATTTTCCAGATGACTACATCATCTTTCAGAACTTTGGCGTTAGAGCTGAGCAGTCTGCCCGGCAGTGTCAACTCAAATTGTATAGCATGATAGAAGACTTCGGCGATGTTGATTTTCTCTTCGCACAGGGCATCCATCATTTCTTTATTTGTTTTATAAAGGTCCGAAAAGTATTTTGTACTGCAAGCTTTATCAAACATGTTACAGACTTCCTCGATATCAGCGTCTCCCATACTGTCACCTTTTTCTGACGAATGTTTCTTGTAAACAGAATCTTTCAATTCCTTCAGACACTGCAGGCAAGCAGTATCTCCTTGTAAAGAAGCGAAGTGGTGGATGACTTCCCAGTTGATTTCATAGATGCTGCGGTTATACCATTCTCCGAATTTAGCTTCGAGTTTATCCAGTTTATCATTCATTTCGATGCCGTTCATACCTCTGAAGGCATCATCGTTTCCCTGAAGCCAAATCATTTGCTCTTCCTTATTCAGATAATTGTCAAGAGGTACAGGGCCTTTATCCTGAAGTTCTTTGTAAGTGGCCGTATATATATAATAGGTGTAAAACCATCTGAAACTCTTCTTTACCCGTTCCATAGGTATAGCCATAGCACTCAGATGCTCTTTACCTTTGGCAACAGTGAAGTATTCCCCATCTACTCCGGAGAGTTTTTGGCAGGCCTTTACATTCAGCTTTTCTTCTTCGCCCCAAAAGTTGAATTTAGTTGTAGAGTCCAGATTTACTAATTGCCAGTTGGCATCCGGTTGAAACAGAAAAGGATTATGTGTCTTATCTCCTGCAATGAAAGCGGAATCGCCTTGTGCATAGATTTCCCTGTACATACTTCCGTCCCTTTCAACTCGTGAAGTCGTCCGATAATAGGTGCTGCAAGAAGTCATGCTAAGTAACAGTAGCATGGTTATTAAGAAATAGTTGGTTTTCATATTCTGTCTATTTTAATCGTTTTTCTTTGATGACTTGTAAGATTTGCATCTTCCGGGATTTCCGGTGTTGTATATATTGAGAGGATAGATAAGTATTCTTTTCCAGCAGTCGCATTTCTTCCCAGTTGTCAGGTAATGGAATGCTGTTTGACCAGTTATCATATTCATTTTGCATTTCTGTCCGGTGAGGGACAGAAGTGAAGCAAGTGTCATTGATGAATAGCAGGAGTAATAATGAGGCGGCAATGCCGGATGCCCATGCTCCTATGAGAAACTTTCTCCGTTTCCTTTCCGGTGAGATCCCGGATATTCTGTTGAGGATGGTAGCGGTCAGTTTCTCCGGATTTTCCAATATCGGCTGGTTACTTTTGATTTCGGTCAGCCATTTTTCATACTGTTTATCTTCTTGTTTCATAAGTCGGGGTCTATTTGATTCATTTTATTACGTATGTTCTTTCTGGCAAGGTACAAGGTACTTTTTATCTTTTCGGGCGATAATCCTGTGATAATCTGTACTTCTGCTACCTCCAACTCTTCGACATCCCGAAGCGTGAAAACGACTTTCTGCTGGGGAGACAGTTCGTTGGTATATCGCAATATCAGTTCTTTCAACTGCTTGTTGGAAAGAGATATCTCAATATGATCGTCAGAAGGAATATTTACCGAATCGGAAAAGGCGGATTCATTATCCAGCGGAGAATGGCGTAACGAACGCAAACGGTCGTAACAGGTGTTACAGGTGATTTTGTAAAGCCAGGTTGACAGGCGGTTTTTCTGATTGTACGTTTTCAGGGATAACCATACTTTTACAAATGTTTCTTGTGTTATGTCTCTGGCTTCCTCTTCATCACAAAGTAAACGGAAAGCTAGTCGGAACACCAGTGGCTGGAATTCCGAAACCAGTAGGGCGAAGGCCCTTTTGTCGTCCTGCTGACTTCGGCTGACCAGTTCCTGTATTTTTTCCTGATTCATCATTATTTATTCCTGTTTACTATATGATACGTAGCAAAATGCTTCAGGTCGTTTGTAAGTCATCAAATATATAAAAAAATCCCCGGACAACACATTGCCCGGGGGAAAGATATCTGAAAAGAGAATAAAGATTATTTGATTCTCTTATATCCGTATACAGCCAAGTCACCGAGTTCTTCTTCGATGCGGAGCAGTTGGTTATATTTAGCCATACGGTCCGAACGGCTTAATGAACCGGTCTTGATCTGTCCGCTATTCGTAGCTACTGCGATGTCTGCAATCGTTGCGTCTTCCGTTTCGCCGGAGCGGTGGGAAGTGACAGTCGTATAGCCATGACGGTGAGCCATTTCGATAGCGTTCAGAGTTTCGGTCAGCGAACCGATTTGGTTTACTTTGATCAGGATAGAGTTTGCACATCCCTTCTCGATACCCATTGCGAGGAAGTCAACGTTCGTAACGAACAGGTCATCACCTACCAACTGGCAGCGGTCGCCGATACGTTCAGTCAGTTTCTTCCAGCCTTCCCAGTCGTTTTCGCTCATACCGTCTTCGATGGAGTCGATTGGGAATTTGTTGATCAGTTCTTCCAGGTAGTCGATCTGTTCTTCGGCGGTACGTTTCTTGCCTTTGGCACCTTCAAACTTGGTATAGTCGTAGATACCGTCATGGTAGAATTCGGAAGAAGCGCAGTCCATACCGATCATTACGTCTTTACCCGGTTCGTATCCGGCAGCTTTGATGGCTGCGATGATAGAGTTCAGAGCATCTTCCGTACCTTCGAGGTTAGGAGCGAAACCACCTTCGTCGCCTACGGCAGTGCTGAGGCCACGATCTTTCAGTACTTTCTTCAAAGCGTGGAATACTTCGGCGCCCATTCTCAAACCTTCTCTGAATGAGGGTGCACCTACCGGACGAATCATGAATTCCTGGAATGCGATAGGAGCGTCACTGTGTGAACCGCCATTGATGATATTCATCATCGGTACAGGCATTACGTATGTATTTGTTCCGCCGATATAGCGATAGAGAGGGAGATCAAGATAGCTGGCTGCTGCTTTGGCTACAGCGAGAGATACGCCAAGAATAGCGTTAGCACCTAGATTGGACTTGGTTTTAGTACCGTCGAGTGCCAACATTGCGTAGTCGATTCCTCTTTGGTTGAGAGAAGACATACCGATCAGTTTCGGAGCAATGATCTTGTTTACATTGTCCACCGCCTTTTGTACGCCTTTGCCACCGTAACGTTGCTTGTCACCATCACGAAGTTCGAGTGCTTCATGTTCACCTGTGGAAGCACCTGACGGAACAGACGCACGTCCCATGATACCTGATTCCAATACTACGTCAACTTCTACTGTGGGGTTACCTCTTGAATCGAGAATTTCTCGAGCTACAATTTTTTCTATTTTCATCGTTTCTATTGTTTTGAATAATATTTTTGCAAAAGTACGGACTTGACAGAGAGTGGGAAATCACTATAAATAGGTATTCTTTCGAATCATACTCCCTAGATGTCATTAGTCCGGTCTTATTAGATAACAATGTGACGATGCTTTTTGTTTGAATGCGGATGGATGAAATTGGTAGAATTCTAGTCTTCGATAATAACTCCCAACAGCGGAAGCAAGTCCATGGCCTGCAAGGAAGTAATGACAGCTCCTTTCAGGTCGCTGATATTAAGTGTTATTCCGCCGATGCGCGAAGTACGCAGGTCGATTCCACGGAGCGGAGCATGAGAAAAGTCAGCTTCTACCAAATCACAACTGTCGAAGGCGACGGAAGAGAAACGGCAGTCATTGAAACTTCCGTTCCGGAAATGGCAGTGCGAGAAGCGTACCTGATTCATTTTGCTCATCGCCAGATTGATGTAAGAGGCATTACAGTCATGCAATAAAACATGATTCATGGTCGTCTCTGAAAGGTTGGTTCCTAGTAATTTGCAGGCAATGAACTCTACCCGGTAAAGGGAGCTTTCTGCAAAAGATATATTGGACAGGTCGCAGTTCTCAAACCGTATATCTGCCAGCTGAGAAGAACGGAATTTACATTCGCTGAATGTCTGATTCCGGAAAGTGCAGTTCTTGAAACTCTTGTAAGACTTGCTGATTCCCTCTTCTCTTCCTTTGCTGAATATGAGATTTGAGACGGTTTCCTCTTTTTCGAGCAGTTCTTGCAAGGTGCTTGTACTGACTTCCTGTTCCTCCATCATGGGAGGAGCCACACGGACGGGCTTGGCTGCATTTCTTTTGATCATATGATGTAGATATGTTATGTTTATTGTTTTACAAGTGAATATCCCAAGTACAGCATAATGAATCCTACAAACAAGCTGAGGCCTACATAGAGTGAGAGGTAGAAGAAATTATCGTCTTTGATTAACTGAAAGTTCTCATTCATGAAGGTTGAAAAGGTGGTGAATCCTCCACAGAATCCTACGGTGAGAAACATTTTCAGATTGGGGTTCATCAGATTTCCCCGTTCGAAGAGTCCGTAAAACAGGCCGATGGCGAAACAACCGAGTATATTGACCAGCAGTGTTCCCAAAGGGAAGGAAGGTGTCAGGAAATTCTGAACGTAACGCGAGATGAGATAACGCAGAACGCCTCCGGTAAAACTTCCCATACCGATAAAGAGTAAAGTCTTGAGCATAAGCTGACAATTTAAGAGTTATACATTCAAATTGTAGGGATCATCAGCTCCAAAGGGCGGTTAAAGGCTAATCCCATAGCCGGTGCAAAGATAGAAAAAAGATAAAACTATTTGCAGAAGGCTTCAAAATCTTTTTCAAATTGTTTGAAACCTCCGGTGTAAACCTTATCTATCCGTTCGGAAACAATGGATGAGTCATCTTTGTTTTGAAAGGAGAGTACAAAATCACGTAATATCTGCCGGGGAACTTTCTCGATCCAGAAAGTGACGAGTGCATGAGAGAGGATATAGGCGTATTGTTCGTCGGTTCTTTGCTGCTTCATAAATTCCTTTTGGCGACTGTTGATAAAGGTAGGCAGATCAATGTCCCCCAACATATATATAGTGCGGATTCTTCCTTTTTCGTAATCGGTAAACGTGTGCTGAAGTCCTTTTTTATTAACTTTACAATGTTCAAAATATTCGGCAAGTCCCTCGTTGAACCATATCGGAGGACGTCCTGCCGTGATTTGCAAGGTGAGGTGATGGCTCAGTTCGTGATAGATCACGCCCAGACCTTGTTGGTATTCTTTTTCTCTGCTTAATATGATGGCCTTTTGTAATCTGGATATATACATTCCGTTTGTACTTTTGGGAGGATGTATATTGAATTTGTTCAGATAGACCAGCGCATCTTCCCTTTTGTTGAATACAGTCAATTGAAGATTAAGCGTATCGGGAAGTCCGAATTGTGCATAAAATTCGACTTCATATTGGAGGGTCTGTTCAATCTTCCGGCGTTCTTTGTCCGTAAGCGGGTCGCCTTCATAAGCGATTCTTACAGTCTGCGCATGGAGCAGGTCGCAAAGGCAGATGAAACAGAGGAAAAGATAAAATATACGCATATTGCTTCCCTTTATTTTGAGTATTTCTGTTTCTGAAATTTCTTTTTTTCACGTTTGCTCATTTCAAGCATGATCAGTTCATCATCTGTGGCGGATTTATAGGCTGTTTTCTCCTCCAGTTTTACATCCCCCTTGTCTGTGCGGAATACAGGAGTGAAGTGAGAATATGGATAGCCTAAGAACCCGTTTGCATCGAATTTATTGTTATCAAGAAAAAAATAAGAGATGGATACTCCGAGTACTCCGGCTATTCCAATAGGTTGCCCGGTCATGACTTCTTCACCTGTCTGGATGAAGTTTTGACGCATCATAAGGTAAGCGGCAAAGGTATGGTCGGGGTGGTATATCAACAATTGCTGTGGCAGCACTGTCGCACAGGCGACTCCTCTGCGGGTTGCATAGACGGTGTCTCCTTCCTGAATTTGGAATATCATAGTTTTGGCAGATTCCTGAGGAGCGATCTGCCATTGTGTTTCTTCGCCGGTCTTTGCATAAGGAGTACTGATCTGAAAGTCTTTGGGGAATTGACCGCGGAAGAACATATACCTGCTTGAAGTCTTGAAAGAATTGCTGGCATTGGAGCCTTTCTCTATTCTGAATACCGTGTTCTTTCCGGGGTTCAAATTGTATGAACGGTCATTTTCGCGGAAAAGGTAGTAACTGCACAGGTCTCCGTTGTAATAGTTTAATTCTGTTCCTCCTTCCGGAGTTTGCTCCCATTTCGATTCAATAATGCGCGGAGGCATTTCCATTAATTTTCGCAGAGACTGTGCGGAGACATAAACGGTAGATAATGTTGTAAGAAGTAACAATGTCGTATATCTGAAGTGCTGTGTCATAATAGTAATATTAGATTATGTGTTATGAAGTAAGATATTCTGCTTGCAAATTTATCAATTATATGCTAATATCATAGCATACTTTGAACTTTTTTGTCTCTGGTATTCAGATTAAGATGTAAATTCTGGGATAATTCTATCCGAACCCATGCGGATATTGTATTTTGAACTATATTGTATTCCTTGTCATTGGGCGGTTGTTAGTGTTTTATCCGGCTGTCTTTTCTATGATATCCTGCTTCTATTTGTATCTTTTCTACCTTTCATCTTTATCGTTCCACTAGGGTGAACAGGCCTGTTTACTCTAGTGGTGAGAACTCTTCACAAGAGTGATGAGATCTGTGCACTGGAGTGGAACGATGGTTATATCCCTTCAAAAATACAGTATTAATAGATGATATACATACCCCTATACTATATGTTATATACAAAGTAGCGGTAGATTCTTGCTCCATGTAAGCACTATATTTTTTCTGTTGGAGTACTTTGGTATATGTTTCATTGACAGGTGTTTATCAGTATTGAGATATTCAAAAACGCTATATTTTAATTATAATCCGAAGTGACGCTTGCTATTCCTCACTACATTTGCCATATGATTATTAACTAATTCATTTATATCATGAAGAACATGAAAATATTAACTACGGCAGTACTCTGTCTGTTACTCTCTTTTTCTATGGGTGCAACGGCAATGGCAGAAAGTATCACTTCTCCTGACGGACAATTAAAACTGGATTTTTCGGTCAATGCTCAGGGAGAACCGGTATACGAACTTTCTTATAAAGGAAAGGGAGTGATTAAACTATCAAAGTTAGGACTTGAGTTGAAGAATGATCCGGGACTGATGAATGGGTTTGCGTGCATCGATACAGAAACTTCCACCTTCGACGAAACTTGGGAGCCGGTGTGGGGAGAAGTGAAATCCATTCGCAATCATTATAATGAAATGGCAGTCACACTGAATCAGAAGGCGCAGGACCGGAATATGATCATCCGTTTTCGGCTTTACAATGACGGATTAGGTTTCCGCTATGAGTTCCCGCAGCAGAAGAATCTGAATTATTTTGTTATAAAGGAAGAACATTCGCAGTTTGCCATGACGGGTGACCATACTGCCTTCTGGATTCCAGGAGATTATGATACCCAGGAATATGATTACACAGAATCCAGACTAACGGAAATCCGTGGACTGATGAAAGGAGCTATTACCGACAATGCTTCTCAAACGTCTTTTTCACCAACAGGCGTACAGACATCTCTGCAAATGAAAACAGCCGATGGTCTGTATATTAACCTGCACGAAGCTGCTTTGGTGGATTATTCCTGTATGCATCTCAATCTTGATGACAAAAAACTGATTTTCGAATCATGGCTGACACCGGATGCAATGGGAGATAAAGGTTATATGCAGACACCCTGTCAGTCTCCGTGGCGTACGGTGATTGTGAGCGATGATGCACGTGATATTCTTGCTTCCAAGCTGACCTTGAATCTGAACGAACCATGTGCTTATCAAGATGTTTCTTGGATTAAACCGGTGAAGTATATCGGTGTGTGGTGGGAGATGATTACCGGAAAAAGCAGTTGGGCATATACAGATGATGTTTATTCCGTCAAACTCGGACAGACGGATTATTCAAAGACAAGCCCTAACGGACGTCATGCTGCCAACAATGACAAAGTAAAACGTTATATCGACTTTGCAGCGCAACATGGTTTCGATCAGGTATTGGTAGAAGGCTGGAATGAAGGCTGGGAAGATTGGTTCGGCAAATCAAAAGATTATGTGTTTGATTTCGTCACTCCCTATCCGGATTTCGACGTGAAGATGCTGAACGCATATGCTAAAGAGAAAGGGGTGAAGCTGATGATGCATCATGAAACATCTGCCTCCGTGCGTAACTACGAACGCCATCTCGATACAGCCTACCAATTTATGGTTGACAACGGATATAATGCCGTGAAAAGTGGTTATGTTGGCAATATCATTCCTCGGGGCGAACATCACTATGGACAATGGATGAACAACCATTATCTATATGCCGTGACGAAAGCCGCCGATTATAAAATCTGTGTGAATGCGCACGAAGCTGTACGTCCTACAGGATTGTGCCGTACTTATCCCAACCTGATCGGCAATGAATCGGCACGGGGAACGGAATATGAAGCTTTTGCCGGCAATAAACCTTTTCATACTACTTTGCTTCCATTCACCCGTCAGATCGGCGGCCCGATGGATTATACACCGGGTATTTTCGACACGAGAATTTCTTTTCTGGAAGGGGAGCATAGCGTTGTACGTACTACTCTGGCGAAACAACTGGCCCTTTACGTAACAATGTACAGTCCTTTGCAGATGGCTGCCGATCTGCCGGAAAGTTATGAGCGTTATCCGGATGCTTTCCAGTTTATTAAAGATGTAGCTTTGGACTGGGATGACAGCAAATATCTGGAAGCCGAACCGGGTGATTATATTACAGTAGCCCGCAAAGCAAAAGGAACCAATCATTGGTTTGTTGGCGGCATTACTGACGAAAACTCCCGTACTGCCGCGTTTACTCTTGATTTTCTGGAACCGGATAAAGAGTATGTAGCTACCCTCTATGCCGATGGAAAAGAGGCTGACTACGAAAAGAATCCGACTTCCTATCAGATAAAGAAAGGGATCGTGACGAATAAAACGAAGATGTCCGTCAAGCTGGCACGCAGCGGTGGTTTTGCATTGAGTCTTATCGAAGCAACTCTATCCGATCAGAAATCAATTAAGAAATGGAAATGAGACGCGACTAAAACGATTGTTCAATCTTCTTTGTATTTTTAATAAAATTTAGAAGTACTCCGCAAAGAAAATTAAAACTTTGCGGAGTGCTTTTTTTATCGGATGGATTCTTTTTTGTACTTTTGCGCCATCTTTTTTTAAACATTATCAATAAAGAGAACAACATGGGAGGTTTTTTCGGAACAGTCTCGAAATCGAGTTGCGTGACTGATTTATTCTATGGTACAGATTATAACTCACATTTGGGTACAAAGCGGGGCGGACTCGCGACTTATAGTCAGGAGAAAGGATTTATTCGCTCCATTCACAATCTGGAAAGTACATATTTCCGATCCAAGTTTGAAGGAGAGCTTGATAAATTTAAAGGCAATGCCGGCATAGGCATTATCAGCGACACAGATGCACAACCCATTATCATCAATTCCCACCTCGGCCGCTTCGCCATCGTCACAGTTGCTAAAATATCGAATATCCAGGAACTGGAAGAAGACCTTCTCAACCAAAATATGCACTTCGCCGAACTTAGTTCGAGCAATACCAATCAAACGGAACTCATCGCACTGCTTATCATACAAGGAAGAACCTTCACCGAAGGTATCGAGAACGTATTCAAACATATCAAGGGTTCTTGTTCTATGCTGATTCTGACAGAGGATGGCAGCATTATCGCGGCCCGTGACCAATGGGGACGTACTCCGGTGGTGATCGGGAAAAAAGATGGTGCGTATGCCGCTACCAGCGAGTCATCCAGTTTCCCGAATCTGGATTATGAAATCGAAAAGTATCTGGGACCGGGGGAAATAGTACGCATGTATCCCGATCATATCGAGCAGCTTCGCCAACCGAATGAAGGAATGCAGATTTGTTCTTTCCTTTGGGTGTATTATGGTTTCCCGACCTCTTGTTATGAGGGCAAAAATGTAGAAGAAGTCCGTTTCACCAGTGGAATGAAGATGGGACAGAAGGACGAATCGGAAGTGGATTGTGCCTGTGGTATTCCTGATTCGGGAGTAGGTATGGCGTTGGGATATGCGGAAGGTAAAGGAGTTCCTTACCATCGTGCCATTTCAAAATATACACCGACATGGCCTCGTAGCTTCACACCGAGCAATCAGGAAATGCGTTCGCTGGTTGCAAAGATGAAGCTAATTCCGAATCGTGCCATGCTTCAGGGAAAGCGTCTGCTGTTCTGTGATGATTCGATTGTGCGTGGAACACAGTTGCGTGATAATGTGAAGATTCTATATGATTATGGAGCGAAAGAGGTACATATGCGTATCGCTTGCCCTCCGTTGATCTATGCTTGTCCGTTTGTGGGTTTCTCGGCTTCTAAGAATGCTTTGGAATTGATTACCCGTCGTATTATTAAAGAACTGGAAGGTGATGAGAATAAGAATCTGGAGAAATACGCCACTACGGGGTCTCCCGAATACGAGAAAATGGTTAGTATCATAGCCGAGCGTTTCGGACTGACTTCATTGAAATTTAACACGCTTGAGACTTTGATTGAAGCTATCGGGCTGCCGAAATGTAAAGTGTGTACGCATTGTTTTGATGGTAGCAGTCACTTTTAAGTAATATACTGAGAAAAAAGAGCCGTGAATTGTTTGTCAATTCACGGCTCTTTTTTTACCTTTACGGCACTATAAACTATCAAAATGTAAATTGCAAATCATTAAATCGTAAAATAGATATGACTTTAGTAGACAGATTTTTGAAGTATGTGAGCTTTGATACACAGTCGGATGAATCAACAGGGCTTACTCCCAGTACTCCGAAACAGATGGTATTCGCTGAATATCTGAAGACTGAACTGGAATCTTTGGGGTTGGAAGATATTACTTTGGATGAACATGGCTATC
>OLOL01002987.1_pt1 | contig 11100 bp, 5 predicted proteins | sample 1673081 | NCBI WGS metagenome assembly OLOL01 (sample SAMEA3136753, study PRJEB25190) | human gut metagenome
AATTGCTGCCTCCCCAAGTGCTTGAATCTTCTAAGTTTACTGGTTGATAGTATTGACCATTATATGTGAATTTTACATAGTATTGATACATTGCATCTACTTTTTGGAATAAATATTTTCCGTTTGCATCTGTTCTTGTAGTTGCTATTTGTGTACCATCTTGTCTATATAATGTAACTAACATATTTGGTATTGGTCTATCGCCTTCATCTTTATTGTATTTTCCATTTGAAATGCTTTCTTTTCCACTTGTAGAGTCTTCCCAAACATATCCTCCAAGTTCCATTGTTAGGTCTTGTGGTCCTTCTTCTTCTGGTGGTAAGTCCATATTGGTTTCTAATGATTTTCTGTTCCAAATTCTTTGGTCTTCTATTAGCATTCCTGTTTTTTGTGGGTCATATGTTCCAACTTTTTTTAGTTTGATTTCTCCATATACGTCATAATAATCCAATGTCACCCTATTTCCATTTTCATCCCATTCATCTATTGGATAGGTTCCTACATAATCCTTCTTTATTTCTCCATAGAATTGGTAAATATCTCCCAATCCTTTATATTTTTGGTATGAAACTGAAGTTTTTTGAATATATGCAAAATCTATGTGTAAACCTGCCTTTGTAGGGTTACCTTCTGCACTAAATTTAACGAAAAATGTTTCACCTGTGCTTGGGTATGGTTTTTCTGCACTTTTACTTTCAAATAATATTTCAATAGGTTCTACCCTAGAAGATTTATCTGTTATTACATATAAATCTTCCATATAAGAAAATCTATTTTCTTCTGGGTATATTGCTTTATATGGTCCTATTATATATGTATTTTCTGCTCTGTTTGCTATAACTTGTGCATCATTTGTATATAATTTTGCATCATAATTTGTTCCTATATTATTGTTTTTGTACCAGTTTTCATAGTCTAAAGCCTCTGAATATAATTTACTTCCTCCTAATATGTTGCCTAAGTTAAAGGTAGGGTCATTCCATAAAGAATTTTGTATTGTATATGCGTCTGCTGTATCACTTTCTGCTTCAACATAATTTCCTTGTTTAAATCCTTGTGCTATTGGACTTACATCTGCACCAGAGCTAAAAGTATATGCTGTTCTATCGTTTTCCCTTGTTACCGGTGCACCATCTGGGTTCATTACTGGTGTTAAAGCTACTTTAGCTCCAAGTAAACTATCTAAGTTCACACCATCATCTGAAGTAAAATTACCATTATAATCTTTTAACTGTGTACTGTTTGAAGGTATTGGTTTTGCATAGTCTGCTAATTCTTGTAATTTTCTTCCTATTGCCATTTTTAATGTTTCATTAATTTGTCTTTGCAATGCTTCCCAAGACCTTTCACTTATACGATTTACAGCTGTTTTTTCTGTATAGTTTGGTGAAAATTGTGTAAATCTAACTGGTCCACCTTTTTCCATACAAAAATACCAGTGTCCACCTTGATTTTGTGGGTATATTGGTGTTTGGTTGTTAGGAGAAAAGGCATTTACACTATTTGCTAATAATAATGTTGTAATTATTGCTATAAATGCTGTAATAGTTAGTTTTATTTTTTTACTCACTTTAAAGTTACCTCCTTCCTATCTTAATACTTTCTTTTTAATAAAGTATGCTCCTACTGTAATTGATGAAATTATTACTATTGTTAATCCAAAGAATGTTATTGTTTTACCTGTTTTTAATGTTATTAAAACATCTGCTGAAGATATATCATCTTCACCATTTGCTTTATTTCCCGCTGTAGAGTCTACATCACTTATTCCTAAGTCATTGTATGCTTCGTAAATTTCTGCTGTATTATGATATAATCCTAAGTTTTCTTCTGTTATTTTTTTGGTTAATACTAATGTTACTTCTTTACTTTCTCCTGGTTTTATTAATGTATTTGCTAAGCTTGAATTGTAAAGTGTTCCATTTTCTGCTGTATACCAATCACTGTTTAATTCTGAGTTAAATTTCATTTCACTTGGCATATAGTCTACTAATTTTTTAACATATCCTGCTATTGCACCTTCGTTTGTTACTTTTAGTTTGTATTCTACTATAATGCTTGTGTTGTTTACGTCTTTTCCTATTAAGTCTTTTTTAGCTATTTTTACATCATTGTAGCTATATACATCTGTATTTTTACCATCTTGAACTGTTATTTTTGTTACAGTTTTATCTAGTTTTAAGTCAAATTTTGGATTTGAAACTAGTCCTAAATCTATGTTATAAATATTGCTTTCTGTTGTATCTATTTCTTCTGTAATTCCGGCAATTCTTTCTTCTCCATTTATAGCTATTTTGCTATCTATTGCATCTGAATTTTTAGTGTCTTCTACATTTTCTTTTCTATATGTTGTTGCACTGTAATTTGCTGTATCATATAAGAAAATTACTGTATATTTTCCTTTTGCTATATTTGAGAATTCATATTTTCCTTCTTTATCTGTAATTGTTTTTAACATATTTCCGTCTTTATCTGTTACTATTGAACCTGTTTGGTTATTAAATAATATTACTTCTACTCCTTCTACTTTTGCTTCGCTTTCGTCTTTTATTCCGTCGTTGTTTTCATCTTTCCATACTTGTCCACTTATTTTTCTTACTATTGTTGTAATATCTCCTGGTTTGTCATATTGTGTTGCTTCTATAACATGTGCTATTTTATTTGTTTCCATGCTTATAGTGTCTGTAGAAATTGTTGCAATATTTTCTATATTTGCTTTTTGTTCAAGTTGTTTTGCCATAACATTTATTGTAACTACTGCTGTTTCACCTTTTGGTATATTAATAGTTAAAGTTGTTTTATTGCCACTATTTATATTGTTTACTGTTTTTGTTTCTCCACTAATTGTATATGTTGTGTTTATGTATTCAACTTCTGCTGGTAAGTTATCTATTAAATTTAAGTTGTTAATCATGTTTCCGCCTATATTTTTTATTGTAAATTTATAACTTAATTTTTCTCCTGCAGATAGTGTATTTCCACCTGGTATGCTTGCTGTTTGAGTTACTTCTATTCCTTCTTTGCTAATTGTATCTATTATTGTGTTTGAAGTTTCTTCTGCCATTCCATCTGCGCTTACAGTTGCAACACTATTTATAGTTTTTTCATATTTTCCATTGCCTAGCGCTTTAACTTTAGAAGTAATTTCTATTGTTTTTTCACTTTGTGCTGTTACATCTCCTAAATTTATTGTTAATACCCTAGTTTTTGTGTTAAAATCAATTCCATTTGTTGTTGTTTCATATTCATTTTTTTCTGTATTGAATTTTTTAATTTCTGCTTTTTCATAGTCTAATTCATTTGGAATTGTTGTTTTTACAACTGTGTTTTTAGCTGTTTTACTTGCATCATATAATTTTACAGAAATATTATATTTAAAGGTATCTTTTTCGTTTAAAGTTTCTAATCCATTTGTAGTTGTTGATGTAGCAATATTAAAGTTTCCATTTTTTATTGTATTTTTTATTTCATTGCTTACTAATGGTTTTGCTAAATCTTTTGCTGTAACTACTGCTTTTAAAGAAATTTCTGTTTTATATTCATCATCACTATGTTTTATATCTTGTTTATGATATTTAACATCATCTACTGTTTCATAGTGAGATTCGTCTTTGCAAATTTCGTCTACAGTTAATTTATTTGCTACTACCCAAAAACTTTTTTCTACTTCTTCGTTTGGTTTTATAGTTCCAATATCTGCCACATAACTTGTTAAAGTATAGTCTTTTGTATATTGTCCTGATTCTCCTTCAAAGAAGTTAATTATGCTTAAACATTTTGGTAGTTCTACACTTACTTTTACATTTTCAGTATTTTCTTTACCAGCATTTTTTACTTTTACTGTATATTTTATGAATTTACCTGTTGTAATTTCGCTAGTTGCGTTTGAAGATATGCTTGTTTCTAATATTGGACCTTTACCTGTTGTAACAGTTATGGTTGCTGAAACTGCTTTATCTTGTACTGCACCTGTTTCTAAGTTGTTATTAAAATATACTGTGTAATTTTCGTTTGCTGTTTGGTTATAACTCATATTTTCTGGTAGTTGTGCTTCATATGTAAAGTTTATTGCTTCTGCTGTGTTCATTTGGTAGTCTTTTAATACTATTAAATATGATTTTACTTTGCTTAGGTCTGCTGGTGTTTTGGTCCAACCATTTGCTTGTTTACTTAAATCTTTATCTGCATTTGCATTTTCTGTGTAGTATATTTCTACTTTGCTATTATCTTTGCTGCTTACTGTTATTCCACTTGTAAGTGGCATTTCTATATTTGAACCTAATTCAGTATTTTCTTTTGATGCTATTCTTCCTAATATACTTATTCCATCTATTGTATTGTTGTAGTTGTTTATTACTGTCATTTCATATTTTACGTTTCTTGCTGCTGACATGGTTTCTACTGTTACTGTTTTTCCTTCTCCACTTATTGCTGTTATTTTTTCTGCATTTTCTTTATAGTTGCTTATTGTACTTGTGGTTACTACTCCTGTTGGAGCTACAAAGTTTATAGAGGTTTCTACTTTATTTGTTTCTGCTGTACTTTCGTTGGTGTATTCCATTTCTATTTTTTCTTGTTTGTTAGCTGTTAATTTATTTACTGTTAAATCTGCTGTTATTACTACGTTTACACCTTTTGATACTGCTCCTAAGTTATAGTTAGTTTGCATTCCTTCTAGTTCTATTTTTATTATTTTGCTGCCTTGTTCTTCTTCTACTTTGCTATTTTTTAATGTTAGTTTTGAGCCTTCTGTTTCAAATAGTACTTCTACATTTTTTATATTTATTTCTTCTATTTCTTTTGGTAGTTTTATTTTTAATGTTGGATTTTTATATAAGTTACATTCTAATGTGTTTGTTTCTAGTATTCCTGTTATCTTTACATTTTCGTTTGTTACTATTGTTGATAATTGCCTTGGCTCCATTTCTATTTGTGCTTTTGATGTTGGTTCTATTAGAGTTATTTCTTTTGCTATACTTCCTTGTGATACTGTTGCCTCTCCTTTTAAACCTTGTGCTTCTACACTTGTTTCTATTTTTGTAAAGTTTTTTGCTTGTGCTTTGCTATATGTAATTTCTCCTATTTGTTTTGTTACTTCTATTTCTAGCTTTCCTTCGGTTTTAGGTGTGCTTGTTTCTATTTTTATGCTTCCTAATTTTGAACCTGCTATGTTTACTATATAATTTCCGTTTTCATCTACATTTGCGTTTTTGTTTATTGTTCCTATTAATGTTGTTCCATTATATATTTTTATTGTTCCTTCGCTACCTAATATTTTTTCGAAGTTTGTTTTTGCTATTTTTATTTCTTTTATTATTCCTTGTGTTTCTACTTTGCTTCCGTCTTGGGCTACAAAGTTATCTTTGTTTACTTGCATTTGTAATTTATCTACTACTTGTGTTTCGCCTACTTTTAGTATGCTTGCATTTGCTACTATTTTTTGTGTATAGTCTGTTTCTTTTTTGTCTGTGGTTTCGTAGTTTGCATACATTTGTCCTTTACTAATACTGTCGTTTTTGTTTTTTATTTCAAAATCTATTATGCTTCCTACTTCATTTTTTAATTTTATTTGTCCTTCTACTTCTTTTGTTGCTTCTGTTTGGCTTGCTTCATATATTTTTAGGTTTGAATTTACTTTTATTTCTATTGGCATTATATTGCCTGTTATTTCTTTTCCTTCATATATACAGCTAATAATAAATTCGTCTACTCCTGATTTTTCCCATACTACTTTATTTTCTTCTGGTTCATTTTTTACTGTTATTGTTAGTTTTCCTGTTTCTTTATTATATGTATAGTTTTCTTTTGTAAATTTTTCGCCTGTTTGGTCACCATTTGTTGCTACTGTTTTTGTTGCATATACTTGTACTTCGTCTGGCTTTTGATTTTCTATTGTTGGTAATGTTACTTCTATGTTGCTTTCTTTTATTGGTAATGTGTTGTTTTGCAAATGTGATTGTAAATATGTTTGTAATACTATTGATTTTTTGCTTTCTGAATTAAACTGAATGAATTTTAAAATTTGCGCACTTAACTCAGCATGTTTTTCTGCTGTCCATGCTAACCCAATTGTAATTTCTTTTTTAACTTGTTTTTCATTTCCGTTTCCATCTACATATGTTCCTGTGAATTTTACAACGTTTTGTTTGTTAAATTGAGTCAAATCGATTTTTTGGGCAAAAGTCCCTTGGAAAGGAACTGCTATTGTTACTGCACTTCCGTTTTTGATTAAATTATATGATATTTTATTGTTTTCTACTTTTGATACTTCTTTAGATGAGAAAGAAGTGTCGAATTCGAAATTTGCATTTTCTACTTCAAATTTGGCGTCTTTTAAATAGCCTGCATTTTTTACTGTTAATGCAGCATATAAATAATTCTCTGAACCTATTGTTTTTGTGTCAGAGTAGGTTTTTTCTCCGTTTTTCATAAGGTATGCATCAAATTCAACGTTTGCTTGGTTTGTTTTACTGTTTTGGTTTTCAACTTCGCTTGCGATTGCTGTTTGTAAATATCCGAAATATCCAAATGTTATTGCCAAAACTAGCATACTTGCTATAGCTTTCATTCTCCCCTTTTTCATACCAATTGTCCTCCCATGTTAAAAGTTAAACAAGGATTGTCTTTTTTCGTATCTAGTAGGTCATATTTCTTCCTTATTATATATTTATCTACATTTTTACACATTATTTTTTTATTTGCAATATTACTTTGCTTTGCAAATGGCCTATCATCCTTTTTGCCTTTACGGAAGGTCTTTTGGAGCGTTTTATATTAAATTTTTATTACAATGTTACAGTTATGTGTAACACTTTTTTATTTTGTGCATATTATTAGTTATATACGAGGTGATTTATCTATGAATAATAATATTAATTCCTCTTTCCCTAACTTTGAAGAGTTTGTTTCTTCTTTTGGAAATAATTCTGAAAATGCTAATTCTAATTTGAACAATAATTCAAGTTTTGAAAATGATAATAGTCAAAGTAACCCTTTTTCTAATATTGATATAAATACTATTATGAAGATTAAGCAAATTATGGAGAAAATGAATTCTAATAGTAATAACCCTAGTTCTAATTTGCTGCTTTCTTTAAAACCTTACTTAAAGCCTAGCCGAAAACAAAGAGTTGACCAATATATTCAGCTACTTAATATGAGTTCTCTTATGAAGAATTTTGGTCCTATTGGTGGTGAAAAAATGAAATGATGAATATGTATCCTTTTTTTGGTTTTCCGCCTTATTATAGGAATTATAACAATTATAGAAGACGCCCATCTCCTGCTACCCCTGTAGTGCCTCCTGCTCATGCTTCTGCCACTCATGCTCCTAAAAATTGGGGCAATTCTTCTTTACATAACTTTGATAAATTTTCTTCTAAAAGTGTGCAAAATCCTTACACCCCTAGCAATTTTAGTAACAACTTTAGTGGCAATTTTAATAGCAATTCTAGTTTTGGCAATTCTTCTTTTGGCAATTTACATTTTGATGAAAATTCAGCTTCTAAAGAGCCTGAAGTAAATAATGATGTTCATTTTTATGATGAATGTTTTGAAATTTTAGGTTTAAAACTTCATTTTGATGATTTGCTTATTATGTGCATCTTGTTTTTTCTTTATCAAGAAGATGTAAAAGATTCGTACCTTTACATAGCTTTAATTTTACTTCTTTTAAGCTAAACTAATGAAAGGACATTTGGGGACGGGTCAATTTTGTCCTTTACATAACAATAGGTATTTTTGAACTATTTTGTCAGAGCGTTTTAGTCAGAGGTCTGCTATCTGATGTCGGATATCCAACTTCTGACATCTGCTCTTCTCTTTTTGCTTTTCACCTATTGTTAGACGTATATCTGAAATTTGAAGGAGTGTCCCGAGTGTTCCGAAATCGGAACGAAAAGGACCGTCCCTGCTGTTCCTTAGTTTAGTACTATTTCGTCTTTTTCGTTTATATAGATGTATTTTTTAGTTTCTTCTAACTCCTCTTTTTCGAATTCTTTTATTTTGTCTGCTATTCGTATTTGTGGGCAGTCTATTTTGTTTGCTGCTATTATTGCTTCTCTATTTCCTTTTGCTCCTGCATGTGCTAGTCCGCGTAGTTCTCCTAATACTATGATGTTTTCTTCTGCTATTACTTCTGCCCCTGCGTTTACGTCGCCAAGTATTGCTATGCTTCCTTCAAATTCTACTTTTTGCCCACAGCGCAATGATGTTTTATAGAATTTTGTTTCTGAAGATTTTATTTCTTTATAAAAACCTTTTTTTATTCCATGAAGCCCAAGTGTCGTTGGGCTTTCAAAGTCTATATCTACATTTATTCTTTCTTTTACTATTTTTCTTATTTCTTCTATTTCTTTATTTTTTAATATTTTTCCAACTACTTTAATAGGTGTTGTGTCATTTTTATATAATTTTTCTAGGTCTTCTATTTTATTTTTTAGGCCTTCTATTATTTCTTTTTCTTCTGCGTCTTCTGCTACTTTTATCCATATCTCATCTTTTTTTAGTTGTATTGTTACATAGTTTTTCACTTGTACACCCCTCCTATTTTTTAGTTTTTTAAAGTTAATTTTGTACTTGCACTGTTGGTATTGCTTGCATGTTTTCTGTTATTTGGTTTGCATTCATTCCAAAGTATTCTGCTATTATATCTCTTGCTGGTACTGCTGCTTTTCCTCCTGATTGTCCATTTTCTATCATTACTACTATGGCTATTTCTGGCTCATCATATGGTGCAAAACCTACGAACCATGCATTTGTTATTTTTTTACCATTTTCGTCTACTCTTCCTGTTTGTGCTGAACCTGTCTTTCCTCCAACTTCTATATTGAAGTTTTTGAATATTGAATATGCTGTTCCTCCTGATTCTGTAGTAACACCTTTCATTCCTTCTAGTATTGCATTTAAATTTTCTTGTTTGAAGGTTACTTTTTCGCTTGTGTCTTCTTGCAAACCTAAACGACTTTTTAGATAGTTGTTTACTTCTTGTTTATCTATTTCGTTTCCATTTGAGTCTATTACAGATTTTATTATGCTAACATCTATGTCATTTCCTCCGTTTGCAAGCATGCTAGTGTATTTGGCCATTTGAAGTGTTGTAAAGCTGTTGTTTCCTTGCCCTATTGCTGCTGGTAAAATATCTCCTCCATTCCATACTTGGCCTAAGCTTTTTGATGTTTCTGGGCTTGCTACATATCCTGCTTCTTCTCCTAAGAGCTCTATTCCTGTTTTCTTTCCTAGTCCTAATGCTTTGGTGTATTTTGCTAGGTTTTGTATTCCTACTCTATTTCCTACTTCATAGAAAAAATAGTTACATGAATGTATAATAGCATCTGTTACATTTAAGTAGCCATGTCCTCTTATATACCAGCATTTTGGGTTATAGTCTGATGAAAATTTGTATATTCCTACGTCATTTATTTTTTCTTTTATTTTTATTGCTCCTGTTTCTAACCCTGTAATTGCTGTTACCATTTTGTAGGTTGACCCCGGTGATGATGGTGATGATATTGCTCTATTTACAAATGGATGCATTCTTGCATATTCTGATTCTGCTTCTTTTGTGTAATATGTCCATTTTTCTGTGCTTATTCCTCCTACAAAGTCTGATGGTTCATAATTAGGATAACTCGCCATTGCTAGTACTTCGCCTGTTTTTACTTTCATTACTACTGCTGAGCCTCCTGTAACTGTTACACCTTCTGCAGCACTAATGCTTTGTATGCTATTTTTTAGTGTGTTTTCTGTTACGTTTTGAAGGTTTGCATCTATTGTTAATATAACGTCTGAACCACTTACTGCTTCTTTTGAAATGTACTCGTCCGTAATGGTTCCGTCTACTGCCATATCTATTTGTTTTACTCCATTTTGACCTTTTAGGTATTCTTCCATTATATATTCTATTCCTGTTTTTCCTATTATGTCGTTTTGGCTATAAGTATCTTCTTTTCCTTTTAATTCTTCTGAAGAAATACTGCTGGTATAGCCCAATATGTGTGATGCTAAACTTCCCCCCGGATAGCTTCTTATTGATTTTGAAGCTATTGTTACTCCTGGAAAATCTGCATTTTGCTCGCTAAGCATTGCTATACTATTTTCATTTAAACTGCTGGCTAGTTCTACACATTTTGTATTGCTATATCCATTTTTTGCTATATAATAGCGAAGTGTCATTATTCTTCTTGCTTCTTGCACATTTTCGTTTTCTATTTTGTATTTTTCTTTTAATATGTAAAAACATTCTTCTGCTGTTTTAGTTTCGTCTATTTTATTTTGAATTTTCCATTCATTTGCTGCTTGCTCATTTATTGTAAATGCAAATGGCTCTACACTAATTGGCAAGGTGTCTACATATGCATCACCATTATTTTCTAGTATTTGTGTTATTTTTAAAAGTGTTTTGTTTAATGTGCTATTGTCTATTTTAGTTTTATATAATTGCAAACTGCTACCTAATGTTGTGGTTGCTAGTTTGTTGCCTGACTGGTCTGAAATGTTACCTCTGGCCGCTTCTAACACGCTTTCCCTTGTTAGCCTTGTGTTTGATTGTTCTCTATATTCACTTCCATGTATTATTTGAAGGTTAAATAGTTGAAGTAATAATACAATTCCTATTATATAAACAAAAGTAGATACAATATTGTACCTTAATTTTTCTTGTTTATCTTTATTATAGTTCAACTAATCACCTCCATTTTTATTTTTGTTTTGTTTAAAAATATCTTGTTAATATTTTTTGCACTTTAAAAATTTCTTCCATTTTATACCCTAGGTTTTGCATTAATGGGTAAAGTATTATTGTTAATGTTACATTGTACACAGCCTCTATTGCAAGTGTTTTTATAAATTCTAGTATTTCTATATTTATAGCTTCCTTTATTATTTGCATTATATAGCTGCCTGTTTCAAATGCTATGGTGCTTCCTATTACCATAAGTATTATTGTTATTCTACTTTCTTTTGAAAAGTTTTTGTCGAAATATCCTCCAATTAGTCCTACTATTCCAAACATTATTGCATTTATTCCTAAAGTTTTTCCTAGCAGAATGTCTAAGTACAAACCTGATATAACTCCAAATGGGATTCCTACTTTTGTTCCTC
>OLOL01002990.1_pt1 | contig 11090 bp, 12 predicted proteins | sample 1673081 | NCBI WGS metagenome assembly OLOL01 (sample SAMEA3136753, study PRJEB25190) | human gut metagenome
CATCGATGCGCACAGCAAAGTCTGCGGCCTCTGGAGCGGTGTCGGCAGGGATCATCTCAAAGTCGCTTCCTTCCAGAGGGGCGGCAATACCTGCGGCAGAGGGATAGGCGTAAAGTGGGATGTACCCCCCTTCTCTCTTTGGCGCTTCTTTCCGCAAGTTCGTCTCCTGGATGCGGTCAAGTTCTACTGCGCAGACGGCATCCACAGCGCGTCTTCCGTACTGGTCCAGCTTTTTATAGCGCTCCAGGAAGGTTAGTATGCGCCTGTCCTCATGAGACATGGCATATAATATCTTGCGGTCTGCCAGAGCATCTAAGCTTTCATGGAATAGGTCCGACATTTGGATCAGGTGGCCAAGGGAGGGCTGCGTTTTTCCTTGCTCCCACTTTCCAATGGTAACGGAGCTCACATTGAGTCTTTTGCCCAACTCACGTTGGCTGAGCCCGTGTTCTACCCGCAAGGCATATAGTTTTTCTTGGAATCCCATTTTAGGCCCTCCCCGGTTAATTTCGTTCTTGACGAAAACTTTTCTTTGTGCTACTATCGTTTTGCAAACAAAAGTTTATCACAAACCGCCCATCCTGTCAAGTTTGGGCAAAAGGCAAGCCTGGCAAGAAATCTTGCCAGGCCAGGCCGGAAAGGGAATAGACGGCAGTATAAAGATGTCCCCAAACTGATAAAAAAGGACACTGCCATATTTTTATTTTATCAAAAACGGGGCAAAAAATCAAGTCCTAAAAGGAGGTTATGCATGACCACAGATGCCATTTTAGAGTTCCGCTCCGATCTCTCCCGATACCGCGACTTCTTTTTAAAAGTCTCTTGCCCCGCGTCCCCTGTGGATTTCAGCGCCCACTTCACCCGTGGGGCCGTCCAGGTTTCTGGGGTCCCGTATGTGGTTCTGCAAAACGACGCATCGGAAGTGTGTATCAAGCACATCACTGGTGTGTCCGTCCTCCGCCGGTCAGACCACTGCGTCTACCAGTTTCTGTGTCGGGACATACGCAGCAACGGGAAGCAGACATACCATCTGGTCTGCTCGCATCCCCTCAAGGAGAAAAGGCCTTCTTCCACCCCGCATAGTCCCTCATAAGAGAGGATCGTTTAGATCTATTAAACCCTATATCTAAAAGAAGCGAGTCAAAGTTCGGAGGAAAGCCAGCGCGCTCCATCTCATAGGCCCGGTAGAAAATGCCAGAATAAAAAATTCTGTTGTAGGTAACCCCACTTTCCGGTGCTTTCTCTTCAAAACGAAGATATATTGAGGGATGAATGCTGCGTAACGAAATCTGTTTTGCCCTAAAGCTGCGCATCAAATAGGGGCTTTCCAGTCTCTTCCTCCAGATAGGTGACTTGTATTTCGGATGCTCATATAAAAATGATTCTGCGGTACAGGCAACGCGGAAAGCGGGCAGGGCAAGGCGTTCAAATTCATAGACTTTCCCGCCATGTCGAATGACTAGGTTATCCAAATCCACTTCGTCAGTTTTTACACCCACAGCATCCTTCTGGTCATATATCCCTGCAAAAGCCATCCACAAAAAACAACGATAAAGACAGTCCACAGTCTCACGCTCTGGTTGGTTGAAAACTTTGTCCAGTATCGTTTGCAGATGCATGGGAGAGGCTACCATGCATTCACGAATCCTCTTTGTGGAATCCAGTTGGATCGGATGCTCCAATGGGAAAACTTTATAGCCATTCTCCATACACCAGTTTCGATAAGACGCAACGCTTCGCATGGTGTCTAACAAAGTCGTTGGAAGAACCCCAAGGGTCTTGTCAGCAATCCTCTGCAGTTCCTCTTTAGACATTTCACATAGGTCTTTTCCCATGCTTTCTTCGAATGGTTCTATATTGGGGAACTGCCTGAGAGCAATCTTATCTCCTGTCTGGGAGAGGTAAGTCTTTTTTCGTTCCTCATTGTACATGGAAGTTCCCCCTCTCATCACGTGCCATTTTAACATGGCACGTTTTTCAAATCAAGACACATTTTCTGCACCTCTTTACGAGGTGCTTTTTTGTTGCCAGACCTTCCATAAATTCCCAATATTGTAGCTGTTTCATGGGAAGATACGGGCTTTATTCGTGTTCCGTTTTTCCGTTACTTTGATTGAGACGACCCCTGTTGTGCCCGTGTTTACCGTAATAACAAGGTGGGTGTCAGTTTTTCTATTATCCGGGAAGTCATGTTGTCGCTGGGGCTTCCTGGTTTTCTGTTGTCCCGGCTTGGCCGGAATCCGTCTCACCTACCAGCGACAGAGCAAAAGGAGGCTTTATGACAAACAAAGAACGGTTTCTTTCCATTTGCGAGCAGCAGATCCATCGAGAGGGGCTTCCTGCCCTGATGGCGTGGCTGGAAAAGAGCGACTTCTATGAGGCTCCCGCCAGCACCCGGTACCACGGGAACCATCCCGGTGGTCTTCTGGAGCATTCCCTGAATGTCTTCGATGAGCTCAACCGTCTGCGGAGTGCCTTTCCAGAGGTCCCTATGTCTGACGAAACCGCAGCCATCATCTCCCTGTTTCATGATCTCTGCAAGGTCAATATGTACCAGCCAGAGAAAAGAAACCGGAAGACGCCGGATGGGCGGTGGGAGCAGTACGATGCCTACTCCATCCAGGAGAAATTCTGCTTTGGCGGCCATGGGAGCAAATCCGTGTTTTTGGTGCAAACCTTTCTAAAGCTCACGCCAGAGGAGGCGGTGGCCATTAACTGCCATATGGGTGCCTTTGGCGGGGACCAGTATGTGGGAAAGTCCTTTGAGCAGTACCCCATGGCCTGGCTCCTCCATGTGGCAGATGGTGCCGCGACCTACATCAAAGAAGGAAAGAAGGGAGAATAACCTATGGCAGAGGAAGTACTCAATCTCTATCAGAAATTAGCCAAAATCCGCAAGATGACGGAGGTCATCCAGAAAAACAAGCGGGGCTACAACTACAAATACACCTCCATCGACGAGATCCTAGCGCGGGTCACTGCTGGTATGGAAAAGTACCATGTGTCCCTTATCCCAAAGTTTGAGCAGAACACAGCGGTCATTGTCCCAAACAATTACGAGAAAGTAAAGTTCACCAAGGACGGTCGCCAATACAACGAGCAGGTCATCGAGACCATGGCCCAGGCTGCTGTGACTTATGTTTGGGTGAACAATGATAACCCCAAAGAGACCTTGGAAGTTCCCTGGTATGTGGTGGGCAGCCAACAGGATCCCGCCCAGGCGCTGGGCAGCGGCCTAACCTATGGTCTGCGTCAATTTCTCACGCAGTTTTTCCAGATCGCCACCCTAGATGACGAGGATCCTGATAGCTGGCGCAGTAAGCAGCAGTCCGCCGAGGAAACAGAGGACCGCCTGGTGGCGGAAAAGATCGTGGAGCAAATCCACGAGCTGGTCACCAAACACCTGGAGTCCCACCCGGAGGACAAGCAGAAGGTCGTCGACCTCACCAAGAAGTACGCCAAGCAAAAGGGCAAGGCTACGGCAAATTACTTTGCCATCGAAAAGCCCGCTGTGGCGTCGGATCTCCTGCGTGCCATGCAGGAGGCGTTTCAACCCAAGGCAGAAAAGGCGGAATGAGCCCCGCCTTTTTTGATAAACCATGATTTTAAGGAGGAATTTTTATGGGCTTTCGTAATGGCGCTTACGCAACAGTGTGGGGTGTGGAACCCGGAAAGACCGATCGGTATCAGCAGGTTCGTCTCTCCACCAGCCGGAAGAACAAAAAGACCGGCCAGTTTGAGCAGGACTTTTCCGGCTTCTGTCGATTCATTGGCAATGCCAACGAGGCTGCAAAGAAGTTGAAGGAAAGAGATCGCATCAGAATTCTTGAGTGTGATGTCACTACATCGTACAACCGCGAAACGCACACCCAGTATGTTAACTATGCTGTCTTTGATTTCGAGCCGGCAGATAATGAGCGGGGCGGCGGATCTTCTTATTCCAGCCACGGCTCTCCTCGGGAGAATCCTGTGGAGAGCAGCGATCCGTCCGATGATGATCTCCCCTTCTGAGCACTGATCGGTGAAGTATTCTAACATCATTTCTGACTTCATCTGGAGTTACTCCCGGGTGCAGTCCTTCTTCTCCTGCCGCTACCAGTTCTTTCTCAAGTACATCAAAGGGCTACGGGAGCGCCCCATGTTCTTCTCCGACTATGGCGGGTTTGTCCACCAGATTATGGAGCAGTACCTTCAGGGAGGACTGGCTGAACAAGACCTGCCCCTCTACTACCTCTCTCACTTTCGAGTGGCGGTGGTGGGGCAGGCTCCCAACCGGAATATTTTTCAAGGTTACTTTGAGGATGGCTTGCGCTACCTCTCTCACCCACAGTTCCCCTACCCTGCTCCCCTTGCGGTGGAATCCAAGTTCTCGTTTTCCGTGGACGGGGTCCCCTTTGTTGGCGTCGTGGACTGCTTGGCAGAGAACGACGGGCAGTTGATCCTATTGGACCACAAGTCCCGCTCGCTCAAACCCAGGTCCGGCAGAGCAAAACCTACCAAGGCTGACTTGGAACTGGACGAATACCTGCGACAGCTTTACCTCTATGCCATCCCAGTGCGAGAGCGGTATGGCAGGTTTCCAGACCGGCTGGCATTCAACTGCTTCCGCACCGGTACCCTCATCCAGGAGCCATTCCAACCAGAGCGCGTGGAGGAGGTCAAGGCTTGGGCGAAGGGAGCAGTGAACACCATCACCGAGAACGAGGACTGGTCTCCAGACCTAGACTTCTGGAAGTGCCGCTATCTTTGCGGCCTCCATGACCAATGCGAATACTTTCAGGCAAACAATGGGAGGTAATGCAATTATGAACGTCTCCGACATCTGCGACGTCCCCGGCGAGGCCGGCATCGTCGCCTCCCTTATTCTCCATCCTGAATTCTACTTTTACTCCGAGCAGCTCACTCCTCACGATTTCACGGTGGAGGAGAATGGCTATCTCTATTATGCCATCTCCCAGCTGGTAAAACGGGGCGCTACCAACATCGACGCCTTCGATATTGTCCATATCCTCAACTTGGGTGAGCAATCTGGGAAGTTGAACGGATCCGCTCTCACCATTGCTTCGGTGAAGGAATTCATCGAGAACGCCGGGGCCATCGCCCGCAGCACCGTGGAGGGTTACCTCATTCTGGTGGACCGTGTGTTGGACACCGCTTTCCGGCGCAAAGCCTACCAGAAACTGACTGAGTGCCAGAGCTATTGCTTCAACACCGAAGATCAGGACATCGAGAAGAAAATCTATGCCGCCCTGGACAGCGTCATGCTGGAGTATGCATCTACCTCAGAGGTGCCCCAATACAAGGACGTGGTGGATGATTTATGGGCGGAGATCCAGTCTCGACAGGACCATGCGTTCTCCGGGATGCCCTTCAAGTTCCCCACCCTGAACCGCTACGCCACCATAGAACCAGGCGAGCTCTTCATCTTCGCGGCAGAGGCCAAGCAGGGCAAGAGTATGATGCTTCTCAATTGCGCTGTGGACCTTCTCCGCCAGGGGAAGTCTGTACTCTACATTGACTCCGAGCTCAACTCCCGCATGTTCACTTGCCGCCTGCTCGCCCATTTGACCCGCATCGAATTCAACCGGGTGAAGAGCGGCAATTACAATCAGGAGGAAGCCGAGCGCATTGCTCAGGCCATCCAGTGGATGAAAGCGCAGAAGTTCACTCACATCTACATGCCCATCTTTGACCAGAACAATATTTACACTACAGTAAAAAAGGTCAAACACACCCAAGGAATTGATGTTCTTGTGGTTGATTATTTTAAATCTACTGGAGACGCAGACGCCTTTGCTTCCTATCAGGAGCTGGGAAGGTTAGTTGATTGCGTGAAGAACTCTCTCGCGGGTGAAATGAACATCGCAGCCATTGGAGCCGCTCAGGCCACCAGCACTGGGAAGATCGCCGACTCCGCTAAAATCGGGCGCAACGCCTCCACCATCGCCATCATCCAGGACAAGCTCCCGGAGGAGATCGAGATGGACGGTCCAGACTGCGGCAACAAGAAGCTCCGGGTGGTGCTCAACCGCAACGGGGCGCAAATGGGTCCCGACGAGTACATTGACCTAAACTTCAACGGCAACCTCATTTCCTATGAGGAGGCCACACAACACGTCCCTGAAATGCCCTATTAAGGAGGTGGCACGGCATGGAGGTGTCGGACCTCATCCAGCAGACAGACATCGTGGAATATATTTCCCAATACTGCACCCTGACCGAGCGTTCCGACGGAGAATGGTGGGGTCTCTCCCCTCTCAAAGAGGAAAACACCCCCTCCTTCTCCGTCAATCGAGAGGACCAGGTTTTCTACGACTTTTCCTCCGGCCAAGGCGGGGACGTTCTGGCCTTTATCCGCGCCTACAACCACTGTAGTTTCCCCTGTGCCGTCTCTGCCCTTGAGCAATATCTCGGTATACCCGATGGTGCTAAAGAGCTGCCTGAGTCGCGCAAACGCCTCCTGGCCACCTCCATTGCCAAACGATTTCGGGACCATCCAAAGAAGCAAAAGGAGACGAAAGCTGTGGCGCTTGCACAGGACTGTATGAATCGGTTTCCACGGGATGCAGGGAAACTGCAGGTGTGGGAAGAAGAGGGCATCACCGATCAAAGCCTGGATAAGTTCCAGGTTCGGTATGATCCCCTCTCCAACCGTCTGGTCTTCCCCATCAGAAATCCCAACGGGGACATCATCAATATATGCGGGCGGACCTTAGACCCCGCCTACAAAGAAAAGAAACTGCGGAAATACACCTACTTCCAACCCATGGGCACCCTGGACACCATCTACGGTCTCTGGGAGAACCGTGCGGCCATCGTCGCCAAGAGAGAAATCATCCTATTCGAAGGCGCTAAGTCTGTCATGAAGGCGGACACCTGGGGCATCCCCAATACCGGGGCCATCCTTACCTCCCACCTCAATCCGAACCAATTCAAGATTCTGATCCGGCTGGGGGTGCGGGTGATCTTTGCCCTGGATGCCGAGGTGGATATCTGCCAGGACAAGCACATCCGCAGGCTCCTCCCCTATGTCCGGGTGGAGTGGGTGCGTAACCGGGACGGCCTTCTGGAAGACAAGGACGCTCCCGTGGACAAGGGCGAGGCCGTCTTCCGAAAACTTTACCAGGAAAGGAGTGTGGTCCGGTGAGTGCCAACTACACCACTTACCATCTCCACTCTGACTACAGCCTCCTTGACAGCTGTACCAACTTCAAGGAGTACATTGATGCCGCCGTACAAAACGGGCAGAAGGCCATCGCTTTCACCGAGCACGGAAAGCCCATGGGCTGGGTGTCCAAAAAGCTCTACTGCGATCAGGTAGGCATCCAATTCATCCATGGCGTGGAAATCTACCTGACAGAGTCCCTTCTCAACCAGGACGGGGAAAAGGTGCGGGACAATTACCATACTGTGCTTCTTGCCAAGAATTGGGACGGGGTCCTGGAACTCAACGATCTCGTCAGCCGCTCCTGTCAGGAGGACCACTTCTACTACGTCAACCGGATATCCTTTGACGAGTTTCTGTCCCTCTCGGACAACATCCTCTCCACCAGTGCCTGCCTAGCCTCGCCGCTGAACAAGCTGCCTGCAGACCATACAAGGTATTTGGAGCTAGCAGAGAAATACGACTACCTGGAGATCCAGCCCCACGCCCACCCCGACCAGGTGGCTTTTAACCGGCGGTTGTTGGACTTGTCCCGCCGGCTGGGTAAACCTCTCATCGCCGGGACAGACACCCACAGTCTTTCCCCTTACAAGGCCGAGTGCCGGTCCATCCTGATGAAGGCCAAGCGCAAGAGCTACGGGGACGAGGATGCCTTTGACCTCACCTACAAGACCTACGCTCAGTTGGTGGATGCCTTCCGCCGGCAGGGTGCGCTTCCAGAGGCAGTCTTTCTGGAGGCCATCGAGAACACCAACCGCATGGCTGCTTCTTGCGAGTCGTTCCAGTTGGACACCTCCATTAAGTACCCCATCCTGTATGGGTCCCGGGAGGCGGACGCAGAGAAATTCACGGAGACTGTGCAACAGAAATTCCAGGACAAGCTGTCCTCCGGCATTATTCCACCAGAGCAGGAATCTGCTTTTCGCTCTGCCATTCAGGAGGAGATGCGGGTCTTCCGCAAGCTCCACATGGACGGCTTTATGCTTTCCATGAGCGAGCTCATCTCCTGGTGTAAGGAGCAGGGCATGGCAATTGGCACAGCCAGAGGCAGTGTGGGCGGCTCTCGGGTGGCCTACATTACCGACATCATTGACCTGAATCCAGAGACGTGGCACACGGTGTTCTCGCGGTTCTGCAACGAGGATCGGGTTGAGATCGGAGATATCGACATCGATTGTGTAGAATCTGACCGCCCGGCCATTTTCCAGCACATCATCCGCCGGTTCGGTGCGGACAAAACCGCGCGGGTTGCCTCCTTTGGCACCATCAAGTCCAAGGGAGTCATCGACGATGTGGGGCGTGCGCTGGATCTCCAGTGGAAGCAGGACCATCCCAACGAGGACAGTCCTTATTCCCTGAAAAACATAGACCGCATCAAGAAGGAATTCGACGCCGACGAGGAAGGCACCAAGCAGAAGTACCCAGACCTGTTCTACTACTACGATGGGCTTCTGGGTGCCAAGGTATCCCAGTCTGTCCATCCAGCCGGCATGGTCATCAGCCCCATCCATCTCCCCAGCAATTACGGGGTTTTCAATAAGGACGGGGAGCTATGCCTCATGCTGGATATGGACGAGGCCCATGAGGTCGGCGTTGCCAAGTATGACTTCCTGGTCCTAAAAACCGTCCAGGTCATCCGGGACACCTGCCGGTATCTGGGCAGGCCGTATCCCCAAACCCACGAAATCGACTGGGACGACCAGGCCGTTTGGGCGGACATGATCAAAAGCCCCATCGGGATTTTCCAGATGGAGTCGGCTTTCGCCTTTGACAGCCTGAAAAAGTTCCAGCCCAAGAGCATCTTTGACATGAGTTTGGTTACTGCCGCCATCCGGCCTTCCGGTGCCTCGTATCGGGAGGATCTGCTGGCACACAAGCAACACCACAACCCATCACCTATCATCGATGAGCTCTTGTCCGATAATTTAGGCCTTATTGTTTATCAAGAAGACACCCTCAAATTTCTCCAGCAAATCTGCGGATTAAGTGGAAGCGAGGCAGACAACATCCGCAGAGCCATTGGTCGGAAACAGAAAGACAGGCTTGAGGCGGCCATGCCGTCCATCCTGGAAGGTTACTGCGCCAAATCAAATCAGCCAAGAGAAATTGCAGAGGAGGAAGCCAAAGAGTTCCTACAAGTCATAGAAGACAGTGCAAGTTACCAGTTTGGCTACAATCATAGTATCGCCTACTGCCTCCTCGGCTACCTCTGCGCCTACTTCCGTTACTACCACCCCATCGAATTCATCACGGCGTTTCTCAACGATGCCGCCAACGACGAGGACATTCGGAACGGCACCGCCCTGGCCAGGCAGCGGGGCATCACCATCGTCCCGCCCAAGTTCGGCATCTCCCGCAGCGACTACTTCTTCACCAAGGAGAAGCGGGTCATTGCCAAAGGGCTCTCCTCGGTGAAGTACATGGGCAAGGCCGTGGTGGACGAGCTCTATGCCCTCTCCAAGCGGCAATACGCCACCTTTACCGATCTGCTGTGGACGCTTTCCCATCACAGCAGCCTGGACTCCAGACAGCTGGACATCCTCATCAAGATCGACTTCTTCTCCGATTTCGGCAACCAGCGGGAACTGTTCCAAATCGTCTCCCTCTTCGACTTATTCAAGAAAGGAGAGGCCAAGCAGTTGAAAAAGGAGCGGGCTGCCGCACTTGGTATTGATGACATCGTGTCCAAGTACGCAAACGGTACCACCAAATCCGGGAATGACTCCAAGTCCTATACCCTCCTCTTCCCCATGACCATCCTGCGGGAGTGCGAGCAACGGATCCTCTCCCTCGGCATGGAAGATCTTGGCATCCTCATGAAATCCAGGAATTTCAAGGACATCATGGGGTATGCCGGTTACATCTCCGGGAAGGCGGAGGACCGGAACAAGCTGTATATCAAGGAGGTCTACCCCGTCCGCCGCAAAAAGGACAACGTGGTCTTCGGTTATAGCCTGGTCACCCAGTCCATTGGCAGCGGAAAGGAGAGCCACATGACGGTCTTTAAAAAGGCCTATGACGCAGACCCTGTCAAACCCGATGATATTCTGGTCTGCAAATCCTGGGAGCGGGACGGAAAATATTTCCGGATGCTCCGGTATGATCATCTCTATGCCTGAAAGGGAGGGGTTTCTATGTTTGATACCGCCACCGCCAACACGGTGTTAACCACAAATTTAACCGAAACAGAAAACGACTACCTCACCACTGCCTCCACCGCTCATATCAACGTCGAAGAAATAAGAGGTGGGATTGGCGATCCCATACTGGGCTATTATGGTACAGAGCCAATCTATGGACCAAACATTTCCCGGTACTCGATCTCCGATGATCTCCTGGACGAGCTCTGGGAACGAAAAGTGAAACCATATTTGGACGCCCTTATCTTATCTAGGGTTACAGAAGAAGAGCTTCGGAACGTTCTGAAACTAGGAGGTGATCCATAAATGTGGACCCACGACGCACGCGACCCTTTCGAATTTTTTTCCTGCACCATGACGGTGGAGTCCGAAGGCGATATGGAAACCCTCCAGCTGCACGGTCCGCGCATCTTTCTGAAAAAGCAAATCCTGGACGAGATCAAAGGGATGTATACAAAAGGGGCCAAAGGGAGGGTCACCGTCACACGCCCCATCCAGTGGTTCAGCCAGATTGAACAAACTTGGGTGCAGTGGGAAAACCGGATCGATTTCGAGGTGGGAGTATGAATCGCCAAAACCTCAATGTCCCGCTCCGTGTGGTGACGGTCCTGTGGGCTATCGCTCTCGTTGTCGCCATTGTTATCTCTGTGCGGGAAGAGCCAGCGCAGGAAGCGCCGCCTCCCCAGCCGGAGGTCACAGCGCCAGTCGCAGTCTATGAGTCCCCTGCCCCCAGCGCCATGCATTGAGTGCAGTGAAATTTGGTGTCACCAAATGTCCCTGAAATT
>OLOL01002992.1_pt1 | contig 11089 bp, 10 predicted proteins | sample 1673081 | NCBI WGS metagenome assembly OLOL01 (sample SAMEA3136753, study PRJEB25190) | human gut metagenome
CAATTTTTATGATTGCAGCTGATGCAGGATAGTGCGGTTGGGTGACTCAAGAGAAAGAAAAAAGAGACCTCATCTCGTCAAAAAACTAAATCATAAAAGCATCAAAGAGGGCATTCAAATGAAACAAAATCGAATTTTTGACCAGAATAGTTCTCAAAAAGCACGTTCTTGCCGCTACAACATGGACACCAACCGGGTGGAAACCCGATTTGAAGATGGCACAACCCTTTCCATTGATTGTATCGCCATTGAGGACGAGTACGGCAATACCCCGGCACAGCGAGCTGAACTTGATTGGCTACTATACAACAAGCCCTTGGAGTGCGTCCAGCTTGTGCTGAGTGGTGAGATTGAGCATTATCTCTCACTTGGCTGTGACCATGGCAAACTGAAAGACTAACCTCTAAATAGGCCAAACAACCCGCTACTTGCAGTCGCTGCAAATGGCGGGTTGTTGGCTTATTTTAAGTTTTTCCTTTGCTCATAGTAGTGCAAAATCAATGGCCCAACGGTCAAAGAAATCACAAACATCAGGCAAATCTACTGGTTTCTTATAAATGTCGTTCTAAAATTCAATGGATTTTGCTATTTCTAGCACTTGTTTTTTTCGACACGAAAGTCGATTCAACCCTATATCTTATGTATCTCTCGATGATTTCAAGTTTGCCATTTTGGGGGCTTGATTATTGAGAAAATTCTAAATTCCAAAAAGGTCTATCATTTTCATCAATCGCATCGTTATTGAGAATAAGCACTGCACCACCACTTAACAGAGGAGACAGCTGTAAATAGCCTATATTATTTATTGAGAAAATGAAACGCTATTGCAACAGTTGAATACTGTATATTTTATCAAATTGATACGGATCTGATAGCAACACCTTACCGTTTGATATCACAAGAATGCTTTCGCCTTCTTTAAGATACGACAACTGAAGATTTCCTTTCAAGTAGTTTGATACGCCATAAATTATATAATTGTCATCCGTATCATATAATTGATTTTTTGCAGTCGCATAAATACAATTGTTCTTCAGGTCAACTTCTTCAACTATAAGTTCCGATTTTTTTCTTCCGGATGTATTCAATTGAAATAGAATGCAGAGAGCCACTGCCACAAATGCTATGCCAACCATAATCTTCCGTTTGCATTTCATTTTATCAACCTCTGTATGAAAGGAACAGCGTATAAAGCGATTGTGTTATTCTCAATGCCCCTGTATAAGAAGTCGGATATGAAGAACCATCAATTGTGCTTCCATCTTTATGGATTCCGATAGCTACATACCCAGCTCCAGAAATATATTCTACAAGAGGACCACCACTAAAGCCACCTGTCAAATCCCAATCGCCCTTGAGATATTTTGAAGTCTGACTTCTAATATACCCAGAAGATTTACACATCCGATATCTCGCATCGGCACCATTTATTTGGCTCGGATAGCCATAAGCATACACCAACTGTGATGATGAATAATTGCTAGACTGCCAATGTAACCCAAGCCATCCCGTTTTCGTTCCTAAATTATTCTTGAGCGTAATAATCGCCCAATCCTCCGAACTTGTTCCAGCAAGATAAGAACCACTAACAATCATCGAACTTGCCGATACATTTTCGCTTCCAAAAGGTTTACTATTATCAGATCGAGCAGGTGCGACATTTACCGACTTAACGTAGGCTTTTTCCTTTATACTGTATAGATTATGTGCTGCTGTTGCAAGTGCATTAGGCCCAATCATAAATCCAGAACCATAATTTGTCCCTCCATTATTGGTCGTTATCTGTAGGCATACCGTACTACAATATGGTGTTGCCGTTGGATTATCAACAACAGTGATATCATTGCTTCCGATAATCGCATACAGATCGGATAGATCAATATCCGAAATCTTTCCATTTGGAAAATAGCCTGCAGTTGTCTCTCCATCCGTGAAGGAATTGGTTTCAACTATAATTTCCTCTATAGATTCTTCTTTTGTATCAAAATCGTATCTATGGTATCTCTCGATATGAGATTTGCTTCCATCACTTTGATTATCTGCAAAAGCAGTCAGCCCAGAGTTAAGCTCCATTGAAGAAAGAGCCACAATCCCACTTGCTTTCAAAAAAATTCTACGAGATATTTTTTCACTAGCTATTTTAATTTTCCTTCTTTACTTTTAGAGTATACACAAGATTTCTTATACATCAGTTGCTCTGCATTGGAAACACCTCCGTAAAATTTTTCATACGTTAGAGCCATCCTTATTTTAGATTTCAACTTTTACTTTCGCAAAAAAATAAATACCACTGATTTTTTATCCAATAGCCGTGCTAAGATTTATCTCTATGGGATTCAACACATGCGTCTGCTGGCACAACCAAGCCCAATTGTTCACTGTAGTAGTAAACAAGTCGTCATAGTTGTTGTCATATGCAAAATCAAATGTGTCATGAACGGTAATCAAGTAATACATTATAGAATTACCAATCATGAAGCCTGTTCCAGAGGTGCTTACCCTATGCAATGCATAGAATAAATCTGCATTATCAGACTTTTGAATTGTAAAAGACCAACTTCCTCCACTAAAATCTTTCAAGCCACTATTAAGTACTTTGTTTTTATAATTATTAAAAACTGTTGTCGTGTTTAACTTGTCAAGCAATGGCGTCGAAGAATCCGTCACACTCTCAGAATAGTCAATATTATATACAGAGAATTCAACCATAAGAGCCGCACATTCATATCCCTTATCCCGTGCAATTTGCGCAGCTGCCAACCATGCAAGCTGTGTATTATTTAACAAATTTCCAGATGCACGTGTTTGATCTTCATCTTTCATCTTATCGATAAACTTATTTAATTCATCTATCGACATTCCCGAAAAATCAACATGATACTTATCATTCATGCTTTGAATAACAGGATTGCTAGCTTTACGGCTGCTTATGTTAGCAGCATAAGACACAGTATTTATCGAAAACAAAAAACACACCGAAAGAACTAATGATACGAACCTCTTCATAACGAACCTCCTTAAATTCTGTACTCTACTATATAAATTGTGTGCTTCTCATCGTCCCAGACAACGAGACTAAAATTCACATCTTCAGAATGTAAAAGCAATGTATTCATTTCGGCTTCCGAGCGTAGTTCCTTATGCTGACTATTATCATAAAGAAAAAAATTTCCACTTGCAATTTCAGGAATCACAAAATCTAATCCAAAATATGACGACACATTTTTTAATATAGAAGATATGGTTGGAGAATCATTAATTTTCTCCCATGAATCGAGTTGATGAATAATTTTGGCTGCATCCACATCGTAGTATACCGCTAACATTATCCCATCATTTTGCAATCCGCCATAAGCCTCATATATCAACGATTCAGAGTATGTTGCTTTTCCAATTTTGAATTGTTTCAAATAATCTCGTTTTTCATATTTGCTTTTTCTTCCAAGCATAAAGCCCAAAAGCAAGCACAGTGCGACTATAGCTAGGTATCGGATAACTCGCGTTGGTCTCGCCTTTATAATTACCTCACACCTTTCTAACTTGCTGAAATATATAACAAACTCCACTTATCTACTGGTACTTCCGGTAATGGTTTCGCTCCGTCCATCGGAATAGCTAAAGGTCGCAGAATACTCAAGCCTATAAGATTTTCCGGGCTTAGTGTTAAAGCTACTGCTCACCATGCAGGTTGAGGTCGTGCTGCTGTTTGAGCAGCTACTTACTTTTTGCCATGTTCCAATTGTCCCCTTTTCATAGAGAACGCCTGAAACGCTGATTTTCTTTACTCCAGTTCGAGTCTGGGCATCAACCTGATAGTATGTTTGGTAAATAGATCCGTTGACCGTACTATCGCCTACATACCGTTCAGACTTTTCAGCGGCCATTGCGGTGCAGGCAAAGCTCAAGAGAATCACCGCTGAAACAACAATGGACAACAAACGCTTTTTCGACATAGACATACACCTCCGTTTTTTTGCTCCCATCAAGAGCCTTTGTATAATCAACGCAATTCGCATTCGCTTCGTTTCAATTTTCAGGAGAAAATTTTTCAAATTTTCCATCTTTGTAAGTTCAGACAAAAAGAAAACCGGACATTTGTGAACTCTCACAAGTGTCCAGCTTTCTTAACGGATACCTTCCGCAATTTTCATAATCTCATCGTATGGAATGTTTCCCATAACGGTATGTGTAATCCCCCGATGTTCCCAACTTAGAGTATAAACATTCTTTCCATGTTCATCCGTACTGGTTCCAAGTACACCATCTGCTTCTCCGACCTTTACGGTTTCGTACACTGTATGCTCATTATCAAACAGGGACTGCTGCCCTGGCTGGATAATTGAGCAACGGACTGTGTAGCTTTCCTCTGTTTCTTTTGACGAGTAAACATGTAAAAAGTTTTCTGCTCGCTCAAATTTCTGCACATCGTCCATTTCAAAGCCGTTCGGCACATAATGGTCGCTGTATCCATCCGGGAGCCACTCCAGCGGTTCGCCATCCACCTGATAAGTCAGCTGCATCTCAATGGGCAGAAATTTTTGAATCATCGTATAGACTGCCCTGCGGAAATCAGCGCTGACCGCAAGAGCACCAACCGTCAGCATTACGAGTGTCAATGCCGCAATTAGTACTCGTTTCAACACTGGGTGGTGCTTTTTCTTCTTTAAGGCCTCTGTCATTCGTTCGTCCCATTGGGACGTATCTGGGTAGATTTCCTCAAACTGCTTTGGCGTTGGAAGCGAATCCAGTTCTCTTTGCGCATCTGCACGAAGTGCCATCATCAAAGCCGCATCAAATGAAATGTCTGTCCGCTCACTCATGGCTGTTCATCTCCTTCCATAATAGTTTTCGTCCTCGAAAGAGTCGTGTTCGTACCACTTCATCCGTTAATCCCAGCGATTTTGCAATCTCACGGTTTGTATATCCCATTGCCAAAAGGCGTAGCGGATCACGGTACATCGGTTTCATTTGGCCAATCAGTTCTGTTAGACGTTCAATGTTATCGGTGCTAACTGCTGCATCATCCGGCACCGGAGCGGCATCTGGTTCGTTTGGGACATCTTCCAGCAATTCTTCTCGTTGTTTGCGAAGCATATCATATGCACGGCTTCTACTACAACTAACGAGATAAGCAGCGAGTTCGTGACAGTTTTCTCGATGAATTTTAGAAAAATTTTTGGCAACGTACAAAAACACCTCTTGTAGCACGTCCTCTGCCAAATACGAATCATCCATGATTTTGTAAGCGGTATGGTAAACCAGCCGTTTGTATGTATTGTACACCTCGGTAAAATCTTCTTCAAAGTTTCGATCATCAAGCACACTTAGATATAACGCAAGCAACGCAGTCACCTCTATTCACATTGATTGTGTGTAGTGTACCACGAACCAATAAAAATGTCGAATACAACCAACTTTTGAAAAGGAGCGTGATGCCATTGACCCAACCGAAAACCGATCTCGCCTATCTCCGCAGCGAGAAAGCCAAAGCAGAACAGCAGCTGCGCTACTACCAGCACCGGGAGAAAATTCTGGAACACCAGATACCGGAGCTGACCCGCAAGGCCCGTGTGCATCGGCTGTGTACCCGTGCCGGAATGCTGGAAAGTTTTCTGATTGCGCCGGAAGAACTCACCAACGATCAGGTGATGGAGCTGCTGAAAATTGCGTTCCGTCAGCCGGAAGTTGCGCTGGCTCTTGCAAAGATGATTCACGACCTGCACGAAAGCCGCAGCGTTCCGCACCCTTTAGAATAAAGGGCGCAATTATACACCGTTCCGGTGAAATTGCGGTCTTGCAGACGGCTCGATGAAATCGAAGCTGGCGTTTGTGCGCCAGCCCGATTCCATCCCAAGGAAAACTGCATTTTCCTTGCGCTGCTTTGCAGCTATCCTTTTGCGGCTCCCGCCTGAGACCAAAGCGCATAGCACTCCGTTCCAAGGCGGCGAGCAAAACCGAATACGATTCCAGACCGTTCATCAAGAGCAATCTTGCTGGGCGGTCTTTTTGTTTGGGGGTGATGCCTATTCCGTGTCCGCATTTCAAAATTACCATCGTCAAGCGCAGCCAAGGGCAGTCCGCTGTTGCCGGGGCCGCTTACCAAAGCGGCGAACGGCTGTTCAGCGAGTACGACCAGAAAACAAAATTCTACAACAAGAAGAAAGAGCTTGTCCACGCCGAGATCATGCTGCCATCCCATGCGCCGCCCGGATATGCAGACCGGGCAACCCTCTGGAACGCCGTGGAAGCCGTGGAGAACCAGTGGAACTCCCAGCTTGCCCGGCGCATCGTGCTGGCGTTTCCGGTGGAGGTGCCGAAAGAACAGTATCTCTCCATGATAAAGGAATTCTGTCAGGAGCAGTTTGTTTCCAAGGGTATGATTGCTGACTTTGCCATCCACGACAAAGGAGATGGCAACCCACACGCTCACATTCTGCTGACGCTCCGGGCAATGGACGAACATGGCAATTGGCTCCCGAAAGCCCGAAAGGTATACGACCTTGACGAAAACGGTGAGCGCATCCAGCTCCCCTCTGGCAACTGGAAGTGCCACAAGGAAAACACGGTGGACTGGAACGACCAGAAGTATGCCGAGGTCTGGCGGCACAGTTGGGAGACCATCACAAACCGCTATCTGGAGGCTGCTGGCAGACCGGAACGTGTTGACCTGCGCTCCTTTGAGCGGCAGGGCATCCAGCAGATACCGACCGTGCATCTCGGTCCCGCCGCACACCAGATGGAAAAGCGTGGAGTGGAAACTTTTCTCGGCAACCTGAACCGGGATATTCGCGCCGCCAATAGCCTGATGCAGTCCATCCGCAGTGCGATTCGTGGGCTGCAACGCTGGATCGCAGACCTGAATGAAAAGAAGCAGATTCTTTTGGATGCACTGGAACAAGCCAAGGAGCCAATGCTGTCCGACCTGCTGGTGGATTACTTCAACCTCCGCAACGAGCAGCGCAGCGATTGGTCTGGCAAGGCAAAACTGAAATGCACTGTCCGAGACTTTGAGGAAGTCAAACGGGCGGTGGACTATCTGAAAGCCCATTCTCTGAACACCATTGAGAATCTGGATACCGCAATTTCTAACCTGAACCAGACCGCCGCCCCTCTCCGCAGGCAGTTGAAGCAGAACGAAAACCGTATGCGGGCAATCGCCCAGATCAAGGATGCTGCCGCCGCCCATGCCAAGCTGAAGCCCATCCACGACACCTTTATCAAGAAGAACTTCAAGTTGACCAAGGACGCTTATGCCGCCCAGCACAAAGAGGAGCTGGACACCTTTAATAAAGCTGTCCGCACTCTGATGAAACTGAACGGCAGCACAGCGGTAGATTTTTCGGCATTGGATGCCGAATTTTCTGCGCTGCAATCCGGCAGCGCAGAGCTGCGCACCCAACTGGAAACCTTGCAGCCGGATGTCTCTGCCCTGAAAAATATCCGCAAGTATATCGACATGGTGCTGAATAAGCAGCAGCTTTCCACACCGGGCGGCAAGCCCCCGGAGAAGGAATCGGTGCTGAAACAGCTGGAGCAGCTTCAGCAGAAAAAGTCCAACTACAAAACGATTTCCACCACCCCAAACCGCGAAGAATCGCTCTAAACGATCTTTCTGTCACCGATACGCCGTTGCAATCAGTGGCAGAAATACATAATTCGTATGTTTTTGTTAGCTTTTGACTATTCTCGTTGGCTAGTGAGTAGAGGCGTATTTTTAAGGCGGAAATTTTCTCCAACACCCCCCATTTTAGGCCACTTTTTCTGTTAATAGTAGAAGCGCCTCTTTGAAAGCCGGTCATTTGTGACCTTTTTGTTAATTCTCAAAAAGATGGTTGTCTTTGGGCTGTTTTCGTTGCCTACCTATTGAGAGGATTTTTTCAAAAGCGGAGATTCGGTCTCAAGAATTACAATTCAATTACAAGTTTCTCACCAATGCTACGAAACAGGCGTTCTCGATGCCTACCAAGTGTAGGGCATCTTTTTCAAGACCATTCTCGGACTATTATGACGTTTTGTTTACAAAATTGCTTGCAATGCTACGAAATGGCCTTTTTCATCGGCTACCAAGTAGAAGGATGTTTTTCGTCCGTCAAAGTCCAGAAATCTTCCATATGTTCCTTGACAAGTGAATAGTTCAATCGTCCGGTACTTCACAAAAGGTACTTCTGTAACTCGCAGCCCGGTCATAACGAAGACGGGGTGGCTGAAACGCCAATGGTGCGGTGCAAGTCCGCCGCCGGACGATTCCCCACTCCTAGGGAAGTCGAGGACCAATATGGGAGACCTTAACTTATTAACGCAGTTGAGCACTTGTTTCGTGCTTTTCTGCGACTGGAGAATTGGAACCCACCAATTCTCGTTACATACGCTTTGTTTCCGATTTCTGCTTCAGCTGGAGGTGATCAACATTTCAGAATATCTTACCACGCAAACTCCGCTGCCGCCGTTTCTCCCATACCCACGCTTCCTTTTGGAACTTGACCTGAGTCAGACTGCAAAAATGACTTATGTGTTGCTACTCGACCGTGCCACACTCTCGCAGAAAAATCTCTGGATAGATGAACGTGGATTCGTGTTTGTCATTTTTACGATTTGCTCTTTGGCTGAGCAGCTAGGGCGCAGCACGGTCAGTGTTTCCAGTGCGCTTAAGGAATTGGACGCTGCGGGATTGATTGAGCGCAGACGAACGCGGTTTTCTTCGCCCAATCACATCTTTGTGAAAATTCCAAATGTTGAATAGTTCTGCGTTTTTCACGATTCAAGAACCGCCAAAATCACGATTCTGTGATGCAGATTCTTAATGGCATCTGCAAAAGATATTTTTCCTATGCAGTATAGCAGCCTTTAAGACTGTATCAAAGAAAACTTTCACCTAACCAACGTAATAAAACAAAAAGAGAAAAACGAATAGAATCCATCCATTCCTTTCCGTATTTGCACCACATGAATGAGGAGGTCTGCCCTTGAACAAAGAAAAATCTGAGAAGAAGCCCACCACACGCAAACGTGCGCCGAGAAGTCCGAAGTCCGTGCGCCTGATCGTGGAACGCCATTATATCGGCAATGTGCCGATGAATACGCTTTTTCAGCGGCTTGCGGAAGAAGAAATTCGTAAAACTGCCGAATCGTATCTCGCCGCTGGTTAATTGGACGTTTTACTGCGGAAAAGGGCTTGCATCGTCACGCAGCATCCGCTACAATGTGATTGATGAGGTCTCTTTTCCATTATGGAGGTACACATGGAAAAGGACAAAAAAGTAACTGCTTTATACTGCCGACTGTCAAAAGATGACGGTTCAAACAGCGAAAGCCTGAGCATCCGCACTCAAAAGGCGATGCTTATGGAGTATGCCACACGCAACGGTTTCGGGAATTGCCAGTACTATGTTGATGATGGTTACAGCGGTACGAACTCTGACCGCCCTGCCTTTCAGGAACTTCTGGATGATATCCGGGAAGGAAAGGTGGCAACAGTCATTACCAAAGACCAGTCCCGACTTGGACGCAACCACATCGAAACCGGAACGTATATGGAAATCTTCTTTCCTGAACACGGTGTCCGCTATATTGCAATCAACGATGGTTATGATTCCAACGAGCAATCTCAGATGGATATTGCCCCGTTCCGAAACATCATCAATGAAATGTACGCCAAAGACACTTCCCGAAAAATCAAGAGTGCCCTTCGGACACGCAAGAAAAGTGGAAAGTATATCTCCAGCGGCGCACCGTTTGGCTACCAGAAAGACCCTGCCGACCACAATCACCTTGTGATCGACCCGAACACCGCCCCCGTTGTTGAGTATATCTATTCAATGGCAGAGGAAGGGCTGGGGCTTCACCGCATCGCCAAGCGGCTCCACGATGAAAAAGTCTTGAAGCCGTGTTACTACAAGAAAGAGATGTTTGGCCGCTTTATTGATGATGAAAAGATGTATGATTGGGACAGTGCCTATATCAGTCAGGTTCTGCACAGCCCAGTCTACGCCGGACACATCATCTACGAAGCCAAGCCCACCGTGTCCATGAAATCCAAAAAGCGGCGTTATATTCCGTTTGAAGAACGCGCTATCGTTCCGAATACACATGAAGCAATCATCCCACAAGACCGTTGGGAGAACGTGCAGCGAATCCTTTACAGCCGTTCCAGTAGTTTTATGTGCGATAAGACCGACTACGACAATATCTTCAAGGGCATCGTCCGCTGTGCAGACTGCGGCAGAACGATGTTAGTCAAGGTCGAGCACAGGCGCAAACGTAACAGTGTTCTGGATCAGACCTTTTATTGTTGCAGCACTTATCGGAAATATGGTGCGAAAGCCTGTGACTCTCATAATTTGGAAGCCCGTGTTCTGCATGAAGCTGTCTTTGCGGACATTCAGGCACACGCAAAGGCCGCTGTGAGTAATCGGGAAGCCCTTGTGAAGAAGATTGCAAATCAGATGCACCTCCGGGTGTCCTCTGACCGGGCGCAGCACAAACGGGATTTGAAGCAGTGTAAAGCACGAATCGCAGAAATCGAAGACCTGTATGCAAAACTTTATGAGGACGTATCAAAGGGACTTCTCCCGGAGAAACGTTTTCAAATGCTTGCAGATCGCTACGACAAAGAACAGGCTGAACTGACCGAGAAGATTGAGCAGTACGAGCGGGAAGGCCGTGCTGAACACGATCAGCTGGACAAGATTCAGGATTTTATTGATGAAGTCAGCAAGTACGCTGGCATCACCGAACTGAACTATAAGATTCTGCATCAGCTGATTGACAAGATTCTGGTATCCAGAGCGGAAAAGGTCGATGGCGAATACGTCCAGAAAATCCAGATTTTCTACCGCTTTATCGGCCCATTGGATGCCATCGAGTAACAATGTCAGAAAAGTCACCTCCGAGAACTATCCTACAGATGCAGGACGCGAGGGTGAGCTGATCTTCCGGCTGGTCTACGACAAAGCCGGATGCACCAAGTCCTTCAAGCGTCTGTGGATCAGCTCTTTGGAGGACTCCGCCATCCGCGAAGGCTTCAACCATCTCCGAGATGGCAAGGAATATGACCGTCTCTATGAAGCAGCACTCAGCCGCTCAAAGGCGG
>OLOL01002995.1_pt1 | contig 11082 bp, 7 predicted proteins | sample 1673081 | NCBI WGS metagenome assembly OLOL01 (sample SAMEA3136753, study PRJEB25190) | human gut metagenome
TGTGGTTTAAAATTTTTTATTCAGTTTTCCCGTTCTGCTTCGCAAGCTTGTACTGGGTCATCTTCCTCTTGGAAGCTATGCGCTTATGCTTCTTTGCCTCAGCCCGCTCCGCAGACCGGTCAGGAAGAATGCCACAGGCCTCAAGGGCTCTCGGCCATGGCCCAAGGTAGGATTTTATCCAGCCAACCTGCTCCGGTGTAAAGTCTGACTTTTTCGGATATCTTCCAAGTGAAATATATGCGTCCAGAAGCATCTGACAACATTCTTCACGTGTATAGCCAGCTCTCTTGTTCTCCATACCTCTTTCCTCCGGATCATCTCTGCGTTTCTATGGCCTGAGAATTATTTTACTTTGACAGACTTCACTGAGCTGCCAAGTCCCATGTATCTCTTGCCATTTATTGTCTTGTAAGCTCTTACTCTCACATAGTATCTCTTGTTCTTTGCTAGATTCTTGATAGTTGCACTGCCATACTTTGCGCTCACATACTTTGTCTTTGCAGACTTAAAGTTCTTGTTTGTAGCATATGTTATCTGATATCTGGTAGCACCGCTTACCTTCTTGTAGGTCACCTTAAGACTTCTGCTGCTGTTTGATGCAAGCTTTGTTATTGATGACTTTGCAGGGGTAACTATCAGAGTTACGATTCCGCTTGCCTTGTTGTAATTGCTGTTGCCTGAGACAGTGATCTTTATCTGTACTCTGCCCGGCTTCTTGGTTCTCACAAGACCTGACTTGCTGTTTACTATCGCAATATTCTTGTTTGTTGATGAGTAAGTTACAGTTCCCTTACCAGCAGCCTTAACAGTTATATATCTGTTGTATACATATAATGTGTTGCCTGTCACTGTCTGGTCTGCCTTATTGATCTTGAAGGTCTGCTCAACACTGCCTGTATAATCGTTCTTACCTGTTATAGTTACCTTGGCTGTTCCGGCGTTCACGTTATTTGCATACGATGCTGTATAATCAGCCGCCTCAAGTTTCTTACCGTCAACTGTTACTGTAACCTCAGGCTTCTGTGCCTTGCCTGTATATGTCACATCTGCAACTTCTATAACTGTGTTGTCCTTTGTGAGTGTAACCTTTGTATCCGGCTCCTCTGGCTCTACAGGAACCTCCTTGACTGTTATCTTGATAACGATCTGTCCAGCCTCGTAGTTCTCTGTTCCCTCAGATGAAACTGTGATCTCAGTCTCACCGACAGCCTTGACTGTCACACGTCCTGTCTCAGGATCTACCTCTGCCACCTCTGGTGCAGATGATGCAAATGTAAGTGTACCCTGTCCTGTAACCTCGAGATCAAATGGCTCTGCATTTTCAAGAACCTCGATCTCAGTCTTTTCTGTAGTTATCGTCTTTGTAGACTTCTTTATCTCGAACTCGCCCTGAATTGTACCAGAGAACTTACCAGTTCCCTTTACTGTACAAGTACCCTTTCCGGCATTTACGTTATCACTGTATGTAACCTCATAGCTGCTTGGATCAAGCTTCTTGTCATTTACATATACGGTAACTTCCGGTGTGAGCTCCTCTCCAGTGTACTCTGCGTCTGCTATCTCAAGCTTTGTATTGTCCTCAGTGAGTGCTGTCACTGCCATGATCTTGTACCATGCAGTTCTTCCACCTCTTGATGTGATCCTGCACACAACATCATTTGTCAGGTTGATCTTGGCTGAAAGTCCGTCAACCACAACATAATGGCCATCCGCAGTTGTCTTGTATGTCATGTCAAGCTTTACAAGATCTGCGCTCTCCGGCAATACAACACCGACCTCAAATGGATCAGCCTTTGTTCCTGTTCCATTCAGAACCTCTCCATTTGCCTTGTATGTGTAGATAGAATTCCAATTCTCATCGGTTTCTGTCTCTGTGGTAAATGTTATCTCTGTTCCATCTATTGTCATGGACTCAAATGTAGGAAGTCCTGAGAATGATGCTGCTACATCTGCTCCTGTGAGCTCATAGTGAAGCTCGATAGTGTCGTTGTCCTTTGCATCCAGTGAACCAAGCCCACCGTTGTCAAAGTCGTCTCCGTTGTATGACAGCATCCATCCTGACATTGAGTAGTCAGCAACTGATGCAAGTCCGTTTACAGATACGATATATGGGCCATAAGCTGACTCCTGAATATCGTAGGCTATTCCGGCATTATCCAGTGCACGCTTTACAGCGTCAACCGCGGAAGCTGCCTCAACCTTTGTGTTCTCAAGGATAACTCCATCCTTTGATGCACCATTTATTCCGGCTGCACTTGCTGTGTAGTCATATACACCTATGTTGAAGATAGTAACTCCGTCAATTACAGTTCTTACCTTCTTGTATGTCTCTACAAATTCTCCATCTTCTGCTGTCAGAGGAACATTTGCCATGATCTCTGCTGCAGGTGCCACGTTCAAGATGGCCTCTCCGTCATTGATCTTGGTAACTGTGTCAACTGTGAGCTTCTTGACTGCCTCTATATTAGCAGCCGATACATATGAAGCCTGATCCTCTGTGATGCTCTCATCTGCTGCGGCTGTGCATGAATATGCAGATCCTGATATTGTCAGATCCTCTGAATAGCCTGCAAATACGCCTGTTGTGGCTGTGTCGCTGCCATTTACAGTTCCTGCGCTGTAGCAGTCTGTGATCTCCACGCCTGCGTCATTTGACGTATTACCCTTGAAAACACCTGCAATACCGCCTGCATTTGTCTGGCCTGTGATCGTTCCTGCATTGTAGCATGAAATGATCTTGCATCCAGGATCCTGTGGATAGTATTCATTGTGGCTTCCGAGTATTCCACCAACATTTGTCTTGGCTGTGATGTCACCATAGTTTGTCGAATTCTGTACGCAGATATTTCGGCTGCTCATAGATCCTATGATTCCGCCGACGGTACCACCGTTTTCTGCCTTAATAGTTCCATGATTTACACAGTTCTCAATCACTGTGTTGCTTATTTTGTTCGTGTTACAGTATCCTACCAGACCACCTATCGAAGCTGATGTATTTGTGCCTGTGTAAGTGATATTTACTTTAGATGTACAACCTGTTACTCTTGCCGGTGCATCTGTGGTTCCCTGATACAGGTATCCCACAACCGCTCCTGCTGCAGTCTTGGTGCTCATGATGATAGTTCCCTCTACTGTGAGGCTGCTGATCCTTGCACCCGCCTGTCCAAATATTCCTGAGTAGCCTATATCATTCTGATACAGATTGCTGATAGTATGTCCCTGGCCGTCAAATGAACCCATGTATATGGCACCCGATGTACCTATTGGTGTCCAGCTATATCCTGCAAGGTTGATATCCGCTGTGAGCACTGCATTTATGTCGACCTTCTTATTGACATTTACCTCATTTTCAAACCAGTACAGCTCTGCACCTGTGCTGATCTGGTATACTCCGTCAACCTGTTCGGGCTCGGTCTTGCTCTCGCCATCCCAAGCAGTTGCACTTGACGCTGTGAGGCTGATGGTCTGTGACATCTCGCCGGAAGTATCCTCCGGGATCTCAAATGTTCCCTCGGCATACATGTATCCGGCACACTTCATAGTGTAATTGTACTGTCTGCCTGCAAGACCATTGAAGCTGCCGTCCTTTACTGTTACGGGATTTCCTTCAGTATCCTTTATGCTTACCTTATATCCTTCTACTGCTTCGTTTGTAGCACCATCCACTACATCAAGCTTTACCTGGACAAAGTCTGTCTTTGCCAGCTTAAATGACATATCCGGGAGACTTCCAAGGTATGCCACACGTACGCTTGCTGCCATCTGTACAGGCTTTCCTGTTGCATGGCGGACCTCTCTGTGTGAACCGTATGGCGAACCAAATCCGCCCTCATACAGAACTCCGCTCAGCGTGTACTCGTCACCTGCAAAATACTGAGGTATCTTGACTGTAACTGTCTGGGCAGCAGGATATGATGCAAATGCATACTGGTTGCTTGCTCCTGAGAATTCATTTCCTTCACCATCTGACAGTTTTATAGTTCCGGCCATGTTGTAAATTCCTGCAAGCTTGTTGGCCGGAATATACAGACCATCGTATGCCTTCTTGCCATCCTCTGTACGCTTACCATATGAAACCTCTATGGTATCACCGGCTCTGAGTTCATCTGCTGAGATCTCGTCACCATCAGCGTTCTTATATGTGTATGATACCGGGACTTCCTTTGCACGTACTACCTGATATGTGCTAACTCCGTCCTTTGTCACCTTTATTATGTTTGATCCCTCTGTGAGACCGCTTACAGTGTAGCTTCCATCATCATTCTTCTTGACATCTGCTGTTGTAAATCCACTGTATGTAAGCTTGTTTCCCGTGATCTGTGGATGAAGAACTGATACTGCCACTCCATCCTCCGGTGTAAATGTGTACTCTGCACCGGCTGCTCCCTCAAGATAATACAGAACATCGATCTGTGCATCCAGATTGTCTACAGCAGTCTTAGCAGTCTCTGTGTTGCGTCCTGCATTTAATGTCATATTTGTCTGAATGTCTGAGCCGTCATTTCCTACAGTGAATACGACTACACCTGTGTTTTCAGGCCAGATCGCACTGAAGAATGAACCGCCCATACCAGGCTTGTTGATCTCTGCATCATAGGTTACGAGAAGTATCGCTGTTCCCTCTGACTTTGCCTCGATCTCTGCTATCTCTGAATGCTCGCCAGGTACAACGCTGATCACATCACTTGATGGGTTACCATTCTCATCGATAACTGTGTAGTGATAATCAGGCTCTGCTGATTTTGCATTCATGATACCCTCTATAGCCTGCCAGTTACGGAAGCACTCAAGGTGATACTTGTCACCCTTCTGCATTGACACGTAGCCCTTCTCATTTGAAGTCATGTAGATATCAGCTACATCTGAGCTGTTGGCTGACATGTCATGTACAACTGTGCCAGGGCCATATGTGCTGTCGCCGATGTACATATCCTCGGCTGTTACCTTGTACTCAGCATCTGTGGTTGTGGAGAACCAGTTCCAGTATGTCACTCCCTCTCCGCCAGTTACACGGTAGTAATATGTGATACCACTTCCAAGCTTATACTTGTATGTGTCATATCCGGCATCCTTGCTGTCTATCTTGATGCCAGCCTCATCCTTATATATATAGTATGTTGAAAGTGTACCAACTCTGAGCTCAGTTCCCTCTGGAACTGTGAACTCTACTGTCTTTGCCGCTGCAAGAGCTACTGAATAACCGTAGCTTCTGTTGGATGTAAGTGTGTTTGACACAGTCTTAGAGATATAGTCATCTGCTCTATCTCCAACCGGATCATATGTCACTGACACCATATCAGCATAGTAGAACAGTCCTGCATACTTTGCCCAGGCGTCATCTGACCCCTCCCTGGTCTTTACAAACTCTGCATGTCTGTCCACATTGTCAGGAGACATAACCTTACCTGTGACGGTATAATCAACGTCTTCCTTCCAATATTTTTTGTTGCCATCTACAGTGTCATAACCTGTACATGCTATATCTGTGATGCTGTATATGCTGTATGACTGCTGTGGATCGTCTGTGACTACGAGATCTATAGATCCCATATCTGTCTTCTCGTCACCGCTCTTCTGATATGCTGACAAACGGTATGTACCCGGCTCAAGCTCAAGGGTATACTTGCTGCCATCAGGCTCTCCAACTTCAATCTCATTGCCCTCTGAATCAGCCAGAGTCATGTAAGGAGCAGAATAATTCATGGTTACAGATACTGTATTTCTCTTGTCGCCACTGATCTTCTTCTCAACTGCCTGAACCTCATCTGCAGTTGCAGTGAGATCTGTCATGACCGCCTGAACCTCTTCACGTAGAGCCTCGTCCTTAGCTATCTCATCTGCATGCTCTGCATAGAGCACATAGAGCTCTGTCTTGTCCTGAGTCTCATAGTATGCATACTCAGAGTCAAATGTATTCTTATCCGGATTGTAGCCATATCCCAGATCTGCGCCATAATCTGCGAGTGTGAACTGCCAACGGATAACGTGTGTATTGTCTACTCCGGCTGCAGAATCTACCTGATATTCTCCTGCGCCGACATTTCCCATTATATTGTCAACTGTGTTCATCCAGCCAGACATGCTGAAATAATCAAACTGGCCAAGATCTTTTCCAGTCTTGTCCTTAAGCTCAAGTGCCTTTCCATTCTTCTTCTGATAAGCATCCTTAAGCTCCTGTGGAACATTTGCAGCTCCCTTATCAATTCCCTTTACGTTGGCAAGATAATAACTGGAACTGTTGTATTTGTCTGTTCCTGAAGGTTCTGTTTCAAGTCCCTCTTTCTTGAAAAACGCGTAAGTTGCCTGTGATACGGTAAGCTTAGACAGGTCGATGTCTATGCCTTCCTCTTTCCAGACTTCACCGATCTCTTTGTAGGACATTCTCTCTGGCTCGATATAGAATCCCTGGCCAAGAGTAAATCCCTCAAGAGACAGCACAACGTACTCAGTGCTGTAATCAACTTCGCCATCACTCTCTGCGGCGGCAGCCTGAACATAGCCCCAGCTTGCATTTGAAGCAAATGGTGCTAATAAAACTGCGCATGCCAATAAGAATGAAAGCATCAATGTCCTGATTCGTTTCATCTTCTATTTTCCTTTCTTTATTTAATTGTAGGTTATAAAGCAGGGAATATGTATTCTGCTTTTCCCACGCCCAAAAGCTAACAGATGAACTGTCGTGTCATCCGCATCCGGGTACTCCGCATATCCCGGCTGTCTGTGTCTGTCAGACGCCGTCACGCGGCCGGAAATCTCATAAAATCTGCGGGCATTCTGACTGAAAGACACAAGTCTTAACACAGTAATGGCGGTTGCACCGGAATCTCACCGAATTTCCCCCTGATCGGATGCTTTTTCAGGACGGCATCCGAGCAGATTTTCACTATGAAATCACAGGGTTTATAGTAATTGTGAATCGGGGAATTGTCAACTCCAAGTACCACTTAATGTATTTTTTTGTCATATTTTATTAGTAAGGTGAGATATGTGTTTTATCCATATCACACATTTCTGCATAATATGTAAGTAGAGAGAAATTACTGAGAATACCTTTGGATTTCATTCTGCTGTCCACAGCATACATTTGGTTTACAAATCCTCCAAGCCATGATAACATCAAGAAATCGAAGGATGTCAAAGAGATGCTATCAGAGATGGTTGAGGAAGAGAGAAACCGCAAGAAAGTCACAAGCCGGGTATCCCTATTTTATAGAGATATCCGGCTTTTCTTCTAACTTTTATTCTGATTACTTTTTAGTTACGGAAGCCAGCTTATTCTGACCTCTTTGAGCTGTCCTGTTGTATCGTCAAACTCAAATGTATAGCCGCTGCTTCCCATATAAACCTCAGAATCTGCACTGTACTTGACTATCTTGCCATCTACTTCTGCATTCTCACTGCACTTTTCAAGCAACTGGTCTTTAGTGATAGTTGTAGGGAATGAGAAGTTCACCTGCTTTGCGCCGTCAAGCATCATCTCACTGATCTCCGCATTCATGCTGGCATCATAATCCGGTTTTGGCACAAAAAGGTGTGAATACCTTACATATGAGAGAACGCAATCCTCTGCCTTCTGCTCACTGTCAGTAAAGTTGCCAAACATAAACTGCATCGTTACGTAGTCATTGATTTCTGCTGTGTATCTGTCAGTTTCGTAATTTTTATTTACATTGTTGCCACTGTTATTGAGAGAATTCTGCTCAAATGGTATTCCACCGTCTATAAGATCCTTCAAGGTGGACTCACCTAAAGTGAATTTCTTTCCATTATATACAAATGACCTATTGTCAAGATCTGCGTAATTCTCGCTGAGTCCCGATGCCAATGTAAAATCCTCATATACAGGCATCGTAAATTCTGTGGATTCCTCACTGTCATCACTGTAATCGGTTTCATCTGCATATGAATCATCAGATTCAGTATCACCTGTATCCTCAGCCTCAGATTCCTCCTCCGTTGCCATTTCCGTTTCGGTTACCTGCTCTGTTGACTCCGTCTCTCTGGTGGATTTGCCATCATTTCCACATCCAACTATAGAAATTCCCATCACCACCGTGATAAGTCCTGCAATCAACATTTTCCTGTTCCTCATATAATAATCCTCCTTAAAACCTAGTGGCTTTATTATTGAGAATGTCACTATATTTTATCAAGCCGTAATCGGTTGCAACCAGGCAACTATGGGTAGCAAACCGGAATTATAGGGATTTTCGTCACTTTTTTGCAATCTATAGTGCTTATTTCTCCGTAATGTTCATGAAACTATAATAAGTGTCTCTGTCCATGGCATCCGGATTATCATCGGCAAATCCGCTGACTGTATATATGTTTCCATCCTTTAGATCAGCATATGCATTAAAATAGTATGTGATATTTCTCTTGCCGTCCTTTATATATAAGGTCGAATATGTGTAGTAATAAAATGTCACACCATTTACCTCACACTGACCTTCCTCTGTTACCTTTGATATTCCGGCCTCGGTCTTTCTGTCTGCCATATCAGATGCTGTCATCCAACTATACGGTACGATCGAAGTCACAACCGTGATCTTATCACCGTCTGAATAGTATGTCTTACCTGACAAATCCTCATTCTGAAGGCTGTAATTTTCAGGGATTTCATATGACACGGTAGTATCTCCATTCACGACACTGTCCACTACTCCCGTCTCCATAGCTTCGTCCTCCTGCCAGTATGAGCCTGTCATATCATTTGTCTCATCTGTGGGAACGGCCCCCGCAACAATGGCCACAGCTTCATCGGCAGCCTTCTCATATACCTCAGCTCTCTCCGCCCCGCTCAGCGCATCTATATCTATCTCATCAAATCTTATCGAAGTAAAGAAACGCTGCCCTTCCCCGGCATCACATATAAGCTGATAAAAATATGATCTGTCGAACTTCGCACCTCGTTCATTTGCAAGACTCGCTATGTATCTGATATATTCCTTCCCCTGTATCTCGAACTTCTCAGGCTCCAGCTCCATCACATAACCTGCGTCCTCAATATTTTTCTTGCGCTGCTCTCTGTTGTCCCAGAAATCCGCCATCGTCTTATCCTCCACATCGATCTGTATCAGATAATCATCACAGCTTCTTATATTAAGGCAGCCACTCTCATGTATGATCGCCAGTCCTACCGGCTTCACAGAGAAGGCATATCCCTTGAACACTATATGCCAAGGCTCTGTCTCATCGTCAGCTATTTTTTTTCCATCCTGTTCAGTTTCACTTTTTTCTTCCGTCTTCCGCGCACTGTTCAGATCAATAACGCCCATAAACTCAAGAGCGACAAATGCAGCTCCCGCCAGTATGCATGCTATTACGATCGCGCAGACAATTTTTTTACATTTTTTCATCGGCTGTCTTATCCTCAAGTATGATCTGAAGTGTATCTTCTTTCTTCATCCTTCTTATCTCAAGCCCAATGAGGATCAGAAGAATAATAAACACCAGCATGACAAATGCTGCGGCAATTATGGTTGATGTCTTGTAATTCAGAAACAGACCATCACCGTCCACCCCTGTGTACAACTGTATGTAATCTCCATCCCGTATCCCCGGTACATCAAGCCACACAGTATCCATGATCTTTCGGCCATTGTCATCCAAATATGCCAGATCAGCTTTTGTATACTGCTGATACACCTTCTCCACGCGCACATTTCCGTTCTTATCTGAATGGCTGGTCCACTCGTTCCTCACAAACAGCACCGCCACCACAATTACACAGAAAACGCATATGGCTGCCATCACGCAAAATAATATTTTCAATCTGGCAAGCCTGCCTTTTCCCCTAAGATTCTTCAGATGGACAGCATTATTCGCTGAAGTCCCATCCCCGGACACCTCTTCCGGCTCCTCCGGCTCCTCACCCTTTCCATATATAAGTTCTCCAACCTGTACATCCAGAATCTCACATATACACACAAGCCTGTCCAGATCAGGATACGCCTTATCCCTCTCCCACTTGGACACAGCCTGTCTGCTGACTCCCATCTTTTCCGCAAATTCCTCCTGATTCAGCCCGGCTTTCTTCCGGTACTCCTGAATCCTGGATCCTATAAGCAGCATTTGTTTTCCTCCTTTTTCCGAATATTCGGATTGACATTCATATTGTTAATAAGTTCTTTTAGAGAATTGGCAATTGGCTTATCTTCCACTTCTCCATCTATATCCATCTCTTCCCAATCTTTAGCCATTGAAATCAAACTATTTTCATAGAATAATATGTCATCACTAGAATCTCCTTCCTTTTTCAAAACGGAGAATAATACAATAGATTCTTTAGTATTACAATATCCTCTAATACAAGGATGCCAAAACAGATTAATATAATCATTAATTTCTGTAGGTAATGTATATCCATATTTTTCTTCAAATACAGACAAATCTGTTTCATCTTTCCTCTCAACAAGAAATACACCCTTATCAATTTCCTTTTTAATACCATCACAAATAGTACTAAAATCTTCATTTGAGTAATAATTAGGATATTGCTTCGTTTTTTCAAAATAATTTTGAATAGTTTCTCTCATGTCTACATACCTCAATTTAATAAATCTTGTAACAGTAAAAGGTGTCAGGTGTTACAGATCCGCCATGAGGTGCAAATCATCTCAGCACATACCATTCTTCACCAAATTCTTCATAAATTTGAACCGCTGACGGATCATCAAGTCTCTCTGTAATACCTGTTTCTGATTCAAGGAAAACAAACTCTTCATTGTCATCTTTAACCCGAATTCCATATAATTGCTTTAACGGATAATCCATGATAGTTGTCCCTTCCGTTTTACGCTCTGAATCAATATTAACATGATACAAATATTCCTTTTCAATCGATTCGAACGGTGCCTGTTCATACAATCCGTAAATATGTTTTTTCCCTTTTGTATCAATAAAATAGCCTTCGACATATGGCTCAGAATAAGAAGATACCAGCATGATAAATACTATTTTCTGTTTCTCCAAAAGATTATCAACATCATACTCAAAACGCCCTCTCGGCATAATGCAATCCACTACTTAGTTAGTCTATTCTTAACCTAATCCGCCCTGCGCATTTTCACGATGGTTTCT
>OLOL01003001.1_pt1 | contig 11063 bp, 7 predicted proteins | sample 1673081 | NCBI WGS metagenome assembly OLOL01 (sample SAMEA3136753, study PRJEB25190) | human gut metagenome
TGCAAGACCAGCTAAATAAGCAGCTCCCATAGCTGTTGTTTCCACGCATCGTGGTCTTCTGACCTTTGTATTTAAGATATCAGACTGGAATTGCATTAAGAAGTTATTGGCACTGGCTCCTCCATCGACTTTCAATGTGCTTAATTTGATCTTACTGTCCGCTTCCATTGCCTTTAACACATCATTTGTCTGATAAGCCAGAGATTCCAATGTTGCACGAATAATATGGCATTTATTGACTCCACGTGTAATTCCTACAATGGTTCCTCTTGCATACTGATCCCAGTGTGGTGCTCCAAGTCCTGTAAATGCAGGTACTACATAACATCCATTGGTATCTTTTACTTTCTTTGCCATATATTCAGAATCCGGTGCAGAATCAATAATGCGAAGTTCATCTCTTAACCACTGGATTGCAGCTCCTGCTACGAAGATGGAACCTTCCAGTGCATAATTAACTTTGCCATCTAATCCCCATGCAATGGTTGTAACCAGGCCATTTTTAGAAAATACCGGTTTTTCTCCTGTATTCATCAGAAGGAAACATCCGGTTCCATATGTATTCTTCGCTTCTCCCGGCTGATAGCAAGTCTGTCCAAAAAGTGCTGACTGCTGGTCACCTGCCGCTCCTGCGATCGGGATCTTCCCACCAAGGAACTGTGAATCCGCATAACCGTAAACACAGCTTGAAGGCTTCACTTCCGGAAGCATAGATGCCGGGATATCAAGTATTTGTAATATTTCCTCATCCCACGACAATGTATTGATGTTAAATAACATCGTCCGGGATGCGTTGGAATAATCGGTTACATGGACTTTTCCTTTTGTCAGTTTCCAGATCAGCCATGTCTCGATCGTACCGAACAGCAATTCCCCATTCTCCGCTTTCTCTCTTGCTCCTTCTACATTTTCTAAGATCCAGCGAATCTTCGTTCCGGAAAAATAGGCATCAATGATCAGTCCTGTCTTCTCTCTGATCTTATCTGTCAGCCCCTGTTCTTTCAATCCGTCACAATATTCGGCAGTTCTTCGGCACTGCCATACGATTGCCGGACAGATCGGTTCTCCGGTTGTCCGATCCCATACGACAACCGTCTCTCTCTGATTCGTAATTCCAATTGCTGCAATATCTTCCGCTTCGGCACCGATCTTGCTCATTGCCTCTACCGCAACTCCAAGCTGTGTGGACCATATCTCGTTCGCATCGTGCTCCACCCAGCCCGGTTTGGGAAAATACTGTGTAAATTCCTTCTGTGCAAGACTCTTGATCTCACCCTTTTCATTAAATAAAATGCACCGGTTACTTGTTGTCCCCGCATCCAGTGCCATGACATATTTCTTTCCGTTACTCATCTTCTCTGCCTCTCGTTATTTTCCGCTCCTGCTATTAACAGAATTCTCCAATATTAATACAACTACAATACCAGTTCTAATTCCATAAAGACTTTGTATCTTAGATGTATGTACTTTAAATATATGCTATGGTGATATTATACCATAGCACAAAGCCTTTATACAATTATCAATGTGCGTTTCCATTGTATCTGTTCATTTATTACTCTTAGGAAATACCAGCGAAGAATCCACCTGTGATGTTTCTGATGAAATAGAAAAAAGCACTTCTATCTGAAGTGCTTTTAAACGTGGGCGAGAGGATTCGAACCCCCGGCCTTTTGGTCCGTAGCCAAACGCTCTATCCAGCTGAGCTAAACGCACATCCTTGTGAAGTTCTTATCTCGTGTCCCTCACAACAATGAGTATTCTACTCTATACTGGAGCATTTGTCAACACTTTTTTTGAATTTTTTATTTTTTTCTTTTGATTCGCAAAATTATAACAATTTACAACTATTCTGTAATGATATCAGTACACAGGTACACCAAAATACCATCGCAGTCCTGTTTTCATTAATTCCGCCGCAAAGCCTCGATCGGGCTCAGTTTTGCTGCTTTCTTCGCAGGATAAATTCCAAAGAATACTCCTACTGCACAGGAAAACAAAGTCGCCGCCATAATTGTACTCAGGCTGATTCCCGGAGTGATGGACATTCCCATACTGCTGCTTATGATTGAACAGATCACATATCCGCCAATCACACCCAGAACAATTCCTATCACCCCTCCAATCACCGTCAGAATTGCCGCCTCTGCCAGAAACTGCATCATAATAGAAGAAGTTTTCGCTCCCAGTGACTTACGGATACCAATCTCTCTGGTACGTTCTGTTACGGAAACCAGCATAATATTCATAACGCCGATACCGCCAACCAGAAGGGAAATTCCCGCCACAAAGGAGATAAAAGCAGTCACCATATCCAGCATCTGATTCATAGAGCTCATAATATCCTGAAAGCTCTGTACCTGAAAGTAATCTTTTCCTGCACACTGATGTCTTTTTTCCATCAGTTTTACCACTTTGTCAGCAACATCCTGACTGTTTAAGCTCTTATCTGCCTGCATTGTTACTGAGAAAAAGTAATCGGATACACCGGTGAATTCATTCATTGTAGTATAGGGAACATTAATAGTCACCGGCATTCCCTCATAAGTATAACTGACAAAGGTTCCATTTTCTTTCTGGGTTGTCACCCCGCAGATACGAAGACTTTTGGTCAGTCCATAACAATTGACATCTACAGTCATTCCAACCACATCATCTGTGCCAAAGAGTCTTTTTGCATCTGCATCGGAAAGCACACAGACATTTTTTGCTTCCTGAACTTCATTTTCCCCAAAATATACTCCATGCTTCATGGTGGCATTATTTAACAGCTTTGCATCCGGTCCCTCACCCGTCAGCATAAGAGAAAAATTTCCCTTACCTGTGGTAGTTTCTCCACTGAATGAATCCGAAACATTTACTCCTTCTATACCGTCTACCGCCCGGATTGCTTCCACATCATCCGCAGTGATCCACTCCTCATCTGTCTGTGCCTCATCGCTGACACTGATGGCAATCTGCCCGCCGCCGATATCATCAATTTCACTGTTCATCTGGTTCTTGGTTCCTTCACCCACAGATACAATGGCAATTACAGAAGCAATGCCAATGATAATGCCAAGCATAGTCAGAAAAGAACGTCCCTTATTTGCCATAATATTATGGACTGCCATCTTGATATATTCATACAGATTACTCATCAGCATCCTCTCCTGTCTGTTCAGGAACTGCCTGTACTTCCATTCCCTCTGTGTAATCACCCAGATCTGCGATTACTTCTTCTCCTTCTTTGATTCCGTCCGTAATTTCCACATAATCCTCTGAGCTGATTCCTGTGGTAATATTTCTCTTTGTCACCAGTCCATCTTCTATCACATAGCAGAAGGAGCCTTCTTTTCCGATATTGACCACTTCCACAGGAAGAGTCACCACATTTTTCGCAGAAGCCGCATAAATCTTAACCTTTGCATCTACTCCCAGGAAAATATCTTCATCCGGATTATCAATGCTTACTGTTGCTGAAATGACCGGCGTTCCTTTTTCATTCTGCACCGCAATATGACTCATTTTTGTTACAGTACCCTGATAAGTATTATCCCCCAAGGTAATCTCAACAGACTGCCCCTCTTTCACTGTATTATAATCATATTTAGAGAGAGTCACATCCACACTTGCCTTGTCTGTATTCTCAATAGTAAACAGTTCCATACCCTGAGTAACTGCTGCTCCCTGCTTAATATCTGCCTTGGATATGATTCCGTTAAATTCCGCGGTGATTCCTTTCTTTCCTTCCTTCACCAGCTCCTCGGCTGATTTTGCGTCCAGTTCGGAAAGATTATCTGTTACTTTCAGTTTCTCTTTTTCTTCTTTTGTCAGGCTTGTGGAATCTGCCTCTGCGATAGCTTTCTCAGAAGCCAGATCTGACTGAAGCTCTGCAAGTTCATCGCTTGCTGTCTCAAGTGCACTTTCCAGAGCAGAAGTATCCGCAGTTACTGTCCCGCCATCACTTCCACTGTAATCATATCCGTAGGAGGAAGTATCTTCCCCATCGCTGTCATCTGCATCTGAACCGTCTGAAATTCCCCATGAGTAATCTGCACTGCTTTCTGTGAAATCAGAAAGTACCGGCATTTTCGGTGTCTGCTGCTTAAGATCATTATAAGTCTGCTGTGCCTGCTGCATTGCGAGCTGTGCCTGTGTTCTTGCAGCCTCCGCATTATCCAGAGCCTGTGTATTCTCATCTGAAGGGTCTGCCTGCCATGTTGCAAATGCCATCTGATATGTGGTGTCTGCCTGATTATAATCGCTTTGTGCCTGATTATACTGTGCATTCAGATCTGAGAGCTGCTGCTGGTACTGCGGAAGAGTCTCCGTCTTGTATGTATAAAGTGCGGCCTGATATTTACTCTGGATTTCCTCCTGTTTCTTTGCCTCTGCCTGGGCTTTTGCCTGAGCTTCCTGCTGCTGTGCCTGAGCCTGAGCTGCTGCCTGTGCGGATGCCTGAGCTGCCGCTTCACGCTGTGCCGCTGCTGCAGCCGCTGAGATCTGTGATTTCAGAGACGAGACATAAGCCTTTTTATCCTTTATTTTCTTCTCAAGCTCCTGAACATTCTTTTTGGCATCCTTCTGCTTCTTCTCTACTTTGTCAGATTTATTTCTTGTATCCTTTGTATCATACTTTGTTGATTTCAGATTCAGTTCTGCTTTCCGATTATCTTTCTCCAGATCCTCTGTATTAAACTCGATCAGTTTTGTTCCCTTTTTCACCACATCTCCCTGGGCAAAAGAAACCGTTTTCAGCTCTGCATTTACAGGAGAATAATAGGTCTTCTCCTCTTCACTTCCCACTGTTCCTGTAGCATCTACAATTTCCTCAACATCACCCTTCTCTGCAATTACCACCTGAACCTGCGGGATTTGATTTTCTGTAGAATTCCTCTGACCTGCTACTGTAACTCCGCCGGCAACAACGAGAACAGCTGCTGCTCCAATAATAATTTTCTTTTTACTTTTCTTTTTTTTCATAATATTTGTCTCCTTGTAACCGGGTTTATGCATCCAGCTGATTTTTTATATATTCTTCTTTCCCATAGTTTTTATTGATAAAATCTGACTCTATCTTTCCATCCATAATTCTGACTACACGCCTTGCCTGAGCAGCAATCCCATTATCATGTGTGATCAATATGACCGTTTTTCCCTGCTCGTGCATACTTTTAAGAATCTGAAGAATCTCCTTACTGGATGCAGAATCCAGATTTCCTGTAGGTTCATCTGCCAGGATCACCGGTGGCTGGGCCGCGATTGCTCTTGCAATAGCCACCCTCTGCTGCTGTCCTCCTGACATTTCATTTGGTCTGTGATCCATACGTTTTTCAAGCCCTACCATGGTCAGTGACTCTACTGCCAGCTTATGTCTCGTTTTTCTGTCTACCCCTCTGTAAACCAGCGGTAGTTCCACATTTTCAATTGCAGTCAGATTTGAGATCAGATTAAATCCCTGAAAAATAAATCCGATCTCCCGGTTTCTGACTTCTGAGAGTTCATTGTCTTCCATTGTGGACACATCAGTTCCATTCAGAAAATATTCGCCGGATGTAGGCACATCCAGACAACCCAGCATATTCATAAATGTAGACTTTCCTGAACCTGACTGTCCGATAATAGCAACAAACTCACCCTTATTAATTTCCAGATTAATATGATCCAGCGCCCGTACTTCATTCTCGCCGGGATTATATATTTTACACAAATCTTTTACTCTGATCAGCGCTTCCTCCATCTTTCCCTCCCGTCTATTAAATATCCTGCTCCAATCCAGATCTTACAGAATCGCAACCTGCCTTTCGTAAGATATCAGAAATACCTTTTACAATCATAACCTCACTTATATGTTAAAAGGGCAGCGCTTCAGTTTTCCAAAAGCTCTGCCCTTATCTGCGGAATCTGCAAGTCTCTGTTATCAGAAACGATACAGCTTCCACGATTTCTTCATATTTTTATTCCGCATCTGCCTGACTTTTTATGCTTCCAGCAGAAATGCCTTATATGCTTTCTTAGCTTCGTAAATATCTGCCTTACTTGTCACTTCCCATGGTGCATGCATACTGAGCACTGCCACACCGCTGTCAATGACTTCCATTCCATAAAGTGCTGCGATATAAGCGATTGTTCCGCCTCCGCCTACATCAACTTTACCAAGCTCAGCTGTCTGGAACGCAACTTCATGGCTGTCAAAAATATTTCTGACTCTTGCCACATATTCTGCATTTGCATCATTCGAGCCGGATTTACCTCTTGCTCCGGTAAATTTATTTAATACGATACCTCTTCCAAGATAAGCTGCATTCTTTTTCTCAAATGCCTCCCCATAAGCCGGATCATAGCCTGCACTTACATCAGAGGAAAGCATACTGGAATTCTTCAGAGTTCTTCTCAATCTCAGATCACTGTAGCATCCCATTGCATCCAGAAGTTCAGCCACTGCGTTCTCAAAGAAACGTGACTGCATACCGGTTGCACCTACGCTTCCAATCTCTTCTTTATCAGTAAACAGACAGCAGGAAGTGTGTTTCGGGGTGTCCATCCCAAGCATTGCAAGCAGAGAAGTATATGCGCACACTCTGTCATCCTGTCCATAAGCAGCGATCATACTTCTGTCCAGACCACACTCTCTTGCCTTTCCTGCCGGTACGATCTCCAGCTCTGCAGAAAGAAAATCTTCCTCTTCCATATCATACTTCTCTTTAAGGATATTCAGTACATTCTGTTTTACTGCCTCTTTCTTCTTATCATCTTCCAGGTCTTTCAGTGGTCTGCTGCCGATCAGGATGTCCAGATTCTCTCCCTCGATCACTTCTGCCGCTTTTTTCTGCATCTGCTTTCCTGCAAGATGGATCAGAAGGTCTGTGATATATACGATCGGATCATCCTCATCCTCACCGATATTTACTTCTGCTGTACTTCCGTCTTTCTTTACCACTACGCCATGAATTGCCAGGGGAAGAGTCACCCACTGGTATTTCTTAACACCGCCATAATAATGGGTATCCAGATATGCAAGATCCGTATCCTCATATAATGGATTCTGTTTGACATCAAGACGTGGAGAATCAATGTGTGCTCCCAGAATATTCATTCCCTCAGAAATATCATCCTGTCCGATATGAAACAGTGCAATGATCTTCTTCATTCCGACTGTATAAACTTTATCTCCTGCTTTCAGTTTCTCACCCTTCGCAGTCTTCTCTTCCAGAGATTCATAACCTGCTGCCCGTGCTTCTCTGATGATCTGCGTCACACATTCACGCTCTGTTTTTCCCACATTAAGAAAATTGCGATACGCTTTTGCAACCTGCTCCAGTTCTTTTTCTTCTGCTTCTGTATAAGAAAGCCATGCATTTCTACGTTCCATTTACTGTTCCGCCTTTCTTTATGACTGTCATTCATAGTATTGCTTTGATAACGGTAACTATTCATCAGTTCGCTATTATGTAATGGTATTGAACAATTACCTGTTTTTCATTATAAAACATCCTCTGAAAATTTTCCATATGATTAATATTTATTTGTCAGTGGACATTATGATTCATTTCCGCTATAGTTGATGGCAGGTTAATGTTTCTCCTCTCAAATTCATTATTTGCGAGGATTATTATAAAAATATCTGCAATACCAGGAGGTTCTGTCATGAAAAATTCAGAGGAACTGCGTCAGCAGCTTCGTTCCATAAACCGCAAAAGTTATCCGGCATATAAAGGGCTGAAAGGTCTGTATCATTTTGGAAATTATATTCTGTCCATCGACCATGTGCAGGGAGATCCTTTTGCTTCTCCCTCTCATGTCAGCATTCAGATTTCACACAGAGATGCCGGATTTCCCGTCGAATATTATAAAGATACACTTACCGGGACTACTCTTTGCGACTATCTTACACGTCAGTTTGAAAAACAGGTCAGTCAGTACAGCTTTCGTGCAAAAGGCTCCGGCAAAAGCGGCCTGCTCACTGCCAGTCATTGTGGTCAGGAGATTCTTTCCCGGACAGCCTGTGAAATAACAGAAAAAGGCATAACCGCCCGCTTTTTTGTGGGCTTCCCTGCTAATGGCCGCACGATCAATGCCACTGAACTGGAGAAAATCCTTTTTGATTTTCTGCCTGTATGCATTCAAAAATCCTTTTTCTACTCCAGCCTTAATGCAAAGGAATTACAGAATTATATAGAGCTTGCAGAGGATCAGGAATTTATCCGTCAGACGCTGCCCGCAAAAAATCTCTGCGCATTCATAGCCGACGGCTCCATCCTCCCAAGAGAAAGCGGTATTTCCTCCCGCCCTATGAAAGCTTCCGTTCCCTTTACTTCTCCGGACAGTCTGCGCATTTCCATAAATCTTCCCCATAAAGGAAAAATCACAGGCATGGGGATTCCAAAGGGAATCACTCTGATCGTAGGCGGTGGATATCATGGTAAATCCACGCTTCTGAATGCACTTGAACTTGGTGTATACAATCATATCCCCGGAGATGGACGTGAATACGTGATCACAGATGCAACTGCTGTCAAACTGCGTTCAGAAGATGGCCGTTTTATCAAGGATGTGGATATTTCCATGTTTATAAATGATCTTCCAAACAAGAAAGATACCCACTGTTTCTCTACACTGGATGCCAGTGGAAGCACTTCCCAGGCAGCCGGTATCGTAGAAAGCATGGAAGCCGGAAGCCACCTTTTTCTTCTTGACGAAGACACCTCCGCAACTAACTTCATGGTTCGTGATACTTTCATGCAGCAGGTTATTCAGCGTGAGAAAGAGCCGATCACTCCGTTTCTGGAGCGTGCAGAAGATCTTTATAAAAAAGCAGGGATTTCTACAATTCTTGTTGCCGGAAGTTCCGGGGCATTCTTTCATATTGCAGATACAATTATCCAGATGGACAATTACGTTCCAAAAGATATTACAGCTTCTGTCAAAAAATTATGCAGCCAATATCCTCTGCCTGCTGTTTCAGTTACTGATTTTCAGCTTCCGCACAGCCATCGCATTATGAGCAGACCTGCCGAATCTTCTAAGCGCCTCAGACATAACAGTCGTGGAAATCATTCCGATTCCGGTGCCACAAAACCTGAGCGCCTGAAAACCAGAATCTCCGGAACAGATGGCTTCTCTCTCGGCAGACAGGAGATTGATCTCCGCTATACAGAACAGCTTATTGACGCAGAACAGACCGCTGCCTTAGGTCTCCTGCTGAAATATGCAGTTGAACATCTGGCAGACGGCAGACGTACCCTGCCTGAGATTGTGCAGTTTCTCTGGAAAAATCTCTCTTTACATGGTCTGTCCTTCTTTACGGAGAATCAAAAAATTTCCTGTGGTTACGCTACTCCCCGTATTCAGGAAATTTATGCCTGTCTTAATCGTTACAGAGGTTTATAAGAAAGAATCCTGCTTCAGTGACATAATAAAATCACCGCTTCTCCGTCGATCTTGTCGGCTAAGCGGTGATTCACGTTCATTTTACACTTTTTAGGGAAAGGAAAGATTTTCTCTTAAGGTACGTCATTTCCTTAAGATGTAAATATCATAACCTATAAATGTGAGAGAAATTTGTCTAATTTCTAATATAATTATAAAATTTATAAAAAAACTGCAAAAATTTGTTACTGTTCACTCCGTTCTCAGCAACACAAAAATTTTACACTTTTAGAAATTTTGTAGGAATCAGTTGCATCTCCCTTTCAATCCGTTATAATATTAGATGTATGTAACTATTTAATAATCAAAGAAATCTCTGCGGAACAGTTATCTGATATAGAGCTGCACACTCGAATCCGCATCCTACGCGATTGGTATAGTTATTTACGAAACGATGTACCAGGAAAGAGGAAAATAAATGTTTAGAAAAATAGATAAAACCAGTACCTTCAACGATGTTCTGAAACAAATTATCGAAAATATCCAAAATGGAGAATTACAACCCGGCGACGCACTTCCTGCTGAACGTATTCTGGCAGAAGAATTCGGAATCTCCAGACCAGCATTACGAGAAGTCCTGAAGGCTCTTTCCCTGCTCGGGATTACTGTCAGCGTACATGGCGGTGCCAATTATATTGCAACTGATCTTCACAGCTGTCTTACTGAACCTCTGTCTATCATATTTCAAATGTACAACAGCAAAATTCAAGATGCATTGCAGCTTCGAGGCGCACTGGAAAGCAAAGCTGCTTTTCTCGCCGCCCAAAACTGTACACCGCTGGATGCTGCTGAACTCCAGCTTATCATTGCCAGACTGGACAGCACTCAGGATGAAAAAATCCGCGGTGATCTGGATCGTGATCTGCATCTGAAAATTGCTCAGATTTCTGCCAATCCATTAATACTGAGTGTATTAAATGCCTCTGCACAGATTACTGAAAATATGATCGTTGGAATACGTTCCTATCTTATGCAGAAAAATAACGATGCACCGGAGATTGATTCCCAGCACACTCGGCTTGTTCAGGCAATAACCAATAATGATGCACCTCTTGCAGAAAAAGTTATGAACGAACATATGCATACTATAGAATATCTCCTGAATGAAATTACGTCTGACAACCTCACAATTTCTGATAACGTTCAACAACCATAAATTATCCTGATCATGTTATCAAAAATTATATGTCAGCCCCACTTATCAGACCTATGGCAATCCTCTAAAATCATACTTTATCTGGAGAATTGCCATATCTGCTTTACAATCATTCTGTTTCTTCACTGAAAATCTCGCACATCAGCCTTGCCCCTGTTTTAAACCCCATAATAAAGCTCTTTTCCAATTCCTGAGGATATATTTCCATATTTTTAGCCATCAATACATCCAGTTCTTCAGCCTGTTCATCTGTCAGCCGGGCTCTTAATTTCTGATAACACTGGTATGCCGCCTCTTTTTTCGCTTTACATAAATCATCATGTATTTCTGACATTTCATTTTCTTCCCCATTGTCATTATCCATATACATACCATACAGTTTCCGAATCACATTTTCCATATATTTACCCAGTCTCTCTGAAAATATTTATTTACTGCATTCTAGAGCGTGTCTGAAAAAGGCTTTCTGCAAGATGTGCGTCACAATTTGTGGGAT
>OLOL01003017.1_pt1 | contig 11007 bp, 7 predicted proteins | sample 1673081 | NCBI WGS metagenome assembly OLOL01 (sample SAMEA3136753, study PRJEB25190) | human gut metagenome
AGTTCTACGAGATCGCATTCGCCGGTGATGCGCAGCATACGCAGAGTGTTTTCCGCCGTGGACAGTCCTTTTTCCGGGCGGTGGATTACCAGGCTCTGTCCGCAGTGAAAGTGCTGATAGGACTGATAGCTATATACCGCCAACATCGGGAATGCCGCTATCAGATGCAGACACTGACGCAGGACGTTTTCGGTGGAAATGTTGTCCGGGTCATCGTCATAGCTATAGAGCGCCAGCACGCAGCGGGAAAGAATGTTCATCACATCGCGCCCCGGCGCCTTCATAATCATATCCCTTACAAAGGATTTAGGCAGACTGCGAAATTCGGTCAGCATTTTTTCAAACAGCTGCAGCTCCTCTTTATTCGGAAGCGAGGAAAAGAGCAGCAGATATGTAATCTCCTCAAAGCCGAAACGGTTTTCTGAGGAAAATCCGCCCACCAAATCGCGGATATTATATCCGCGGTAGTAAAGCTCCCCGGGGCAGGAATGAACGGTTCCGTCCGTCTCTTTTTCTTTTGCTTTAATAGTTGATATTTCGGTAAGTCCGGTCACAACGCCGTTGCCGCTCATATCTCTGAGTCCTCTGAACACGGCGTGTTCGGTATACATATCCGGTGTAATGCCGTTTCTCTCTTCAGACAATGCGGCAAGCCGCCGCAGATTTTCCGTTGTTTTTTTCGTATAGGTCATATCGGTTATCCCTTTCATCAAATTGTGAGGGTGAACGTATGATTGATAAAAAAGCAGGCGCACAGCTCCCTTTTGTACCGAGTCTGTGCGCCTGTCGGTTTTTCATCCGTCTTCCTTTACAGCTTTGGCATCGATACAGTCGCACCGGTGTCATATTCAAATTTACACATCAAAGTCGAAGCTTTGTCAGTCGGTCGGCAAGCCCCGTCCGACAAAACCGTATTCCGCACGGTTGCCGTTCTGCCATTCGGCGGTGATACGGTAGACATATTCTCCGTTCTTCATGCCGAAAGAGTATTTTCCGTCCGAGCTGTCGATATTGCAGATATCCTCAATGCTGTTGCCCTTTTTAAGACACTTTACCGTCACGGTATCTCCGATCCGACCTCACGGGCATTGATAATCTCAAAGCTTACGCCCTCGGCATCGCTTTCGGCATTTAAAAAACGAAAGTTACCGATCTCTTTTGCTTTCGGTGTTGACATATGCCTGTTACAGCGGATATAGGTAACCGCAGCAAATGCGCAGGCAAACGCGGTTATTACGGCAAGAATCAAGACCCATATGGCAGAAACTTTTCGCTTTAACATTTTCGGGCACCTCTTTTCATTTGGATATTCAAAGATAAAATCAATCAAAAGTCCGCAAAATATTCCGGCAGCCGCTTCCGGAAGAAAAAGCACCGAACACCCGTGAAGCAGAGCCATGCCGCAAGTCGGGTTCGCGTCGTTTTTTTAAGGCTGCTCTTTCCCGCGGCTCTTTTTCCTTTTAATAATCAGCACAACGGCAATCACGCCTCCGCCGATCAGCACAAAGCCGACAATGCCTGCAAGCAGGAAGACCGGCTTGAACGGAAGCGATAGCTTTGGTGACCGGGGATGCTCTGATTCCGACAATGTGAAGGTCAGCTCCTCCTCCGGCAGACCCGGCAGGGTCAGCTCATAGCCCTTTTCCGTTTTGAAAAAGCTGCCTTGATTGTTTTCGGTCATATAATACGGTGTGTTTACCACGATTTTCAGCTCTCCGAACTGCGCCCATGTCTTTGCAGGAGAGAGCAGATAGGTGTAGGAATAAATACTCGGTGTGTAGCCTGCGTCAATGGCAGGATACAGCGGAGCTGTTACCGTGTTTGTCAAAGTCTGTCCCGGCTCCAGCGTCAGGGTATACTCATACCACCGCATCAGTGAAAAGGCGGATTTTTCGGTGTGGATTCCGCCCCACTGCCATTCTTCGGAGCCGGCGTTCAGAAATGCGACCTGCGCATTATACCAATCAACCTCCGATATTCCGGAGCTATTGTCGTATTCCCCGAAAGCAAAAGCTCGGAAGGTCGTCTGTTCCGAATATTTCAATTTAATATTGCCGTCAATTTTCTTCTCACACGCGCCGTTTTCATAAAGTGACCACGCGATATCTTCCTTCGGAGGCTCTCCGAAAATATATACGGTAAATGTGTCGCCGGTTTTTGCCCAGCCGGACATTCGGATGCCGTCCTTCAGCGCAGCCATGCCGCTCTTTTCCTCCCACAGCACCCGTGTTTTTGTCGGATCCTCACGCAGGACAAAAGCAGCGGTTGCGGCTTGATTTTCGGGATTGATGCCTTCAACGGAGTATTGCTGTACCCATACAGGGAGCTCGGGACGGAAAAAGCTATCGGAAATATATCCGTCCGCAAGTCTCGGCATATCCGTATCCAAAGAGAACGGTGTTCCTCTGTCCTTCAGCGTATGACGCACGGTAGCCTCGATCGGTTTGCCGTTGACCGCAACGCCGAACCTATCGGTCTCCAAAGCGGCAGTATGCTTGCCGGTATAAGAATCGTAGATATATTCCCCGTAATGAGGCAGATTGCCGAACGGAAAGACAAGCGCGGCGGTCACCGCATAGTCGGCGGGGTTGCGGAAGGTATACTCAGCCGTGACCTTGCCTGTATAGGCGAGAAATTCTTCGGCACTGTTGTAGTAATTCTTCGGGAACTCCTGCACATCAAAGGTCAAAAGCTCCTTATCCACCTCAAGCGGACAGTCCTTGTCTTTTACAAGTGTGCCGGTGCCGCTTGTTCCGCTCCAGTGACGCTGAGCGGAATTGGCATACGTCGGCTGAATTAATACGGCGCCGAGCAACAAAGCCGTAAAAAGCGCTGTGATCACTTTTCGTTTCATCTCCTTCTCCCTTCCCCGCTTTCAACAAACCGTAAACTGTACATTACTTCCCGATATCTGCGGCTGTGCCGATAAATACCGGCAGCCCGGTTGCGTCATCTATAGATTGCATTGGAATATCTTTAACTATCACCATATCTTCATAGCTTTCATCGAAGGTTACCTGAAGTTGTTTATCAAGGTCAACACCAATTCCGGAGAAAATTTCAGAATACATTTTTGCCACTCTTTTTGGTGTATCTACAAGCCCTTGTCGATTTCGATCTTCTCCAATAGCTTCTAATATCCTGCCGATTGCGTCTTCAATAACATCAGTATTAATTTTAATCATCGCTTTGCGCCTCCGTTTTTTCTTCATTAATGATTTCCACCAATTCTAACACATCAGAAATATTACATATTCTTTGGCAATTAAATGTACTTCCTAAAGCATCCAATTCATCAAACAGAACAGCTTTTATTCCCGCCTTCTGAGCACCAATTACATCAGTATAATACAAATCCCCAATGTGAATTGCCTCACTAGGCTTTATTCCTAAAAATGATAGCACTACTTCAAAAATGGCGGGATTAGGTTTTGAATATCCAACAACCGATGAGTCAGCAACATAATCAAAGTATTGAAGAATACCTAACTTTGATAAATCATCTTTCAATGTCTGCCTTTTCCAATTTGATACAACTGCTAACATATATCCATTCTTTTTTAAACTTGACAAAACATTAACAACGCCATCAATTAGAGTATATTCCTTTTTTATGCAATCTACTTTCTCTGCAATAATAGCTGCCCATTTATAAGCAGCTTCTTTTTCAAAACCGGCTCCCATTAATCCTTCGGCATAATTATCTGCCCAAAATCCTTCTGAATGTCGGTAAATCTTGTCTTTTTGTGAAATTTGAAAGTGTAATTCTGCTCGTTTGGCGCCCTCTGCTATATTTAGTTTTTCTAATTCTTCCTTGGTAAATACTTGCTCGCAAAAATAACGAAACATATCAGGTTTCCCATTAACATAAACATTGAAAAGCGTTAACCCTGCGTCAAAAAAAACTGCTTTTATTGCCATAATATTCCTCCATACGATGATGTACTAGTCCCCCATGTACTGTTATTTTATTCCAAACAATCATGTGAATCGTTTTTATTACTTGCTGCAACACATTTATATATATGATTAATCGAGACATCAATTAAATCCTTTGATATCGATGATGATGAAAAAGTGTGATTACCTCCATGAATTACCTCATAGGAACAATTTGGAATGTTTTGGCGCCACCTAATATCCCTAATATAATCGGTATATTGGTCTTCATCACCCGTTATTATAGTTTTATATACAGCTCTCCGATTTTCTGAACAAATCCGGAGGCATCGTCAAACTCCATATCTGCCACGGGAATGTGTTTATGCATCAGTGTACACTTCAAATCATTCACCTCGTTTCTCGGCTTTGCGCTTCTTGTTTCTTAATATACAGCTCCCAAAGCTTTTCCGCTTCCGAGCCGTCGCGGCTGAGCAGCTCAATGTATTCCCGGTTCAGCCTTCCGATATACGCTTCCTGCCATCCTGCCATCCGGTGATTTTTTAACGAAACAGAAGCTATTCCCGCTTTGAAGGCCAAATTGCCTGCATAATTTCACCACCGTAGCTAAAACATCCGTCATTCAAACAGATATCTCTTCAGATAGTCGGCAACCGCTTCGGAAACCTGCTTGACATCTTTACCCGAGGTATTGATAAGCAGGTCGTAGTTTTCGCGTGAGCCCCATTTTTGCCGGCTGAAATAGTTGTAATACCTTGCCCTTCCTTTATCAATAGAGCGTATGTTTTTTCTAATCTTGGAATCGGATAAGTTTTCATTCTCCGGGCTTCGTTCCCGACAGCGTTTCAGTTTGCTCTCTGCATCTGCGTAGACAAAAATACGGAACGGCTCTTTTTCCTTTAAAATATAATCGGCACATCGCCCGACGATAACACAATCGGATCTGTCCGCCAATTCCAAAATAATGCTATGCTGCTCGGCAAACACCGAAAGGCTTCTGTCAATCTCCGTATAGGCATAATAGCCCATATAAAAACTCGTGCCGACATGGATGGGATAAGACATGTACGGGCGGTCTTCGGTGATGCGTTCCACATATTCCTCAGAGAGTCTTGTACGCTTGGAGATCTCGGTTACGATCTCCTGATCGTAATAAGCGATCTGCAGCTTTTCTGCAATTCTGCGGCCGATTTCACGACCGCCGCTCCCAAACTCGCGTCCTATTGTGATAACCTTTTTCATTTGTCGCACCTCCTGTAAAATGCCGTAAGGCATCGACCCTGCCATGCAAAGCCGATGCCTCGTTCTCTTTTTTTGGCTCGTGGGCTTTGCCGGAAATCCTTTGCCTACGGGTCTGTGTATGAAAGCTTTTCTGTCTCAGTTTGATTCCTTTTCCGCCGCGTGGATTCCGATATATTTACCGGTTTTAACACGTGCGTCCGACGGCTTCTCTGCGTTTTCCGGAATGATCCAATACGCTCCGGCTTTTTGTGCTCCGATTATGCGACCGCCTCCGCAAAGAGCAACCACACGGCGTCTTGAAAGGTGCCAGCGCTCCGCCGCTTCAATAGCTGAAATGTATTTTGTGCCGTACATCGTTTACATCTCCTCTCTGATTGTATTATATTCTCAACTTGGAATAATGTCAAGAGGGAGCAACCGTTTCGCGGCTTTTTACATGTAAAATTTCGTTTTTTTAAGCACAGGGGCGGCGCAAACCGCCGTCCCTGCACTGTATGTGTGTCTTTATTTCAGCCTTTTTTTCTTTTCGGTAACAGCTGTGCCGATAACAGCACCGCCGCTGACAAGCAGCAGCGCAAACCACAGCATGAGGCTACTGTTGTCGCCGGTCTGAGGAGACCTCGGTTCGTCCGGCAGCTTAGCCGTTACGGTAGCTGCCTTGGCGATTTCCTTGGTGCCGTCCTTATCACTGTAATACTTATTGCAGTCATCGCAGCGCCAATATTCGAGATTGCCCTCGGTGTCCTTGGTCGCCGCCTTTGCGTCAATATGCTTGAGGTTGGCGTGATTGTTCGCGTTGAGTTCGCCGTAAGCCTTTCCGCAGGCCTCGCATACCGCCCTTTCAGTGCAGGTCGCCTTGCCGCCGGAGCAATCCTTTGTTTCAAGCCCGCTGCAGCCGTCCGCCGTGCATTGACGGCTATGCGTGCCGTCGCCGTTTGATACCCATTCACCGTAGGTATGCCCGTCGTTGACCGTTACGGTCATCTCGGCTGTGTTGCCGGCTTTGTCGGTGACAACGATTCTCTGCCTGCCGTCTGCAGGAGCAAGGGTAAAGCTGCCGCTTTCATCAAGCGTGACCGCCGCTCCGTTTACGGTAACGGTATCCACATACTTCTCGGTAATTGTAACCGTCTGTGCCGCGCAATAGGTCTTGCCGTCCTCAATGCCGCCGATAACCGGCTGAATATTGTCAAGCGCTACGCGGTCGGAGCGTAGGTATGTTATGTTCAGGCCCTCGTCAACGAGCATTGCATAAACAATATACTCTCCGTTGGGGTCTATGCGGAACGGCCCCTCATACCCGCCGAATACGAGGGATTTCAGCTCAGCCTCGGAGAGCTCCCGATCGGTCACCAAATAGGAGACAAACACAGTTCCGCTGTTGTCGGCGGCGTTTATCGTTACCTCCTGCGTATCCTTAAAGAACAGATCGAAGGTGAGCGTGTTTAAGAATTCGTGCCATTTATCGGTGCCTATGATAATTTCGCCCGTCGGCTTTTCGGTGTCTCTCCACCGTGCTTTAAGCGTCATATTCTCGGCGGGCATGGTCACGGGAATATCCCTATCCCAGCCGATAAAGGTGTAGCCCTCTCTTGTCGGGTCGGCAGGGGAGGTAATATTCGTGCCGTAGTCCTGCGTGATCGGAGCAATCTCGCTGCCGCCTGCGGTGTCAAAGGTGATTGTGTACCGATTGATTTCCCACTGTGCCGTGACAGTCATATTCTCGGCAGGCACGGTTTCGGGAATTTCCCTATCCCAGCCGTTAAAGGTGTAGCCCTCTCTTGTCGGGTCGGCAGGCGCGGTAATCGCCGTGCCGTAGTTTTGCGTGATGGAGGCAATCTCACTGCCGCCTGCGGTGTCAAAGGTGATTGTGTATTTATTCGTGTTCCACACGGGATAGAGTGTCAGCGCCTCGTTTTTGGTATAAACATCATCAAAGCCGTACACCTTTTCGCCGCCGTCAACGGTCGCCCAGCCAACTTGCGTGTGCCCCGTGCGTGTGAACAAAGCGCCTCGCAGCGTGAGAGCATCGTTATAGAACTTAATATCTGTGACCGCATTGCCCGAGCCGTTTGTGCCGGGCTGATAGGTCACATCCCAAGCGTTTGTGATACGCACATAGGCCTTGCCCGGAAGCTGCCGGGAGATAGCGTTAACCCGCTCTATGAGTGCGTTGTTCAGCGCGGCAAACTCTTCATTTGTCAGCGTGTTGTCACCCGCCAGATAGCGCTGATACAGTTCCTGCATTTCAGCGGAAAGCTGCGGCACGTCAGCCTCTGTGGCATCCTGTGCCGAAGAGCCAAGGAACAGCCGCGCACCGTCGCCCATTTCCAGATAGCCGATATCTTGATTCCGCAGCGTAATTGCCTGCGTATCACCCGTTACGGTAAGCGAGCCGCTGTATATGGTAAGATCGTACGCCTTCAGCCCGTCCGTCATGGTGACGCTGCCGCCGCCGTACTGGGTGTATTGCCAAAGCGTCAGTGCGCCGTTCAGCGTCAGCGAGCCGTCGCCGATAACGCAAAGGGTGTTATCGCTCTCGATAATTCCGTTCAGGCTTCCGACGGTATTCTTTCCGTCCAGCGTGACAAAGAGCGGACTTTGATCTCCGATATACTCTTCGCTCAGCCTCACAGAGGTCAGGTCGGCATTCTTGAGCTTCAGATTCGGGAAAACACTGCCGTACCTTTCAAGCCTGCCGGTCGAATAAATTTCCAAAATATCCTTGCCTGTCAGGTCCACTGAATCCCTAAGTGTACTAAAGTTCTTGCCCTTAGGCAGAACAAAGGAGGCAGTTCCGTCGCCGAAAATATCGGTATAATTGTCCGGTGTGACCTCGACCTCGCCGTCGCCGCGATCCAAAAACAGACCGAAGCCGCCCCATAAAGCGGTAAGTGCCGAAACATCTGCGGGAACGGTATCGCCGGGCTTGTAGAAGTTTAGGTTTTCGTCTACCCACCACATAGGCGTGTCGGCAGAGATGCCATCGGAAAGGGGCAGTCCCTCGGCAGAGGGCGCTTTGAAGCTCTCGCCCTTTTTCACGATGATATTGATCCAGTTCTGCTGCTCGCCGGGCATAAATTCACCCGTTCGCAGCTCTACTATTTTCAGGCTGTCGGCGGCGAGATCGGTCGGCAGCTCAAGGACGGGGCGGAAACCGAGGTCCTCAATAGAACCGGTTGCAGGATGACCGTAGCAGAAGTGCGCCGAAGTGTACCCGCGGAACGTACGACTCCACGTATCATTGCTCCAGGTGTCCTGCCCCCAGGAAGCCATCGGCCACCAGTTTTTGATATAACCGGTTGTGTTGTCTTCTGAATCCTGACCGGATTTTTTCAAAATCGTGTCCCATTCATTATTGGCGGGAATACCGCTTTCGCCATAGTGGCCGTTATAGGCGGTTCCTGCAGACGGGGCACGCATGGTATAGTCGATGCTTCCGCTTGAGTAAGTCTTTCCGAAGATCAGCCCTTGTTTGTCCAGTGCATCCCAACTCACGAAATGGGTCACGTTGTAATTCGCAATGAACAGGCTGTGTTCGTAGGAGATGGTATCGGTGTCAGCTGCACTATCCAGCGAATAAGCGTCCACCGTCCCCACGTAGGTGAAGGGCACATAGTGCAGGGTGCCGTCTGTTTGGGTGCCGCCGTCAAGGGTGCTGTTCACCGTGCCGGGAATCCCCAGCGCCGACAGGTCGAAATAGTATCTGCCGCCGGGGGTAAGGGTAAACTGTTCGTCGACCCGTTTTTCCACCGTCAGCGCAATGTCTGTGAAATTACTTGCGTAATCGGTATTATAATCGCCGTTGCACTGCTCGCTGAACAACTTGAGGTTATAGCTGCCCGGCGCAAGGTCGCCGGGAATCGCTATGCTTGCCGTGCCGCTTGCGCTGTTTTGAGCGATCTTTCCGTAGTAAAGTACATTGTCATTGCTGTCGCAAAGCAGGACGGAAACATACTCATTGCCTCCCGTTTCCGTGCCGGTATAGGTAATCTCTACGGTGCCGCCCGGCGCTGCTGTAACAGTCTTATTGCTCGTTACGGAAAAGCTGCGGCTGCTGTCCCTCAGCGTCAGCTTCCACTCGTTTCCGCTGTATTCGGAAATCGGGGTCAGCCCTCCGTCGGGCTTTCCGCCCACGGCGGCAGATGCAAAAAGGACAGAGTTCAGATTTAAGTTAAAAGCAGGACGAACAGTCCGATGATTATTTTTCTTGCGGATAGAGGCCCCAGAGTATTGGACAGAACCATCACTACTCACGATGGCGACATAAAAAGTCTTGGAGCCAGGAGAGCGCAGGTACCAACTGCTTGTCACCCAATTCGGATGCGCAGGATCCAAGGCACGCAGATCGTTGTTTACCGCAATAGCCTCTTTTGTGGAAAGCGGCCAAAATACAGCGTTATCCACCTGCCCTCCCGCTACACAGTCGGTATTTTCTCCGTTGTAACTTCCGCTTGTAAGCGTCCGTTTCTTTACGGCAGCATTTTCTTCTGTCGTCAGCTTTTCCGCAAGCGCGTCTATCGCGGTTTTCAAATTACTCGGTGCGTATTCGTTGTATAATATGATATCGGCAAATGGTATAACTCCCATAGCGCCTGCCGCAAGCAGGGTAATATCCCCTTGTGCGCTTGTAACACCGCTTCCGTCATAGCCGATAACTCGCCATGCAGCAGGCTTATTTTCTTGGCTTTTCCCGAAATACACGGTCGGTGCGCTCGCTGTGTTTACAGTTTTATTCAGTGCGTCTGTGCCAAGCTGTATCGTCTTTTGCAAGCGCAAACTCAGCGTGCTTCCCTTATGAATATTGTAATCTGCCAGCGTGCGCCCGTTCTCAAGCTCTTTTTCGCCCAAAAACAGTCTTTGCGCATCGGGAGAAAAGCCCGTTTTATCCCGAATTTTTTCCTTGACCACGTCAATGCTGTCGCCCGACACAACCTCGAGCGTTAAATTGGCTTGCCCAACAATGGTTAAGTCAATGTAAATCTCAATTGCGCTTGCCGTGATCGGCGCAAGGCATAGCACCATACACAGGGTGAGCAGGATACTGAGTATTCGTTTTTTCATTTCTTGCTACCTCCGTTTTGCAGCCTCAAACAAGACCGCTTTTCTTTTTCAGTACAATGAACAAGATCAAGCCGAGGTTACCGAGCAGCGCAACTCCTGCAACAGAACCTATTGCAATCAAAGCAGGAGAAGCTGCGGATTCTGATATGTTTCCGGAGCCTGCGGGGACTGCTGCATCCGCCGCCGCTTTCACGCCGGTGTCTTTCTCACCGATCCACCAGTTGCCGTTTTCGCCGATGAAGGGGGTCAGACCGTCCTTACCGTTCGCACCGACGACCTTGCCGAGATTGACCGTCTTGCCGTCGGTATAGGTGAGAACAAGCTCGCCGTCTGCATTGATCTCCGCTTTGGCGATTCCGATGCCGTCCTTACCGTCTCTCCCGTTTTTACCGTCAGCGCCGCTTGCGCCGCCGGCACCGTTTGTTCCGTTCTTGCCGTCCTGTCCCGGTATACCGGTCTCACCGGGGTCACCCTTGTCGCCTTTATCGCCCTTGTCGCCCTTGTCGCCCTGTTGTCCGGCTTCTCCGGTATCGCCCTTATCTCCGGTGGCATTAATGCCGAGGGATGCCCATGTATGTCCATCGTCATAGGAGACATACCAAAGGTTGTCATCACCTATTTTCAGCTTCGGCGTTACACCGTCTTTCCCGTCCTGCCCGGGTGCGCCCGTCTCTCCGGGATCGCCTTTATCGCCCTTTTCGCCTTGTTGTCCGTCTTTACCGGTATCGCCCTTATCTCCGGTGGCTTTAATGCCGAGGGATGCCCATGTATGTCCATCGTCATAGGAGACATACCAAAGGT
>OLOL01003021.1_pt1 | contig 10978 bp, 10 predicted proteins | sample 1673081 | NCBI WGS metagenome assembly OLOL01 (sample SAMEA3136753, study PRJEB25190) | human gut metagenome
CAACCCATGCCATTACAAATCGTCAGAAATGATATCACCAAAATGCCCGTAGACGCCATCGTCAATGCCGCGAATTCTTCCCTGCTCGGCGGCGGTGGAGTGGATGGCTGCATTCACCGTGCAGCAGGGCCCAAGCTTTTAGCGGAATGCCGCACATTAGGCGGCTGTCAGACCGGAGATGCAAAGATTACAAACGCCTATGATCTGCCTTGCAATTATGTCATTCACGCAGTAGGTCCTATATGGAGAGGCGGACAGTTTCATGAGCGGGAGCTGCTTACTTCCTGCTATGAAAATTCCTTAGCACTTGCAAAAGAAAAACATTGTGAAACCATAGCATTTCCACTGATTTCTTCCGGAATTTACGGATATCCGAAAGCTCAGGCGCTGAAGGTTGCAATCGACGCGATCAGCGCATTTCTTATGGAAAATGATATGACGGTATACATCGTCATTTTTGATAAAGCAGCCTATCGGATCAGCAGCAAACTGTTTTCTGATATTGCATCTTATATCGATGATCATTATGTAGAAACACACATTAACAAAACATCCGAAGCAATGAGGCGCCAGAAGCAGTTCCAGGAAATGGATCTCTGTGAAAGCATATCTTTACCAGAGCCATCAAATGTACCGTTAAGTAAGGCTGCAACTTTGGAAGATGCCTTGCAGCAAATGGATGAAAGCTTTTCTGAAATGCTGCTTCGGAAGATTGATGAAAGTGGAATGACCGATTCTCAGTGTTATAAGAAAGCCAATATTGACCGGAAATTATTTTCCAAGATTAAAAATGACAAGTACTACAAACCATCCAAACCGACCGTTCTTGCATTTGCGCTGGCACTTGAGCTTCCGCTTCCGGAAATTCAGGATATGCTGATGAAAGCAGGATTTGCCCTGTCTCATTCCAGCAAATTTGACGTAATCGTTGAATATTTTATCTTGAAGCAAAATTATAGTATTTACGAAATCAATGAAGCACTCTTTGCCTTTGATCAAAGTCTGATTGGAGGCTAAGAAGAAAATAGTTTGGCACACAGCGTTGTTCGCCTGATATGATTCTGTAGAAATTTTCTGATCCATAAAAAGTGTCGCTTTTCATGCGACCATTTCCCCTGAAAATGGCAGTATCCTATAGTTACAAGCAAAATAAACCATTACTTAGGAGGAAATTTAGTATGAGAAAAAATCTGACAGAAGTTGTATTTATTTTAATCGCAGCGGATCCATGAGCGGACTGGAAAAGGACACCATAGGCGGCTTCAATTCTATGATTGAAAAGCAGAAAAGAGAGGCAGGGCAGGCGCTGATTTCTACCGTGCTTTTTAACAATAACAGTAAAGTCCTTTATGACAGAGTAGAGGTGCAGAAGATTCCCTCTATGACAGAAGACGATTATTCTGTGTACGGCTGTACGGCTCTCCTGGATGCGATCGGCGGTGCTATCCATCACATTGGAAATGTCCACAAATATGCGCGCACGGAAGATGTACCGGAGCATACCGTTTTTATCATCATGACAGATGGTATGGAAAATGCAAGCCATATGTATCGCATTGAAAAAGTAAAGCAGATGATCGAACGACAAAAAGAAAAATATGGATGGGAATTTCTCTTTCTTGGCGCAAATATTGATGCGATTGAAACAGCCAGTCATTTTGGAATTGACGCAGATAAAGCTGCCAATTATCAATGTGACTGCGAAGGAACTGCATTGAATTATGAAGTATTAAATGATGCCATATCTGCTGTTCGGTGCAATGCAGCGCTTGATTCTAGTTGGAAGAAGCGAATTGATAAAGATTATCAAAAACGCGGACAACATAGCCGCGTAGATTGATGAAACACACAAAGAGCAGAGGATGAACTTTCCAAAGTTCTTTCCCTGCTCTTTCCATTCATTTATTCCATCACTTCCCCGATCACCTTCATCATCTCATCCACCCGGAACGGTTTCATAATAAACCCATCCATCCCGGCATCCAGCGCATGTTTCCGGTCTTCCTCAAATGCATTTGCAGTCATGGCAATGATTGGAATCTGTGCCTTCTTCACATCTGCAAGCTGACGGATTTTCTGTGTCGCTTCGTACCCATTCATCCGTGGCATCTGTACATCCATCAGGATAAACTGATATGTGCCTGCTTCCTTATCTTGAATTTCTTCCACACAGGCGCATCCATCCGGAACCCAGTTCACAAGAATCCCTTTATTTTTCAAAACTTCCATGGCAATTTCTGCATTTAATTCATTATCTTCCACCAAAAGTACATGCATTCCGTCAAGACCTATTTTGTATTCCTTTGCTTTATCTGATTGATGAAGCTGATTTTCCGTTGCAATCCGAAGGGGAAGTGAAATCTGTATTTTGGTTCCCTGACCGGAATTACTTTGGATTATCACATCACCATGCATCAGATCTACCAGTTTCTTCACAATCGCAAGTCCAAGCCCTGTTCCTTCAGTCTTGCTCTCGGTAGAAGTTCGCTCTCTTTCAAATGCCTCAAACGCATGTTTCTGAAATTCTTCAGTCATACCGATTCCGGTATCCTTTATCGTGAATTTGTATTCGGCAAATCCAGGTGCGATCATTCTCTGGACGCAGCTAAATGTGATCGTTCCTCCCGCTGGGGTAAATTTAACTGCATTATTCAGTACATTTACTAGAACCTGCTGCAGTTTTGTCACATCACACCATACCAGTGGATTCTCTATTTGATCCTCAACTTTGAAATCAATCATTCCCTTTTGGATGCTGTATTCGAGCATCATTTTCAGATTTTCTTCCATTTGCTTCAGGTCAGTTACCATCTCCACAATTTCTGCCTTTCCACTTTCGATTTTAGACAGATCCAACACATCATTGATGATCTTCAGAAGAATCTCACCAGATGCCTGAATTTTGGAAATTGCATTTTTTACAATTTCTTCATCATCCGGATGTTCTGCAATGATATCAGAAAATCCAATGATCGCATTCATCGGGGTACGGATATCATGGGACATATTTGCAAGGAAAGCATTCTTTACCTCACCGGCTACTTTCGCTTTCCGTGTCGATTCTTTTTCCAGTTCCAATGCTTTGGACAGTCTTTTCCGGTGTTCAAACTCCATCTGATCTTGCTGGTGCTCCACCATGAACAGGTAGGAGAGCAGTGCTCCGATTACCAGGCAGTACGGTTGGAACGGATATGCCCCATAAAGTGGAATGATATAGGTATTTGCCAGAATTCCGATCAGTGGGACTGCTGAAAACAGTGCCGATTTTATGAGATATCTGACACCCTTTGTATTGTTCATGAATAAAATAAAGAATGTCTGTGCAAATGTATAAACGTAATAAAACAGATTGAGTACGGCAAACACTCCGAAAAATGTACCGCGTATATAGGTCCGGTTCCGTGAAAATCTCCAGACAATTCCCGTCGGAACTGAGAGAAGCACCATCAGAACCAGGAGAATGAACGGAATCATTTCCGCAAATCTTTGCTTCTTTGAACGGTTAATCCCCATATAACTCTGCATAAACAAATGCCACACATATGGCATGATTACATAAACCAGATAAAAGAAAAACACAACCAGCTTAAACTGCAAAAAGTTTCCTGACTTACCTAAGAGTTCTTTCATAAACAATGCATCCATTAACACATAAAGCTCTACCATGCCAATAAAGATCATCGTATATTTTTTACTCGGGCTCCATGTAATATAATACCGGATCCTTAAAAAGATGATCGTCAGTATTATCATCATAAATATTGCGTTGCTCAAATAAATACTACTCATTTTCCAGTCCCTTTTTTCTTTCGTTTTGTCTCATTATTTCTTTCATTATTGTATACTTTTTCTATGCGTTTCGCAATCCATATGTTATACTATTGAGTAAAGGTATCTCAAGGAGGATTTTACAAATGAAAATAGCAGTAACATACGAAGGCGGATCTATTTTCCAGCACTTCGGAAAGACAGAAACTTTTAAAATGTATGAGGTAGAAGACGGAAAGATCACTTCAATGCAGATTGTTCATGCTGGTGGCGCCGGACACAGTGCGCTTGCAGGATTCCTTTCTGAGCAGAGTGCAAATGTTCTGATCTGTGGCGGTATCGGAGAAGGTGCACAAGAAGCGCTGAAAGAAGCCGGTATCAAAGTTATATCCGGTGCAGCAGGAGAAGTAGATGCGGCAGTGAATGCCTATCTTGCAGGAGAACTGGAATCTGCAGGTACAAATTGTGACCATCACCACGAAGAAGGTCATTCCTGCTGTGGACAGCATGAAGAAACAGCAACAGAAGAAGCTTCTGCTGAAGAAGAACATTCCTGTGGCGGACACTGCAGTGGATGCAGCGGATGTGGTGGCGCACATGTGCCGGATTTTGAAGGTCCGAATGTCGGAAAGACCTGCCGTACCCATTACAGAGGTACCTTTGATGATGGTACCCAGTTTGATTCTTCCTATGACCGCGGAGAGCCATTGGAATTTGTATGCGGAGCCGGACAGATGATCCATGGTTACGATAAAGCCGTTGCAACAATGGAAGTAGGACAGACCATCAACATCCATCTGATGCCGGAAGAAGCTTACGGCATGCCGGATCCACGCGCCATTTTCACGCTGGAAATCGCACAGCTTCCTGGATCAGAAGATCTGGAAGTCGGTGCACGTGCATATCTGACCAACCAGTATGGACAGCCATTCCCGGTAACCGTAACCGAAAAGACAGAAACCAACATCACATTTGATGCCAACCATGAGATGGCTGGAAAAGAACTGAACTTCCAGATCGAACTGGTAGAAGTAAAATAGTAAATATGAAAAGTGATTTAAGCGCCCCTTTTATTTCGTCATAAAGGAGGCGCTTAAATACTAAGATTATATTTTTGAAAATCGATAATTTAGACAACGGAAGGGAGATTTGCCCGTGCTAGATTCAGAATTAAAAACATATCCATGGAATCCAACCGTAAAAAAGAAAGCCCGCCGCGTGTTCATGCTGAGATGGTTGTTCGTCATCCTGGCTGCCGCTGCAATCTTTTTTCTGACCTATCAGAAACTCACTACCAATGTCTGGGGACTTACGGCTTTCCTTTGCCAGCTTCTTGCCGTTATCGAACTTGCTTTCGGGCTCCAGTTTGTAGAAGCCGGATGGAGCAGAAAGATATCGAGTAGAATGCCACTGGACGAACACTATGAGTACGCGCTTTATATGTATCATATACAATCTGTCCGCGATCTTGCTACGAATAACCGCATGCTGCTCCTGATTGCAAGCCTTGAAATCCAGCTTGGAAAATACGATCATGCTACACAGACAATTACACAGATTTCTGTTGGAAAATGCACACCGGTCCAGTTAAAACAGTTGTATTATATGCAGATCTTACTGGCAGCAGAAGTGGGAGATACTGATACAAAAAATCAGTTTTTAACCCGTTATACAGGAATTCCTGACACAAACGGTGAATATCCATCTGAACCAGAACTTACCACCTGGATTGAAGCAGAAGAAATGGACAGACTTATTTCTGCATTAAAAAAATTCACTCCGACAAGAAAAGAGCATATCCTGCGTACTTGTCTGATTACAATCGTTCTGGCATACAGTACCTTTTTCTACGGTGCATGGTATGGTATCAATAAAAGCGCAGGATATGCAATCCGCTATTATTTTGCTGAAATATCCGTCATCTGCGTTTCCGTCACCTTGTCCTGCCTGCTGATCTGGGGCATGATCTGTCTGTATAAAAAGCAAAAAAGTCTCCTTAATAGGAAAGCAGCCAGACGAATAATTGCCGTTTCTTATGCCGCACTGACTCTTTTCTTACTTTCTCTGATTGGTTACAGCTTTTTAATTGTGAGCTTTGGCGTAGAAGGAACGGAAACCGTAACCGGTCAAGATCAGCATTATATTTATCTTTCCGTACAGCCTGATTACGGCATCGCTACACAGTACCGAACTGATAACCTGATTTATATGCAAAAAACGGGTTTGTTTTTGCCGAATACAGACACTTTAACAGAATCCTCTGTACCGGATTCTGACCTGAATGATTCGGAAACACAAGATAGTAGTACCACTGATTCTACCGAAAATTCTCCGGCACAGGAATCCCAGAAGGCTTCACCGCTTCAGGACGAAATGCGTGCTGTGTATCAATATATCCAACAACAGAATCCCCTTCCGGATATGAATTTCACTTACACGGCAAATGCAAAGGGAGAAAATTACGCGATCCTCTCTGAGACAACAGAAGAGAAGGATGGCACAACAGTAAATGTCAATTACTGTCTGTATGATAACGGTTCTAAGACAGATGAAAATAATAATACTTTCGAAGAATTGGTTCTGGAAAAGGTATATCCGGATGGTGGATATGAGACAGAACTGGTTGATTTCTATCTGGTAAATCCGGAGACTTTGGAAGTTATAGATGAGCAGAAATCAAGCTGGTAATTCTATTTATCCTATTTAAAAAATACTTACCAAATGATAAAATAAAGTAAAAGAGCAGAGTCATTCGAAGGTATCTCTGCTCTTTTACTTTATATTTTCTCCTCAAATAATGTCAGAAAATCCTGTAATTCCGCCGGCATCCTGCCTTTCCTCCATGCAAGAAGAATTTCAGTTGTAAGATCAGCTCCAGTAATATCATATGCTTTTAATTTATTAGTGAGCTTCAGCATAGACTCCGGAAGAATCGCAATTCCCAGTCCCTTTTCTGCCATCGTCATTGCAGTGCGGGCATCCTCACAGGCAAAATAAATATCACAGACCAGTCCGGCACCCTCAAATGCGGCAAGCATATATTTGCGGTAGCGGTGGGAGAGGATTAAGGGTTGTTCGGAAAGTTCCCGCAGACTGATGGATGTATGTCCCTGCAACAGAGGGTGATCAGGAACTGCCATCACAAGCAGCTTCTCCCGGGAAAGAGACTTGGTTTCACAGCCATTTAACACAATTGGTGTGCGGAGTGTAGTCAGATCGATCATTCCATTTTCCAGCTGATCTTTCAGTGTAAATGTAGATCCTTCATGTATATCAAAATGAATTTGAGGATATTTTTTTGCAAAGTAAAGCAGATATTCGGACATCATCGATACAGTGGATGGTGTGATCCCTATGTGCAGGGTAGCTGCCTGACCGGATTTGACAACCTCCTGTTTGGTCAGATCTGCAAGCATCAGAAGATTACCGGCCTGCTCATAAAGCGTCTTTCCGGCATCTGTAAGCGTAATTTTCTTTGTACCTCGCAAAAAGAGTGATACCTGTAATTCTTCCTCCAGCATCTTCATCTGATAGCTCAGCGGTGGCTGGGTCATGTGAAGAACTCTTGCTGCACCGCTGATCGTTCCGGCATCTACGATCGCACGAAAATATTCCAACTGTCTGATTTCCATAAAAATGTAATTCATCTCCTGATTATTTAAAAATGAAAATATATTATCCATATGATTTTTATTGAATTATCATATAAAAACAATAATTTACATATATATTACATCATGTTAGAATTAAAAAGCAAGAAAAATAAAAAGGAATGAATTTACAAATGAAACGAGTCGATTTTGAAAATGGAACGATAACCAGCAATATCCTTGGAGCATCGCTCCCGATGCTGGTTGCCCAGATTTTAAGTTTACTTTATAACATTGTAGACCGGATTTATATTGCACGTATCCCGCACATCGGAACTGCAGCACTTGGTGCAGTCGGTCTTTGTTTCCCGGTAATTGTCATCATTACCGCATTCAGCAATCTATTCGGAAGCGGCGGTGCACCATTATTTTCGATTGAGCGCGGCAAAAATGAGCCACAGGAAGCGAAAAAAATTATGAATATTTCTTTTTCCATGGTCTGTATCTGTGCCATTGTACTCATGGTAATTGGCTTTTTATTTGCCCGCCCGATCCTGGTACTGTTTGGTGCCTCAAAAGACGCTCTGATCTATGCATATCCGTACCTGATGCTTTACCTGATCGGAACTCTGCCTTCTATGATTGCAACCGGTATGAACCCGTTTATCAATGCACAGGGATATTCAACCATCGGCATGCTTTCAGTTACCATAGGGGCAGTAACGAACCTGCTGCTTGACCCGTTGTTTATTTTTGTGTTCGGGCTTGGCGTGCGCGGTGCCGCAATTGCAACGGTCATTTCTCAGACACTTTCTGCTGCATTTGTCTTTTTCTTTCTTACAAAGAAAGCAGAACTGAAAGTGAGACTCCTCAAAAAAGAGGAACTTGCCAGCTGTACAGCTTATGCAAAAAACATTGTAAGCCTGGGAACTGCCGGATTTATCATGCAGTTGACAAACAGTCTGGTAACGATTGTCTGCAACAATGTACTTTCCGTCACAGGCGGAGATATCTACATTTCTGTTATGACCATCGTATCCAGTGTCAGACAGCTTGTAGAAACTCCGATTTATGCAATCAACGAAGGAACTTCGCCAATCCTGAGTTACAATTATGGTGCAAGACGCCCATGCCGTGTAAGAAAAGCCGGTGCCATGATGGCACTTATGATTCTCGGATACACAGCTGTGATGTGGAGTATTATCATCATCGCGCCGAAAACCCTGATCGGAATTTTCAGTTCGGATGCTACGTTGATGAAAGATGCAGTTCCTGCCCTGAAGCAGTATTTTGCAGCGTTTATCTGCATGGATATGCAATACATTGGCCAGACGGTCTTTAAATCCCTGAATAAGAAGAAGCAAGCAATCTTTTTCTCACTACTTCGGAAGGTATTTATCGTCGTGCCTCTGACATATCTAATGCCGTATGCCCTGCATATGGGAACAGACGGCGTATTTCTCGCTGAGCCGGTTTCTAACGTCATTGGTGGAGGATTATGCTTCATCACCATGTTACTTACCGTATTGCCAGAATTAAAGCGTATGGAGCGGAAGAATGCGCTCTATGAGACAGGCACGATCTTATAAATGCTTAAACCGCTGTCAAGCTGTAGCAAATTTCGTTATACCGAATTATAAATCTACAATATTTCAGGAGAAAATGACAAATGAACAGTAGAGAAGTAATAGAAAATGTACAAGCAGATCTCTTTGCAATACAGGATCTTGCTTATCGGGATTTTCAGGCAAAACTGATGCCAACAGTTAATAAGGAAACCGTCATCGGTGTGCGGACTCCTTCTTTGCGCGCATACGCAAAAAAATTCGGTAAAACAGACAATGTTTCTGCATTTCTTGAAGTGCTTCCACATAAATATTATGAAGAAAACAACCTTCATGGACTGCTGATTGAACAGATTAAAGCGTACCCGTCCTGTATTGCCGCACTGGACCGTTTTCTCCCGTATATAGATAACTGGGCAACCTGTGATATGATCGCGCTCCGGACAGTAAAAAATCATCTGGACATATTTATCCAGGAAGTCTGTCGCTGGATAGCATCGGATCACCCTTATATCGTCCGTTTTGGAATTGGAATGCTGATGCGGTATTATCTGGATGAACAGTTTAAACCGGAATATCCCAAAAAGGTAGCCGAAGTTAAATCAGACGAATATTATGTAAACATGATGCGTGCCTGGTATTTTGCTACCGCTCTTGCAAAGCAGTATGACCAGATCATTCCTTATCTGGAAGAGAAAAGGCTGGACACCTGGACACATAATAAGACGATTCAGAAAGCAATTGAAAGCTACCGGATCACGCCGGAACAGAAGATCTATTTAAGGACATTAAGAGTAAAAAAATAATAAAATGCCATCATCATATCAGTCACATCGATGAAATGATGATGGCATTTTATTATTCACCAATTTATCATTTGTAAAAATTTATCCATATTAGGATATTATTTAACCGTACTTTGACAATTTACGGTTCCCGCAATTTTACCACATTTGCAGCACTACGTCGTCTGTCTTCATCGATTGCAGCGTAGTGCTTTTTCGTTGTATTGACATCTTTGTGCCCCAGAACATCCGCTACCAGGTAAATATCCCCCGTTTCCTTATAAAGGGCAGTACCATAGGTACTTCTGAGCTTATGTGGCGTGATTCTTTTATTTGTAATCTGACTGGCATACTTTTTAACCATATTTTCAACCGCCTGCACACCGATCCGGCGTCTTTGGGTTGATAAAAACAGAGCATTTTCATAGCCAGCAAGGGGCGTTACCGCTTTACGGTATGTCTCCAGATAATTGCGAAGTGCTTTTTCCACCTCTTCACCAAAATAAACAACCATCTGGCTTCCGCCTTTTCGTGTCACCATGACCCCATTATTGTTGAAATCCACATCTGACAGGTCCAGTCCAACTAACTCCGATACTCGAATACCTGTTCCAAGTAGAAGAGTAATGATCGCAATATCACGTTCTTTCGTCTTATTATAATAGGAGAGTGCCTGACCGGTTAATTTGGAACCACAGGATTCCACATAATCCAAAAGCTTTGCAACCTCATCGGTATCCAAACGTATGATCGCCTTATCATGTAGCTTCGGCATATCTACAAATAAGGTCGGATTTTTCTGAATTATCTGTCTTTTAAAGAAATAATTATAAAAGCTGCGTAATGCAGACATTTTGCGGAATAAGCCGCGTTCAGAGTTTGTGACCTGTTTGGTTTCTTTGGTATGAACATCTGTAGTATCATAGACCTTCAGATATTCCAGATATTCCTCAATATCAACCGGCTGAATAGCTTCCAGATCCTGTACCTGAAAGTCCTTAATTGAGTGATGTTTATAAACAGGATTTTCTTCAATTAAAAACTGAAAGAACAAACGGATGTCATATGCATACGATATTCGTGTCTTTGGTGATGTGGTTGGTTCAATGGCACGAAAATAATCACGTGCAAAGTCAGGCATGGTGTTTAAAACACCACGAAGACGAATAGTATTATCAATATAAGTTTCTTCCTGGTATGTTTTTGTATCAGATGGCATGATCCTAAGAACCTCCTAAATTCCATAAATTTCCCCGATATATGTATGATT
>OLOL01003023.1_pt1 | contig 10977 bp, 9 predicted proteins | sample 1673081 | NCBI WGS metagenome assembly OLOL01 (sample SAMEA3136753, study PRJEB25190) | human gut metagenome
ACATCATGAAGGACGGCGCTGCCGTCCTTTTTTTGTTTAAAACCGAGAGGACGGCGAATTCGTCCTTTTTTGCTTTGCACGCAATAATAAAAGACACAGTTTATATGCGAAAGCCATTGACAGTTCCCTGCGGTTTATTGATGGCGGGGTGTTACGTCCTTTGTGTTTTGATTATGACGTTTGCGGCGGGAGCGTGTTTTACCGTTAACATCTCAGAACAGCTGCAAAAATGTTATCGAGCAGATTGATACCCGTCGGTGTTTTCATTATTTTCTGTCTGAAATTTTCGATATTGCCCTTCGTCAGCTTTTTCTCCGCTGCGTTAACGAGATAATCCGCTTCAAGCAGTATCTGATAGTCGATACCGTCGATTGGTGAATAGGTATGATGATGCGTCACGAGATATACTATCCGTTCGAGCTCATCGCCCGTCACATCCGTGTCGCGGAAGAATTCGCGCAGCAGCGGCTCGCTCTCCTCTTCTTGATGCTTTCCGTTCGTGTTGCCGTATTTTACGCGGCAGAGCGGGCAGGCGATATCGTGAGTGACGGCGGAAAGGCCTATAAGGCGTTTCTGCGCGTCGGTGCAGTGCTCGCCGTCTGCTATCATCGCCGCATAGGTCCATACCTTGATAAAATGCTCTGTGTCGGCTATGTTTCCGTCGTAAAATGCGGTCATTTTAATTGCTGCTTCTGTCGGTGTCATATTTTCCTCCGCTCACTCATTTATATGCGCCCGGTATTAAATCTGCACTGCCGTGCATCGCTCGCGTGTGACCGTGAGACGCATCGCTGTATACGACATATTACGACACGCCGCGTGCCCGCGTGCGCATATTTTCCTTCTGTAATTATAAATCGCACCTGAATTTTTGTCAATTATCTTGTTGCTTTTCAGCAATAAATAATGTATAATGTATGTGTACGGGCGCGGCATAGGTCGCTGCGTCATTTTTGCTTTTTATGAGGTTATCATGGGTAGTATTGACGTTATCGGAGAGAGATTTTTAAAAGCGAAGCAGCGGATATTCGACCGCCTTTTTGACACGCTCAACGAGCAGCAGCGCGAGGCGGTGTTTACCGTACGGGGACCCTTACTTGTGCTTGCGGGCGCGGGCAGCGGAAAGACTACGGTACTTACTAAGCGTATTGCATTCATTATCCGATACGGTAATGCCTATTTTGCCGAGCCGAGTTGCACTCTGACCGAGAAATATGTTTCCGCGATCGAGGCTCTTGCCGCCGATGACAGCGCCGACCGCGCTGCTTTGGATGCTGCCGCTGACAGCTTTGCCGTAGACCCGTGCCCTGCATGGGCGGTGCTTGCCATTACATTTACAAACAAGGCTGCACAGGAGATGAAGTCAAGGCTTGCCACGCTTATCGGAGGCGACAACGGAGAGTCGGATGTCCTTGCGGGGACATTTCATTCGGTCTGTCTGCGTATTCTTCGCCGTCATGCCGATGAGGCGGGGCTTCGCTCCGGATTTACCATCTATGACAGCGACGATACGAAGCGCGCAATTATAGCCTGCATGAAGGAGCTCGGTATCGACGATAAAACGCTTGCTCCGAGGCTTGTTCAGAATACTATCAGCTCTGCCAAGGATAGGCTTATCACTCCGGTAGAGTTTGCCGCAGCAGTCGGCAACGATTATAACCGCGAGCGTATTTCCGGTATATATGATCTTTATCAGAGACATTTGACTGCCGCGAATGCAGTTGACTTTGACGATATTATAATGAAAACCGTCGAGCTGCTTCGCGGTCACGATGAAATACGCGATTACTATAATCATCGGTTCAAGTATGTATGTGTCGATGAATATCAGGACACGAACGGCGCGCAGTTTGAGCTGATAAGACTTCTCTCTTCAGGTCATCATAATATAATGGTCGTCGGAGACGACGATCAGAGTATATATAAATTCCGCGGCGCGCAGATAGAGAATATTCTATCGTTTGAAAAGAACTATGAGGGAGCTAAGGTAATACGCCTTGAGCAGAATTACCGCTCCGCCGGAAACATTCTTGCCGCCGCCAATGCCGTTATCACAAATAACGAGAGCAGAATGGGCAAGCAGCTGCGCACCGACCGCGAGGCGGGGGAGAAGATAGTTATAAAGCGTCTCGAAAATCAGAACGAGGAGGCGCGGTACATCGTCAACCGCATCACCGAGCTTGCGCTCCGCGAAAAGCGCAAGTACAGCGACTTTGCCGTGCTCTATCGCGTAAATGCGCAGTCGGGAGGACTGGAGGGCGTATTCTCGCGCTCGGGTATACCGTACCGCATTCTCGGCGGCATGCGCTTCTTTGAGCGCAAGGAGGTCAAGGATATTCTTGCGTATCTCTGTGTTATCAACAATCCGAGCGACGGGCTGCGGCTGCGCAGGATCATCAACGAGCCGAAGCGAAAGATAGGAGAAACGACAGTTTCGACGCTTGAGGCTATCGCGGCGGTGCAGAATTGCTCGATGTTCGACGTTATGTGCGACGCGGAGAAATATCCCGTGCTGTCTAAGGTCGCGCCGAAGCTTGCGGATTTTGTTTCGATAATCAAGACGCTGCGCGGAATAGCGCGTACCGAACGTCTTTCGGTGCTCGTTGAAAACACCATCGAGCGCACCGGCTATCGCAATATGATACTTATGATGGGCGAGAGCGAGCTCGACCGTCTCGAAAATATTCAGGAGCTTGTCTCAACCGCGCTCGAATACGAGCAGCGGGTCGCCGAAAACGGTGAGGAAGCGACTCTTACGGGCTTCCTCGAGGAGATAGCGCTTGTTGCGGATATCGACAACTACGATTCCGAGGCGGATGCGGTGTCGCTCATGACGGTGCACAGCGCCAAAGGACTTGAATTCCCGGTGGTGTTCCTGCCCGGACTCGAGGAGGGAATATTTCCCGGAATGCAGTCGATGTCCGATCCGCAAGAGCTCGAGGAGGAGCGCAGACTTGCATACGTCGCACTGACCCGCGCAAAGGATCGCATATACATCTCGCATGTCCGCGAGCGTCTAATCTACGGCAGGACCTCGCACAATCAGCTCTCGCGCTTTGCGAAGGAGATACCCGAGGATATCGTCAACAGTGAGGTGCTGATACATAACCGCGACAGTCAGTCGTTCCGCGAGCGCAACAAGCGCAAGCCCATCGAGCTTTCGGGCGAGCTGAAAAAAGCTGAGCGTCCCGAGCAGTCAAAGCGTGAGCGCTTTGAGGCGGGAGACGAGGTGCAGCATGCGAATTTCGGTCACGGGCGTATACTGACTGCAACTCCTATTGCGTCCGATATGCTGTATGAGGTCGTATTCGACACTGTCGGCACGAAAAAACTGATGGGCGCATACGCAAAGCTGAAAAAGCTGTAACTGCATAATATGCCGGTCTCCGTGTGAGAGCGCTTAGTGTCTCGGACCTATGCGTGCAGTTTACGCTCCGACGCGGCATATGCATGAATTATTATGTAAAATTATGCAGAATATGCCGCTGTTTAACTGCATAAACTAATAAAAATACGGTGCTGAACCGCCAGAATCGAATCACGTGGTATTATTTGGATGATGATATCGACCGATTGTTGATTATAGTTTTTTATCATAAGATAAAAAATGGTATAATTAGTGAATTATAGTGTTGACATTCATTCAGAGATATGATATAATTCGGACAACAAAAGTTCATGGGGGTAGGAAAAGATGACGCAGACGAATTCTTTTATGAGTTATGCGAATAATTCTTCCTTCGACGGTCGTAATTGTCCGTCCGCTTTTGCGTGCGATAATGCATGCGCGACCTATGAAGCTGCAAATGAGAGTGCCAATGGCGGTGCTGCGTATATTGTCGCAGTGCCGCTTTTTCTTGTCGCACTTGTATTTGTCATTATATCCGTCGTTTCGGTCATTGCGCGCGCAATAATTATTGCCGTGATTCTCGTCGCGCTCATTATACGAGTGGTCGGAATTCTACACATAATCGCATATCGAAACGGAAATTGCTTAAATAACTCACCGCGCGGAGCGGCAGCCTATGCAGGCTGAGTAAATCAGGGATATTAAGCATTTCCGCATAAAAAACGGAAATGCTTTTTATTTATAATATCATGATACCAAGTGTATCGGAAAGAGGAGAACCATGAATAAGAAGTTTATGAAGGTCATGGCACTGTCCATGGCAGTTATGACAAGTGCAGCTGTCTTTGCTTCTTGCGGAAAGGATGGCGGCGGTGCCACCGAGACCAACGGAGGCACTACCGGCGGAAATTCAACCGCGACTGCATTCAAGATCGGTTGTATCGGACCTGCAACGGGCGATGATGCGATCTACGGTAAGGCGGTATTCAACGGCATTCAGATCGCTGTTGACGAGATCAACGCTAAGGGCGGAAGCATTAAGTTTGAGTTCAAGAGCGAGGATGATGTTGCCGACGGCGAGACCGCAGTCAACGCATACAATACGCTTGTTGACTGGGGCATGCAGGCTCTTGTAGGACCTGTTACCACCGGCTCTTCCATCGCAGTATCCGCTAAGACTGCAGAGGATAAGATGTTTATGCTCACTCCTTCGGGCTCGTCCACAGATATCATCAAGGACAAGGACAATGTATTCCAGGTCTGCTTCACCGACCCGAACCAGGGCACCGGCTCCACCGACTATATCGCAGAGCATATGGCAGACAAGAAGGTAGCTATCATCTACCGTAACGATGATGCTTATTCTCAGGGCATCCGCGATACCTTCGTTGCAGAGGCAGCAGCTAAGAGCATCGAGGTCGTATATCAGGGTACCTTTACTAAGGATACCGCAACCGACTTTTCGGTACAGCTGACCGCCGCACAATCTGCAGGCGCTGATCTGCTCTTCCTCCCCATATACTATCAGCCCGCATCCGTTATCCTTTCTCAGGCTGATCAGATGGGTTATGCGCCTACCTTCTTCGGCGTTGACGGTATGGATGGTATCCTTACCATGGAGGGCTTTGATCCTAAGCTTGCAGAGGGTGTAATGCTTCTTACTCCTTTCTCTGCTGACGCTACCGACGAGCGTACACAGAGCTTCGTAAAGACCTATCAGGAAAAGTACAACGAGCTTCCTAACCAGTTTGCGGCAGACGGATACGACGGCGTTTATACACTTTACGCTGCACTTGAGAAGTCGGGCTGCACTGCCGATATGTCCTCTGAGGATATCTGCGCTAAGGTTACTGCCGCTATGACCGAGATCAAGGTCGACGGTCTTACCGGTGAGGGCATGACATGGAAGGCAACCGGAGAGGTCTCCAAGGCTCCTCGTGCGGTTGTCATCAAGGACGGCGCATACGTCGGCGCATAAGACGGCGATGCTGTTCTGCATATAAGAAAAGCTGCATAGACGTGCGGCTGCCGTCGCCCCGCGCGGTCGGCGGCAAGCCCGCGCGTTATGCTGTATATGCAGATATATGCTCACCGCGCGGCGGGCGTATATCTGCATATTCAGTGTAGTGAAATTATTTTAAGAGAGGTAAAGGCTATGGAATTCTTATCCTACCTTATCAGCGGTATAAGCCTCGGCAGTGTTTACGCTATCATTGCACTCGGTTATACTATGGTTTACGGAATCGCCAAGATGCTTAACTTTGCACACGGCGATATTATCATGATAGGCGGCTACGTCTCATTCGTGGCTGTCAGTAGCCTCGGTCTCAATCCGTGGATCGCTATGGTCATCGCAATGGCCGTATGTACGCTGCTCGGAGTTCTTATCGAGCGCTTTGCATATAAGCCGCTGCGTCAGGCGACCTCGCTTGCAGTGCTTATCACTGCGATAGGTGTATCCTACCTGCTGCAGAATGCGGCACTCCTCATCTGGGGTGCTAACCCTAAGGTATATACTCCCATCATCTCGGGAACGCTCAACCTCTTCGGCGGTAAGCTCAGCGTTTCCTACATATCGCTGCTTACCGTTGCGGCGTGCATCATTATTATGATAGCTCTTACCGTCTTTACAAGCAAGAGCAAGCTCGGTAAGGCTATGCGCGCATGCTCTGAGGATAAGGGCGCGGCTCTGCTGATGGGCATCAACGTCAACCGCACCATCTCTCTTACCTTCGCTATAGGCTCTGCGCTTGCGGCTATTGCAGGCGTGCTGCTGTGCTCCTCGTATCCTACACTGATGCCGACTACCGGCTCGATGCCCGGTATCAAGGCATTTACCGCTGCGGTATTCGGCGGTATCGGCTCTATCCCCGGCGCATTTATCGGCGGTATCCTGCTCGGTGTTATCGAGGCGCTGGCAAAAGCGTATATCTCTACGCAGCTTTCAAATTCCATCGTATTTGCCGTGCTCATCATAGTTCTTCTTGTACGTCCCGTCGGACTGCTCGGCAAGAAGATCTCCGAGAAGGTCTGAGGGGGTGAGTTTAATGTCAAAGCTCGGTATCAAAAAGAACACAAGAAGCAATGCGATAACATATCTCATTGTTATTGTTGCCTTTGTTCTGTTTACCATTCTTTCAAACGGCGGCGTGCTCGGACGTAAGACGGTAGGTTTGCTCGTTCCTGCCTGCTGCTATATTGTAATGGCTATCTCGCTCAACCTGACCGTTGGTATACTCGGCGAGCTCTCGCTCGGTCATGCGGGCTTCATGAGCGTCGGCGCATTCGCCGGAGTTGTCGCGTCGACGGGGCTTTCCTCCACGATAACGAGCGCTCCGCTGCGTCTTGCGGTTGCAATGGTCATCGGCGCGCTGTTTGCGGCTATCGCGGGCTTCCTTATCGGTATTCCCGTTCTTCGTCTGCGCGGCGACTACCTTGCCATCGTAACACTTGCTTTCGGTGAGATAATTAAGGAAATTATCAGCTGTCTTATCGTCGGTACCGACGAAAAGGGACTGCATATCGTATTCAACTACAATGGTGCAAAGACGGTCGATGACCTCGGCCTCACGCCGACGGGTACCGCTATTATCAAGGGTGCGCAGGGCGCGACGGGCACACAGACCATCGCTTCCTTCACTGCGGGCTTTGTCCTTATAATGGTAGCGCTCGTTATCGTTCTTAACTTCGTCAATTCGAGATCGGGACGTGCGGTAATGGCTATCCGCGATAACCGCATTGCGGCTGAATCGGTAGGTATCAATATCACAAAGTATAAGATGATAGCGTTCACTATCTCCGCAGCTATCGCAGGTGCGGCAGGTGCCCTCTACGGACTTAATTATTCCAACATCACGTCGGCTAAATTCGACTTCAATACAAGTATTCTTATCCTCGTATTCGTCGTGCTCGGAGGACTCGGCAATATCCGCGGCTCTATCATTTCGGCTACGGTGCTCTATGTTCTCCCCGAGGCGCTGCGCGAGTTTGCGGATTATCGTATGCTCGTATATGCAATCGTCCTCATACTCGTAATGATAGCAACAAATTCTTCGAAGGTCCGCACACTGCTTACGCGGCTCCTTCCTCATAAACGCGAGAAGGAGGTGGACTGAAATGTCACCGTTTGAAAAAAGAAAGGTCAATATGGTCCCGTTCCCGAGCCGCGCGATAGTTCCCGAGCGCGATCTCGATAAAGCACCCGTGCTCGAGTGCAGCCATCTCGGTATAGAGTTCGGTGGACTCAAGGCGGTAAACGACTTTAACCTCATCATCGGCAGAACCGAGATCGCAGGACTTATCGGACCGAACGGCGCAGGAAAGACCACCGTTTTCAACCTGCTCACAAAGGTGTATCAGCCTACACACGGAACCATCCTACTCGACGGCATCGACACTGCGGGAAAGAATACCACGCAGATAAACCGCATGGGTATCGCCCGTACCTTTCAGAATATCCGTCTGTTTTCCGATCTGACGGTTGAGGATAATGTTAAGATAGGTCTGCACAATCAGGAGAAATACTCCACCGCATCGGCGATACTCCGTCTCCCATCCTTCTGGAAGAAGGAGAAGGTCGCTCACGAGCGTGCACTCGAGCTTCTCTCCATCTTTGATATGCAGGATATGGCTAACTGGAAAGCAGGCTCGCTCCCGTACGGTGCACAGCGCCGTCTCGAGATCGTTCGTGCGCTTGCCACAAATCCGTCGCTGCTGCTGCTCGATGAGCCCGCAGCCGGCATGAATCCCGCAGAGACGGCGGAGCTGATGGAGAACATCGTCAAGATACGCGACCAGTTCCAGATTGCGATCCTCCTTATCGAGCACGATATGAATCTTGTCATGGGTATCTGCGAGGGCATCTGCGTGCTTAATTTCGGTCAGGTCATCGCGAAGGGAACGCCCGCAGAGATACAATCAAACCCCACCGTCATTGAGGCATACCTCGGAAAGAAGGATGAAAAATGCTGAAGGTCAATAATATAAATGTTTACTACGGCAGCATCCATGCCATAAAGGACGTTTCGTTCGAGGTACACAAGGGCGAGGTTGTCACGCTTATCGGCGCTAACGGTGCGGGTAAGTCCACCATCCTCCAGACCGTATCGGGTCTGCTGCATTCCAAGACCGGCTCGGTTGAGTTTCTCGGACAGAATATCTCTGCCGTTCGTCCCGATAAGATCGTCTCTATGGGGCTTGCGCACGTGCCAGAGGGCAGACGTGTATTCCTGCAGCTGACCGTTGAGGAGAACCTCGAGATGGGAGCATATACCCGCCCGGGTTCCGAGTTCGACGCGAGCATCAAGGATGTCTATGAGCGCTTCCCCCGACTCCTCGAGCGCCGCAAGCAGGTCGCAGGAACACTTTCCGGAGGTGAGCAGCAGATGCTCGCTATGGGCAGAGCGCTTATGTCTCACCCAGAGCTGCTGATGCTTGATGAGCCGTCTATGGGTCTTGCTCCGATTCTTGTCGATCAGATCTTTGATATCATTAAGGAACTGCACGCGGCAGGTACAACTATCCTGCTCGTTGAGCAGAATGCTAACAAGGCGCTCGGAGTTGCAGACCGTGCATATGTTCTTGAGTCGGGCAGAGTCAAGCTCAGCGGCACCGGTAAGGAGCTCGCAGAGAGTGACGAGATAAGAAAGGCATATCTCGGCGGCTGATATTTGCCTCTGAAAATACACCGCTGCGCGGCGCAACGATTCGTTTGGCGCAGAGGCAGGCGGTATGTTAAATAGCTTTCTCCTATCGCATGCGGCGAATGCTGCAGACGCGATTCGGCGCACGAACGGTAGAAATACCGCCCGTGCGCCTCTTTCCTTTTTTTGTTTTTGTGTTGCGGCTATTACACCTTGTCTGTTCGGGATGATAGTTTGGCCGATGTCATGGCTGCTGACGGATAATATGCTGTCAAAGGATCTGCTTTTTGCATGCCGTTTGTTTTTGCAACGCCGTAAATGGCATGGAGATAACGGCTTAATATTAGTGCGTTTCTTCGGTAGGAGATAGCTGTGTCGGCAAATGTTCTGTCTTCTCGGTGCGTTGTGACGTATCGTTATTAAAATGTCCGTTGTACGGTCGTATTGATGTGTTGCCGTATCAACGTTTTGCTTGTATCGCCGTATCGATGTAATTATGTATTGCCGTCGGGTTTTAAATTTATCCGATGTCCGCCGCAAAAAACAAAAACATTCGTCACTGCAAGAGATGTGACGAATGTCTTATCAATATTATCCTTTCACAAAGCGAGGTGGTGGTGTGAATGAAAGGATGTAAGGAGAGAAAGCAATTTTAGTTTGCACAGTGCGGCAGTTCGGTAAATACCGTACCGTTCGCCTCAGTGCTCGACTTTTGGTTAAGTCCCTGTCCCGATATGCGCAATAATCCTGCACGCATCCCGAGTCCGGGCAGTCAACACTTATTCGGATATGCAGTATTGTACTGATTCGATTTATAATCGTATCAATATAATATCAATAGCATGCGGAGCGCACCGCAGTGTATGCTTCATATGTAAGGTATGCTAACTTGTATTCGCGGCTCGTTCCGGTGCTGTCGGTTACTGTTATCAGCGTACCGTAGTTCGAAGATGTTGTATATATATTACCAATACCGCTCGGTACGTGATTCTTGGATACGATAGAAATGCCGAGCACTCTCTCGAGACGCTGCTCCACCAGAGCAACCGTATGCTTGCCGCTGAGCTCTATTACCGATTCCGGTTTCCCGCCGGTGGTCAGCGTGAGCGTTAATTTGACATCGTAGGCACTGACATTCGGATCAACGCCTCCCGGATATTTCGGGGTATTGTGTCTGTGGCTCGTTATCGGCTTTTCGCCGTTATTCTCGGTTGTCACGATCGTGCTCGTCGGCGGTGGAGCTTCCGTACCGACAGTACTGTCGGACGGCTCTGCACTTTCGGTAGAAGCAGTGCTGTCTGCCGCTGTTTCGGTTACACTATCCTTATCCTCCTCAGGCTCGGGAGCTTCGGGGGCGATAGGGATGTATGTATCGATTACCGCGGATGTGGTCACAGTCTCTGCGGGGGCTTCGGTTTTCGGTGCAGCTGTCGTATCGGCTGCTCTCGTTGTCTCGGTGCTTTCCCGAGTACCGTCGGTTACGATCACGGTGCCGGTTACATCTGCATGATCACCGTTATAGATGCTATTCTGCTCGCCGCCCCTATATGTAAGCACTGCCGTCAGCGCAAATGCGCTGCACAGCATCATTCCGAGCGTAGCCTCCGCAGCTGTACGGCGCGTGCGGCGACGCTTGCGGTCGGCTGCGATATATCTGCGGTCGAGTTCTTTTTTGACTTCTTCAAGTGTTCTCATAATAGTTCTTTGCCTGCCTCGCCGATGATGTTTTTCAGCGACGCCTTTGCCCTGTAAAGCAGATTGTCTATTTGCTTTCTGCTTTTCTTCATGATTTTTGCGGTTTCTTCGTATGTCATATCCTCAAAATAGACGAGAATAATGCAGCTTCTCATTTCTTCGGGCAGCTCGGCGAGCGCCTCGCTGATCACACGTTTTCGTTCACTGTCGATCATATGCGAATCTATCGTATGCAGATCGGCGATATTGTCCCCGACCGAATCAAGCGCAACATCTGTTCTGCTTTTTCGC
>OLOL01003030.1_pt1 | contig 10946 bp, 7 predicted proteins | sample 1673081 | NCBI WGS metagenome assembly OLOL01 (sample SAMEA3136753, study PRJEB25190) | human gut metagenome
AATTTTATTCAAGGTTAAAATATCATACATAGTATTCTGCTCCCTTTCTGAAAGGAAATGGGAAGCGGCGGATCACCGGCTTCCCTTTCTTGGTTTCTGTTGGCTTATGGGTTTCCGCTTACAGGTTGGCGGCCTCAAATTCCTTCATGAAGGCTACCAGCTTTTCCACACCCTCGATGGGCATGGCGTTATAGACAGAGGCTCTCATGCCGCCGACGCTTCTGTGGCCCTTGATGTTGACAAAGTCGTGTGCGGCGGCTTCCTTGACAAACTTGGCGTCCAGCTCCTCGCTGCCGGTGACAAAGGGGATATTCATCAGAGAGCGGTCTTCCGGCACCACGGTGCCCTTGAACAGCTTGGAGCTGTCCAGGAAGTCGTAAAGGATCTTGGCCTTCTTCTCATTGAGCTCCTTCATCTTTTCCAGGCCGCCGATGTCGTTTTTGATCCAATCCAGCACCAGCTTGCAGATATAAATCGCGTAGCAGGGCGGGGTGTTGAACATGGAATCGTTGTCGGCGTGGGTCTGGTAGTTGAACATGGTGGGGGTGAAGTCCTTGGCGCGGCCGATCAGATCCTCACGGATGATTACCACTGTTAAGCCGGCGGGGCCCATGTTTTTCTGAGCGCCGGCATACAGCAGGCCGAACCTGCTGACATCAATGGGCTCAGACAAAATGCAGGAGGAAATATCAGCGACCAGGGGAACGTTCCCAGTTTCCGGCAGAGTGTTCCACTTGGTGCCGTAAATGGTGTTGTTCAGGCAGATGTGGAAGTAATCCGCATCCTTGGTAAAAGTGGAGGGGTCCAGCTTGGGGATGTAAGAGAAGGTCTTATCCTTGGAAGAGGCTACCACGTTGGCCTCGCCGTAACGGGCGGCCTCCTTGTAAGCCTTGGTGGCCCACTGGCCGGTGAGAACGAAATCAGCCTTGCCGGAGCCGGTCATCAGGTTCAGGGGAACCATGGCGAACTGGGAGGAAGCGCCGCCCTGTAAGAAGAGCACTTTATAGTTATCCGGGATGTTCATTACCTCGCGGAGAAGGCTTTCCGTTTCCTTAATAATACCGTCATAGACCTTGGAACGGTGGGACATTTCCATAACGGACTGCCCGCTGCCGTGATAATCCAGCATTTCGTCAGCGGCGGTCCGCAGAACTTTTTCCGGCAGCATGGAAGGGCCGGCAGAAAAATTATAAACCCGTTTCATTTCATGACCTCCAAAATGTAGTAGTAATTAACTTTTATTATAAAACGTTATGATGGGATAGTCAATTGACATTTTTAAGACAATCTCGCTTTTTTACGCCAAGGAAGCACATTTTTTCTGTTTTTTCTGAAAAACAGGTTGCGTTTTGGCATCCCAATTCCAAATAAATGAAGGGATAAAATTTTTTTGAGATTTAGGGGGTGCATTTGGCTTCTCCCAGTGGGAATAAGTGAAGGGGTTATTTCTCCGCAGGGGATTTCCCCCTTCACAGTACCTTGAAAATTGAATAGACAGGCGCTAAGGACATTAGTTCTGATGAATAGCCCGAAGGTGGGTACGCCGTGACTTTTCCATTGTATATACGGAGAACGAGCGAGAATCCCCGACCTGAAATTCAGCTTGCTACTGAAACGGCAATGACAGTCAGAATGATAATGATACTTCTCTACGGAGCTGGCGGAGTACCCGGCAGAGGTTAGAATCCTATGATACAGATAAGCAGTCTGTTCCTTAGTGACTTCCCATAAGCATTTTGCTTGGCAAGGGGTGTTGAGAACAAATATTGCTATGACCGATTAGGAAATGAGTCGGTCAGGTACATAGCCATAATGCGGTGGCTATGAATTTTCAGAAAGGAGGGCAAAAAGAAGTGTCAAACTGTAAAACGATTTCCGTATGTAACCAGAAAGGCGGAGTCGGAAAGACCACCACAACAGTTAATCTTGGAGTCGGGCTTGCAATGCAGGGCAAGAAAGTATTGCTCATAGACGCAGACCCGCAGGGCGATTTAACGACTTGTCTTGGTTGGCAGGATACAGACGGCTTGGGTATCACGCTTGCAACGAAACTCACAGATGTAATCAATGAAACGATGACAGACCCTATGGTTGGTATCCTGCACCACGAAGAAGGTGTTGACCTTGTTCCGGCAAACCTTGAGCTTTCAGCAATGGAATTTAACCTTGTGAACGCAATGAGCAGAGAAACTACACTCAAGAATTATCTGAGTCAAGTGAAGAACAGATATGATTATGTAATTATAGACTGTATGCCTTCACTTGGTATGGTTACTCTCAATGCTTTATCGGCGGCAGACAGTGTTATCATTCCGGTTCAGGCTCAGTATTTGCCTGCAAAGGGTATGACACAGCTTGTGCAGACCATTTCAAAAGTAAAGAAGTATATCAATCCGGATATTAAGATAGACGGTATGCTGCTTACTTTGGTGGATAGCCGAACAAACCTTGCAAAGAGTACGGTGGAAGCACTCAGGGCAAACTTCGGTAATCAGATAAGAATGTATCGAACACAAATCCCGATTGCCGTAAAAGCCGCTGAAACTTCTTCCAAAGGCAAGAGCATTTATGCTTATGAGCCAAACAGCACAGTGTCTAAGGCATACGCTGAATTTACAAAGGAGGTGTTAGCCGATGGCAGGAAGAAAGAGCGACTTCACTCTCACGAAGCTCGATGATTTATTTACCACGCAGGCACAGAGAGATGAAGAACAGCTTTCAAAAATCCGAGATATTCCGTTAGAGCTGATTGATGATTTCCCAGACCATCCGTTTAAGGTCAGGGACGATGAAGATATGATGCAGCTTGTGGAGAGTGTCAAGGAAAGAGGGGTTATTACTCCGGCAACGGTAAGGCAGAAAGAGGACGGCAGATATGAACTTGTTTCAGGACACAGACGAAAGCGAGCTTGTGAACTGGCAGGATTTGAAACCCTGAGAAGTGAGATTGTAGACCTGAACAGAGATGAAGCGACCATTTTAATGGTTGAAAGTAATTTTCAGAGGTCAGAGATATTGCCGAGTGAAAAAGCCTTTGCCTATAAAATGCGTTTGGAAGCAATGAAAAGGCAGGGACAAAGAACAGATTTAACTTCCAACCCACTGGGTCGGAAGTCGGATGGCAAAGAAACTGCTCAAATAATCGGAGAACAATCGGGCGACAGTCAAACGCAAGTTCGTCGTTATATTCGTTTAACAAATCTTGTTTCCGAACTGCTTGAATTTGTTGATGAGGGGCGTATTAAAATGCGTCCTGCCGTAGAGCTTTCCTATCTTGATGAAGATTGCCAGCGTGATGTGGTTGATGAAATCGACCTGAATGACGCAACCCCGTCACATGACCAGACAATCTGTTGTGATATAATAAATTTGTAACACCTTGTTCGAATAATATATTATAATATTACTCAAACAAGGAGGATGTTACTATGTCAGTACATTACACCGAAGACTTCAAAAAAAGAAGTAGTTAAAGCCTATATGGCAGGCGACAAATCAATACCGCAAATTGCTGTTAAATTTAATGTTGCCAAAAGCTCCGTTAGCAAATGGGTTAACGAATACAAGGAAGAATGCCTCTATACCACCAGCACAACCGCAGAATCTAATGAAGCAAAGGAAATCAGAAGATTAAATCAGCTTCTTAATGAAAAAGATAAAGAGATTGCTTTCTTAAAAAAGCGGCGGCATTCTTCGCAAAGGAAATCGATTAGTGGTATATCGATTAATCGATGACAATAAAAATATATTTGGTTTAAGATGGCTATGCCAGAAGTTTGGCATTATTCCTAATTGTTATTACAACTACAAAAAGGATGCAAAGCGAAAATATCGTGAACGCTTAGCACATATCTTTGAGCTTATAAAGTATGTTTATTACAACAACAATCGTGTTATAGGCTATAGGGCTATGCGCATTTTTATCAAACGATATGGCTATGAGTTAAGCAATACCACAATGCATAAATATATGAACAAGGAATTGAATCTTTGTGCAGTAATTATGCATTCTAAGCCAGGTTACAAGACTGGCAAAAAGAATAAAATCTTTGACAATCTCTTAAATCAGAATTTTACTGTCGACTGCAAGAACAAAGTATGGTGCACAGACTTCACATATATGCGCCAGCCAAATGGAAAATTCAGATACAACTGTTCAATTATTGATTTGTATGACAGGTCCGCTGTCGCTTCGTTAAACAGTGATTATATCAACACTGATTTGGCAATAAGCACTCTGAAAACAGCCCTTGAAAAGGAAAACTACCCTAAAGTGATTTTGCATTCAGACCAGGGGGTACAGTTTACTTCATGGGAATTTGTAAATTTTTGCAAAGAGAATAATATAACACAAAGTATGAGTAAGGCTGGCTGTCCTTATGATAATGCTCCAATGGAAAGATTTTATAACACTTTCAAAAGCAACTTTTATAACATAACTTCATTTTCAAATGTAGAGATGATGGATGAACTAACTATGAAATACATAAATTGGTATAACTATGTTTGCCCTCATTCATACAATAATTATTTAACACCAATGGAGGCTCGTTACAGGTAGATATTTATCGAACAAAGTGTTACAAAAAAGCTTGACCACAACACCTTGATGATTTCCAGCTTTGTGGGAATGTTGTTTGGATAGTCTGTCATTGTCTTGTTCTCCTTTTCGATAGATAGTGCGGGCATTGGATAACGGTGGCACGGAAGCTCTGCTTGCAGCTCATTTCGCATTTCCTGCAAAGCTCGTTATATTTCTTCCTGCCACGCTCATCAAGAAAGAACGCACATTCTCTCTTGAGGTATTTCGGCATACGGGGCATAGCAGGCACCTCCTTTTCGCTGCCGAATTGCCGATTTGCTCCCGAAACGCAGAAACGCCCAAAACCGTTTCCCGCTGTATAGCTTCGGGGCGATTTTGGGCGTTTTCTTTCGATATGAGCGGCTTCATATTGGCGGCGGTATCCTAATACCGCCAACCATTCAAAAGCCGCTGTTTGTCGCTTCCGAATAACAAAAAAGCGCCGTATTGCTACGACGCTTTTGTCTTGCTCGGAAGATGGAGCAAGGGAACGCTATTCAATTATCTGTTGTACTTTTTCTTTCTGCTGACAACCGTTGTGCCAATGGCTGCACCGCCGCTGACAAACAGCAAGGCAATCCACAAAGCAAGGTTGCTTGTATCGCCGGTCTGCGGAGATTTGGAATCGTCCTTCAGCTTCGCCGTTACGGTGTCGGCTTTTTTGATTTCCTTTGTACCGTCCTTGTCGCTGTAATATTTACCGCAGCCTTCGCAGTACCAGTACTCGATATTGCCCTCGGTGGTCTTGGTCGCCGCAGTTGCCGGGAAGTGCTTTAAGTCGGTGTGGTTCTTCGCATCAAGCTCACCGTATTCCGCACCGCAGACTTCGCACTTTGCCTTGTCCTTGCAGGTCGCTTTCCCGCCGGTGTGCTCAGTCAGCTTCTTGCCGCAATAATCACACTTGTGGTCTTTGTTATCGTCTGCACACTCGCTGATTATATAATCGCAGATATCACATTTATGGTCTTTGTTTGCATCGATGCAATTCTCCGTTTGCGTGCCTGCAGAGCATCCGTCAACGGTGCAGGTGCGGGTATGGGTGCCGTCGCCGTTCGATGCCCATTCACCGAAGGTGTGTCCGTCATTGACCGTAACGGTCATTTCAGCGGTGTTGCCTGCCTTATCGGTGACAATGATTTTCTGTTCGTCGTCCGCAGGAGAGAGAACAAAGCTGTTGTTTTCATCGAGTGTGACCTTCGTTTCATTGACAATAACGGTATCGATATACTTCTCGTCAATGGTAACGGTTTGTGCCTCGCAATAGGTCTTGCCGTTCTCTATGCCCTTGATTACGGGGCTTGTTCCGTCCAGCACGATACCGTCCGAGCAAATGTAGTCCGTATTGCCCGCCGTATCGGTCAGTCTGACATAGATAATATACTCGTTATCGGGGTCGATACCGAACGGTGTGGTGTATGCTGTAAATGCAGCACTTGCAAGTTCCGTTTCGGTCAACTTTTTAGCCGACAGCAAATATTCGATCTTAACGGCATCACCGCTGTTGTCGGCGGCGTTTATCGTCACCGTTTGCGTGTCCTTAAAGAACAGACCGAAGGTGATGTTGTTGAGGAACGCTTTCCAACTGTTCCCGCTGATTTTAATTTCGCCCGTGGGCTTTTCTACATCTTTCCATTTCGCCGTAATTGTGATGTTTTTCGCAGGCATGGTTTTGGGGATTCCTTTGTCCCATCCGATAAAGGTGTAACCCTCTCTTGTTGGGGCTTCAGGGGCGGTGATCGCCGTGCCGTAGTCCTGCGTGATGGAAGCAATATCGCTGCCGCCTGCGGTGTCAAAGGTGATGGTGTAGCGGTTTGGTGTCCAGACCGGGTAGAGCGTGATTCCCGCATTTTCCGTGTATGTTCCGCCGAGCGGGTAGGTCTTGGTGCCGTCAGCGTTCCTCCAGCCGGTCTGCGTGTACCCGGTGCGGGTAAAGAGCGCGCCGGGAAGGGTCACGGTGGTGTCGTAGTCCTTGATGATCGTTGTGGAACTGCCCGTTCCATCGTTGCCGGGGGCAAAGATGACGCGATAGGTCCGCGCTTCAAAGCGGAGATATGTCTTGTCTTTATAGGTTTCATCGCTGATCTCCGTAGCATCGGAGCCGTCCGCGGCATTGCCCGCGAGCATCCGCATACCGGGGATCAGGTCGGCAATGACGGTATGTGCGCCGTTCCGATACAGCGCGGAGGGATCGCCGATCAGCGTGAGCGTGCCGCCCTTCACGACCAGTCTGTTATCGTAAGTTCCCAAAGCGCCGGAAGCCGTTCCCCGGCTGTCAAGCACAATGTCGCCGCTCTCAATGATAATATCGTTTTTGTTTTCGATCCACCCGGCGCGCAGCGCCCCGGTCCCTTTGATGAGAAGGTCGCCACCCGTGTGGCTAATCCCGCGCTTGTCGTTTTCAAAAACGTTGTTTCCGATGAGTACCACGGTCAGGGTGTCGGGGAGGTCCGTTGCGCCGAGCATCTGCTGCCCAGTCAGCGTCACGCCGTTCAGCGTCAGTGTCTTGGCAGCGTCGTCATAGGATACTGTACCGTCGCCGTATACGTCACCTGCGTTTTCATTGTTTATGTAAAGGAGAATGCCGCTTGCCGAGTAATAGTATACGCGGTATTCGTAAACGATCCTGCCGTTCCCCTCAAACCGGAGACCGCTGAAGGTTCCCGCGTTGAACGCATGGTAGACCACATCGGTGAAGATAGTTCCGGTAGCGGAGCCGGTGATTTTTGTGCCGTCCGCCGTACAGACGGTGCCTTCGATCCTGCCGCCAAGCGCCCGGAAGTCTATGTTGTCGCCGAGGTAGAGAGCATTGCATCTCGGGTCGGTGCTACGGCATCCGGTGATCTTTCCGCCGGTCATCACGGCTTGCGCCGAGGAGGACAGCGAACGGACCCCGCCGCCCTGCCATGCTTCACAATCGCTGATAACAGTTCCGCCCAGTTCAAAGGCGGTAAAGTCGAACGTCGCAATGCCGCCGCCCGCTGTGATTGCCGAGCACTCCGAAATCGTACCGCCCGCCAGTGTCAGCGTGCCGCCGTCCGCGCAGATACCGCCGCCGTTCCATGCAGAGCAGTCCTTGATGCTGCCGCCCTTCATGAGGAAGGCGCCGCCGGTACTTACCAGAACGCCGCCGCCGTTTCCGATCACGTGGCAGTCGCGGATGGTCCCGCCGTACATGGTGAATGCGCCTTCCGCACCGACGCCGTGTCCGAATTTTTCAATAACGCCGCCGTACATGAGAAATTCCGCGCCGTTCATGACCCGGATGCCGGTCCGGTCGGAATCTCCGTTGGCGCTGCCCCGGATCGTGCCTCCGAAGATCGTGAGCTTGCCGGCCTGATATTTTTTTTCGACCGCGATGCCGTCCTTCGGGAAGACGATCTTGCCCTGTCCCGTGCAGTCGGTGATTATCAGCTCGCCCTTGGTGATCTTTATGCAGGCGTTTTCCGTCAGCGTGATCGTTTTGCCGTGCAGGCAAAGGCGCATGCAGTCCGAGAAAGAGCCGTTGTACTCCCTGTCAAGCGTTACATCGTCCGTCAGGTACCAGTAACCGTCCTTGATTGTGGAGTAGATGACGCTGTTGTAGTTACAGGGAAGGTCGTCGGTCCCGGCCCACGGTGCCCAGCCCATGTCGATGTGCGACGTGTGGTCGCCGACAGCGGTATTCCCGCCGCAGACGCAGTGGTAGTGGTCAAGTCGCATGACGATCCCGGAGGTTTCTTCGTCATAGGCAAAGATATAACCCTCCCATGCGTTCCGCGTAGTGATAAAATGCGTCAGGTCGGCGGCTGTCAGTGTGTAGTTTTCGCCCCCGATGAGCCGGACGGGATTGGTTTTGATTCTGGTCGCCATGGCTTCCTGCAAATTCCATCCCACATTGAACGAGATCTGCAAGTCCTTGTCAAGGGTCCCGTTTATCCGGACGGGCGGGTACTCATATTTCCTCGGGTTGCTTACAAAAGACCAGATGGCACCGTAATCAATCAGAATGTCATCTCCCCATGTTTCCCCGGTATCCGGGTTCTGATAGCGGTTGCCGGAGAACCGGATGTTGCCGGAAAGGAAGAGCGTCGATCCCGAATTGATGTGGATTCCCGCGCCGGAACCGCTCGCGGAGGAAACGCAGTCCGTCACTGCGGCGTTCCCGGAAAGGTAGACCTGCGTGCCCCTTCCATATGCGCCGTGCAGGGAAATGCCGGATTCCCGGCAGGCGGTGATGTGCGCATTGCCGGTCATACGGAAGGTTCCGCTGACCCCGACGCCGCACAGGAAGTCCCTGATGGTTCCCCCGTACATAGTGAGGGTCGCGTCCTGTGTGACGGAGATACCTTTTGTATCCGCACCCACGATGGTGCCGTTCCCTCCGCAATCGGTAATGGTCAGTGCGTTGCTTCCCTTCACGGTGAGCATATACCGGTTTTCCGGAATACTGCTGCCCGCCCGGATCTTCTTTCCATTCAGACAGATGTTCACACTTTCATTGATTTCGAACTGCCCGTCGATGAGAATGTCGTTTTTGAGATAGTAGTTGCCCGCCGTCGTGGGGAGCGAGTCGGTTTTGTCCCATGCCGTCCATTCCACCGCTGTATGCGAGGTATGCCCGTCAAAGTCCGCGTCCCCACCGCAGACGCAGTGGCCGTGCTCTACCCAGAGCGCCGTAAGCGAGTTCACCTCGTTCGGAACCGCGTCGCCGGGAGCGTAAAGTTCTCCGTTGTCTCCGCGCCACATGAAATAGGTGCCGGTGTTGCCGTCGGGACGGGTCAGTCCCTCCTTTGTCGGTGCGAGAAAGGTAACGGCAGGGTAAGAGGGGTCCAGCACCTCGATGTTTTTGACGACGATGCTGATGTCACCGGTATTCCCGCCGACACTGCCGCCGTTCAGGTTCAGGGTAACGGCTTTCATGTAGTTCTGCGGGTACTCCATTCCGTAGGCAAGCGCGATTTCCAGAACCGGACGGTATGCTGTCATCCTGGTCGCTCTGTCCGGAGGGTACGAATAGAAACCGGAGCCGCCTCCTGAACGTACGACGCGGAACTCCCTGGTAGCATTCGGATTCGTATCCTGGCACCATGAGTCCTGTGTGCTGACGATGCCGTCTGCCTCGACCATGTCATAACTGTTTTTGATAAACCCGGAATTCTTTTCGAAGATGCGCTGCCACTCGTTGTTGAAGGGGCCAGTGTCGTAACGCGCTCCGCCCGAGGGGGCGTGGATGTAATACGGCACCCCGTTATACTCTGTGAGATTTCGGAAAATCAGGTCCTTCTTATTCAGCTCATTCCACGACACGGTGTGCGTGATGTTGTATTCGGAAATAAACAACGAATGTTCGTATTCCATTTCCGATTCCGTCGGTATCGCCGCCTGCAAAAGCGTGTAGGCGCTGACGGTGCCCGCGTAGGTGAAGGGCACATAGTGCAGCGTTTGGTCGGGCAGCTTGTCGTTCACGGTTCCGGGAATCCCGCTTTCCGACAGGTCAAACCAGTAGGTCCTGCCCAGCTCCAGGTCAAACTGCTCCACCGGTGTGTTTGCCGCCCAAATAGCAAAGGGCGGGGCGAGGAGCAGGACAACCGCCAGGGCAACCAGGATGCTGAGTATTCGTTTTCTCATTTTGCGTTACCTCCGTGTCTGTATTTGCGTTTTACGGTAAGCGCCGTGCAAACTCCGCCGCTTACAAACAGCAGTGCGATCCACAGCATGAGGTTGCTTGTGTCACCGGTTTTGGGAGACTTCGGCAGCTTAGCCGTTACGGTGTCGGCTTTTTTGATTTCCTTGGTGCCGTCTTTGCCTCTGTAATACTTATTGCAGCCGCTGCAGTACCAATACTCGATATTGCCCTCGCTGTCCTCGGTCGCCGCCTTGGCAGGGATGTGCTCGAGGTCGGTGTGGTTATTCGGATCAAGCTCACCGTAGGATTTGCCGCAGGCTTCGCATACTGCCTTATCCCTGCAGGTTTTATTACCTCCGATGTGGTTTGTAATCACCTTTCCACAGTAATCGCAGACGTGATCCTCATCTGCGTCCTCGTGGTTGGAAATCACTTTGCCACAGAGGTCACAGACGTGATCCTGATTCGCATCCTCATGGTTGGAGATTATATTTCCGCAATAGTCGCATATGTGGTTTTTATCCTCATCGGTGCAATTATCCGTTTCTACACCTTCTGTACAGCCGTCTGCCGTGCATTGGCGGGTGTGTGTGCCGTCGCCGTTTGATGTCCATTCGCCGAAGGTATGCCCGTCGTTGACCGTTACGGTCATTTCGGTGGTGTTGCCCGCCTTGTCGGTGACAACGATTTTCTGCTCGCCGTCCGCCGGAGAGAGGACAAAGCTGCCGTTTTCGTCAAGCGTGACCTCTGTGCCGTTTA
>OLOL01003031.1_pt1 | contig 10945 bp, 8 predicted proteins | sample 1673081 | NCBI WGS metagenome assembly OLOL01 (sample SAMEA3136753, study PRJEB25190) | human gut metagenome
GGTTCTCAGTCATAATTGTGACATCCTTTCTAATAACTATTTTACATAATTATTAGGAGTTTACTCACAACGGTATAATGTAAATTAAATACCGGACAGCGTTAATAGAAACATAATGTGCTTATATATCTAATCAAGATGAGAATGAAAGTAAAAGAGTTTTGTGCGATAGAGATGACAAGTTATACCAATTTTAAAGGCACATACTATATAGTGTGTTTCCGGAAAAAGTGACAAATTATGTCGAAAATTCAACGTATAAGAGATTTCAGAATTACTCAGGTATAAACTATATGCGTAATGAAAAGAAAGTCATTGGAAAAAAGCGCGAATCATAGTTGTGACCGAACTGGTCGTGGGAATGGTATTTCTGATGGTGAATAAGAAAGCTGCCTATGCGGCTTGGGGCGCAGTAATTTGGTGCGGAGTAAGTTATCTGGCATGGTCAGTAAAAAGATATACGGAGAAAAATGAAAAAAATAGAGAAGATAACAATTAAATTAGTAATGCTGCTGATGTTTTTTTCTTTACTGTTTCCGGTGAGAACTTTTGGAGCGGAAAAGAATGAAGTCACCGAAAAAAAACAGATTATATTTTTGCTGGATGCAAGCAAATCAATGCAGGGAGACGGACAGTGGATTGAGGCAGCGGACAGCGCATGCATGATAGCGTCGGCGTTGCCGAAAGAATACGAAGTGGCATTGCTGGTATATAACACGGAAATTGTTTATGAGGAAGATTTCGGAAACATTAATCAGAAAACCAGACATGCACTCGAGACGGTAGAACTGCAGGGCTACACCACCCCAGCGGTGGCGTTGGAAACGGCGGCTGATATGTTTGACAGTGCGGCGGCAGATAAAAGAGTGGTATTTATTTCCGACGGGGAAATTTCTCTGCGGGATCAAAGCGAAACAGAAACTGCAATCAGGCAGTTTGAAAATATGGTGGATCAGATTGCAGAACAGGGAATAAAAATTGACATGTTTGCAATCCCCAATGATAAGACGGAGAATGAGGTTTCGTATGGAACGAAAGTGACGTCAGGAGAGCAGTATACAGTAGGCGAAAACCAGACGATGGAAGAAATCACTGCAAAATATCTGTTCCAGACGTTACAGATAGAAAAAATAGAACTTGGTGAGGCGGTTTCCGGAGAAGGAAATATGACAGTGGATCTGCAGGATACTTATATGCAGAATGCAAAGATACTTCTCGTGTCAGGAGAAAATATCGAGGATTTTCATGTTACAGGACAGTGTGAGAGTCTGAATATGCTTCAGGGAAACAAGTTTGCGGTTGCTGAATTGGAAAATCCATTGGAACGGCAGATTACAATGGACTATTCTCTGGAAAACAGAGGAAATGTCCATATTTATCTGATAAAAGAATATTTTTTAAAAGCTGATATGGAGAAATCCTATACATCAGAGGAAGGGACATTTACCCTGAAGGTAAATGTTGTAAACCATCAGGATAAACCGGTTTTGGATTCAGAAACCTTGAAAAATAGCATTTCTGTTTTGATAGACGGTCAGGAGAGTTCTTACGAAGTGGAAAATGGTACAGCGTTGGTTCCGTATCAGACAGACGAGACAACAAATGTAAATGTAGAGGTTACCACTCAGACATCAGGAAATGTGATCCATTACATAGAGACAACAGATATGGTGGAATTGACAGTTCCGGTTGTAGAGGAAGAACCTGATTATACAGTCCTTTGGATTGTGATTATATCGCTATGTGCAGTGGCGCTTTTATTTTCTGTTTTATATGAAAGGAAAAAGCAAAAAAAAAACGATGGTGAGACGGGTTCCATTATCATAGAACCGTCAGAACCTCCTGTGGTGCCAAAGTATGATTTTTCAGGACAACTGGCAGTGTATCTGTTAAAGGGAGAGCGGGAAGACGATATTCCGCCTTGTAGTATTAAATTATTTGGAAAATCACGAAAAAGTATATCCTTTGACTGGGTGAAAGACCGCTGCGGGATTGATTATAAATTATCGGATGCAGACAAAATCCGGTTTACCGGAGGGAAAGACCACACCTTATGTTTCAAAAACAACGGTTATGCAACCATCGTAAAAGGAAACCAGATTTTGAAACGGGAGAGAAAATATTCCTTATGTTATGGAGAAAAAATACTGTTGATTTTTAATAATGGGGGAACAGAAATCGAACTTCATTATAAAAATATGAAACCAAGCGAAAGGTAAGGAGGAACAAAGTGAATACAATAACACAGACAAACAGGACGATTCTCTTTGAGGAAATCAATCCGGAAAAGCTGAATCTTCTAACACTTGTGGGAGACGTCAGAGGGGTAAACAGCGTAAGTGATGATAAAATCAAGGAAATAAACGATGCCTTGCTGGTAAGAAGTTTCGATGAGTTTTTAGAAAAATTTGAGCCGGTAGTATATTCTTATTTTGACGCAAACAACCAGAAAGTAATCTATACCCTCAAAAAACCGGAAAACATTGAGGATGAGTTGTTAAGCGAAATCCATCTGAACCGCCAGAATGATTATCTGAAAATGTTGATGACTCTTGTTGAGGCAAAGCGGGCAGAGGGAAGTATTAACGTAGATTTTAAATTTGAGAAACTGACAGATATGATTTCCCCCAAAAAGGTCATGGATGATATCCGGCAGAACCGGAAGGAACTCCAGTATACATACAGTGAGTATGCGAAACTTGAGGACGGCGATCCAAAAAAGTTAGATACGGCGGATAAGCTGAATCTGATGTTTGAAGAAGCAAGCGTAAACTACAATAATGTGATGGCGATGTTGCCGCTTGCGATAGAGGATATCAAAACAAGGCTGCTGTTAGGAGACGGGCAGACGAAGAAAGACGAAGCCCCATTAAGTCTTGGCGTTCTCAGCATGGACGAGCATGGGGAACTTAAGATTTTAGAGGCGCCGAAGGAAAACAAAAAAGAACTGATGGTATTGGACGACAATGCCAATGCCGGATTGATTCAGGCAATCGAAAAAGATTATATGGATCTGAATGAGGACGGAAATGAGTATGTGAAGTCCCTGGTTGCGAGAACGTTCTGTCCTCTGGCTTCTACCATGGAGAGCGTCGTAGATATTGAGAAAGAAGTATCGAACTACAACTCTTACCTTGAGTTTTACAAGCGGAGCAAGGACGATTTTATCAAGACGGTAAAACCACTGGTGGAGAAAATCATGGGAGTATGGTCTTTCTTTGAGCAATATCCGAGAAATTGCAAGGGCATGAGACCTTCCATGGTGATTTCCAATATAAGCAACGATATGCTGGCAAAGAGCAGCAACATTCCGAGACTTTTAGCATATCTCAATACAGTAAATGCAAAAAATGATTTTGAGAATACCATCTGGTATGCGATTGTTCCATCGGTTTCTTTAAACAGCAGTTCTAAGCTTAAGGCGGTAAGACAGCGTTTTCAGGGAAATGAGAACGTAGAGAAAGAGGATGTGAACAGCGTGGAGTCACTGGTTCGAATACTGGATGCGCTGAAAGATTACGAAGTGCAGTGTTTCTTCAGCTATGAGACGGGGGATAAGACCACCTTTAATATTATGGCGACAGAGGGAATTGAAAAGTATGAAACAAAGTGCGCACAGCTAATCGGCAAGCCATTCAGCGAGTATGCAATTCCCTGCATTCCGAATTTTACAGTGATTCCTAAAGACAAATCCGGAGTAATTCTGGATAACAGGATGTATGTCACGGAACAGAATACGGCAGCACTGTCCAAAGAAAAAGAAGATATTATGAAAATCTGGATTGACGGCGTTTATATAGGAGCCGCATATGTGGCAGCCGGATTGGTGGCAGCTTACCAGAGTCCGGACTACTTAAAAGAAGTTTTTAAGAAAAATGTAGACGAACAGCTTCCAGGTGTTCGGTTTGATATTGAGTCAGGAGATCATGCACTACAGGTTCGGACAACCATGGCAAAAGAGATTACAGGATATACGAATGATATTAAGAGTGATATCAACCGGAAGAATTTCGGATTTGTATTTTCTTCTGAAAACGCAGTGCTTAAGGATCTGAATATTCAGAACATCATGGTTTATAAGGCGCGTAACCTGCTGACAGACGGAAAGAGCTATGAGCCAATCTACAAGACACAGGTGACTACTTATATTCAGAGGGTGATGCGCCTGGCGACAGGCGACTTTAAGCAGGAAAATATTGTAGAGTTTTTCTCCAGCAAGCCTACCAGCCAGAGAAGTAGGTGGATGGAGAAAAAAGATTACATTAATGCGATTATCGGAAACGGAGATGATATCCGGTATTCCATCGACGAAACGGCAGGCTACTGCACGCTTGATATCGCATTCAACGGCAATGTGAAGAACCTCGAAATCGAGATTAACCGGGTCAACAGTGAGGACAGAACATTTTAAATAAAGTCCGAAAGAAAAGAAGGAGGAAATGAACATGGGTTTTAGATTAGCAGTGAGTGGAGGCGCAGAGAACATCAGTCTGGATGAGAGAACCATCGAGAAAGTCAGTTTCGGTTCTGATTCTGCAACAGATTCCAACGCAAGGGCAACAGATTTCGGTATCGCAGTAAAGATTACCGGAAAAATGCTCTATAAAGTGGGAGCAGACGGAGATGACGGAACACTCGGATTAGCCAAATGGTCTCAGGTTCCGTCCGAGCAGGCAGACTGCTACAGAAGTGCAAAGATCGACGTTGTATCAGCAGGGCAGGTGGTAAGAGAATATACAATCCCCAATGCGTTTGTCATGGAATATAAAGAGCATTTGGACGATGAAACCGGCGTGGGTACTTTCTACCTGCATATCAAGCAGAAGAAGGACGAAAATGATGCGGTGAAGATTGAAGGCGGTTACGGCGAATAGCATGAGAAGAATGCAGGTTCAGTATTCTTCTTGCGGATTTTAAATATTTTAAAAAGGAGATGGAATTATGTCATTTTTAGTAAAAGTTGAAGGAAGCGAGAGCTTTGAAGTGGCTAAGGAGTGTGTCAGAAGCGTAAATGTTACCACTGATATTCCGTTGGATTCGAATGCAAGAACCAAGGACGTCGGCGCAACTATGGTGATTACAGGAAAGATTTTAGCGGCTTTGGACGGGGATATCACGGACAGTACAAGAAAGCTGGCATTATGGTCGGTTGTTTCGGCAGAGAAAGCAGATTGTTATCGCAAGGTGACGGTAGAGCATGTGGCAGGCGGCGTGATGGAAAGAAAATATTGTTTTCCCAATGCATTTGTCATTAAATACAGCGAAGATTTTGACAACAAGGAAGGCGTCGGAATCTTTACGTTAGTGCTCAGACAGAAGAAAGACAAAATCGCTTCTGTAGCGGTAGAAGGAAATTATTCAGCATAACAGCAGGGCGCAGATTGTCAGTAAATGTGACAGCCTGCGCCTTAAATCAGTAATCAGAAGTGTGCGTTATCAGATTTGTATTGTTATGAAAAAGGTTGGGATAAACATGAATCCATATCAGGTATTAGGCGTTTCGCAGACGGACGATGAGGATATCATAAAAAAGGCATACAGAAAAGCGGCAAAAGAATGCCATCCCGATACTCATCCGGGAGATAAAAGAGCAGAGGAACGGTTTAAGGAAATCGGAGAGGCATACCGGATTCTCAGTGATAAACAAAAAAGAAAAGAGTATGATGCCAGAGCAGCACAGAGAGAACGGGAAAGTGCAACAGGCAGAAACAGTGCCCAAACAGGCAGAAGGAGCGCCGGAGGATCGATTTATCCGGGAGATATCGAAAAGGAATTTGAACGATTTTTTTCCAAAGGAGTGCAGAGCGAGAAGAAGGAAAACAGTTCACAGCAAAAAATAAATCCCATGGATGTGACAGACTTATTTGAGCGTTATATGGGATTTAAACGCTGAGAAAGACGGTTTGACTTTATGAATGCAAATTTGTGGGTATATTGAGGTGAAAATGAATAAGAAAAATTTCATGGATATGATGATATGCAGCCTTTCCGCTGCAATTATAATTCTATGTTTTACATATATGGAGCAGAGCAGAGGACGGGATACGCTCACAGCTGTCTGCGGGATTGTATTTCTGGCATTTCTGCTGCTGGCGGTGATGGATTCTCTGCCGACTAAGCGGAAAAGAGGCGCAAACGGACGGGGAATACAGGAACTTCTGCTGTTAGATGAAGAGGGAAACGAAATTTCTGCCTGGCATATTGGCGGAAAGACCTCGCTTTTGATCGGACGGGACGAGCACAAGGAAAATGTGGACATTAACCTTCAAAATACAGAGTATGGCGGAATGGTAGACCGTCAGCACGCCGTGTTGAATTATGCGGCGGGACAGTGGTATATCGAGGATTTAGGAAGCAGAAACGGTGTAAGAATTCAGGACGCAAGGGATGGGAAACTGTATCAGGTTTCAAAGGAACATCCATGCCGGATTAATGCAGGCGACATTATTTTTATCGGGAACACAAGATTAAGGGCAAAATAAGGAGAGACAAAATATGAGTGGAAATTTAATTCGCTGTCAAAATGGACATCTTTTTTCAAGCAGAAGGTACGGAACAGTATGCCCGTACTGCAATATTGAGACAGCAACCAAAGAAAAAAAGTCAGTGGAGAAATCTCAGGAAGAGATTGAGGATATTCTCTTTCTGGAGGAGGAGCATCCGGTCTGCGGCTGGATTGTATGTGTAAAAGGCCCGAGAAGAGGCAAGGATTACCGGGTAATGGACGGGAAAAATTTTGTGGGACGGGCAGACGACATGGATATCCAGATTTTGGGGGACAACAAAATCGCACGGAGAAACCATGCGGTGATTGTATTCGACGCAAAGAAACGGGAGAATATGATTTTGCCGGGGGACAGTAATGGTCTGGTCTATCTGAACGGCGAAGCTGTTTATCTGCCGCAGCCATTGAGCGCATATGACGTGATAGAGATGGGAGAGAGTACATTCCTTTTTGTTCCTTTCTGCGGAGAGCATTATATGTGGGAGGACGATAAATGAGTGCCCCATACCTGACCATCTGCATCCTGTGTGTGTTATTAGGAATTGCATTTTTGTACCGGTTTTGTCTGGTATTCCAGAGCAGCAGAGAAGGATATGAGACAGGAGCAAGCAAGACCATCGGCAGCCGTGAAATACAGATGGATTACTATACAATAGAAGAAAATGAGAATGGGTTACTGGCGGTTCTGGCGGATGGAATGGGAAAAGAAGCGGGTGGCAGGATAGCAGCCAAAACGGTCATCCGGGTTTTTAAAGAAATTTTTGGAACATATAACATGGCGGATCACCCTTCCTATTTTTTCAGGAAAGCATTTCAGACTGCAAACCGGGAAATTTTAAAACAGATGGATGAGGGAAGAGGAATGGCGGCGGTCAGCGCCGTTATGATACAGGGAGGATTTCTGTTTTACGGGATTGTCGGGAATGTAAAGATTGCAGTATTCCGAAATGAGGAACTGATTCCTCTTGGAACGGGACATACGGTAGATGTACTGGCACAGGATAAGTATGTGGAAGGTGTTCTGACAAGAGAAGATGCCCTGTCCATGCTGCAGGAAAAAAGAATTTACAATTACTTGGGAAGGGATGGTTTTAAGGAAATCCGGTTTTACGACAAACCGATTCGTTTACAGGAAGAGGACGTGGTGGCAATTTTCAGCAATGGAATGCAGGAGAGCGTCACATGGAAAGAGATGGAGGACTGCCTTTCCCAGAAGAAACGCTGCAGGAGAATGGCATTTGATCTGGTGGAACTGGTAAATCAGAAAAAAGGCGATAAGGACAACGCCAGCGTAGTTCTGATAAAGGTTGGAGAAATGGCATGAGAAAACAGAACAGTGACTTTGAAGCACGGTTTATTTCCGAAGAGGGAAGCAGGTTAAAAAACAGAGATTATTTTGGGTATGTGGAATTAGACGAGTTCGCCTGCTATGTCATAGCGGACGGAATTACGGAGATTACGGATATAGAAAGCGCAAGGCTTGCGATTGAGACCGTCATTCTGAGTTTTCAGGAAAAACCATCTATGTCAAAGTGGTCTGTAAAGGGCCTATTAAAACGGGCAAACCGTGCATTGTTAGGAAAAGAAAGTGACAGACGGTTAAAGGCGTCTATTACAGTCGTTGTAACAGACTATCAGAAATTGAGATATGGGTATGTGGGGAACACAAGGCTCCGTATGTACCGGGGCGGGGCAGTTTTCCGGCAGACGAAGGATATGTCTCTTGCCCAGGAGATGGTGGAGCAGGAGAAAATCGCCAAAGACGAGTTGATGAAGCATGAAGAGAGAAATAATCTTTATGCTTATCTGGGACAGAAAAATTTTAAGCCCGTGGTTTCAAAGAAGATAAAGCTGGTAGAAAACGACATGATTGCCTTGTATACAAGAGGAATCTGGGAGAATGTGGACGAGGCAGAGCTGGACGATGTCTTTGCAGAGGCTGACAATGAAGTAAAGACAACGGTGGATAATATCGAGGATTTACTGCTTTCGAGACAGCCGGAGAATCTGGATAACTATACGCTGGCAGTTATTTTTATCAATAAAGTATATCAAAATCCGGAGAAGCGGAAACGGATCAAAAAAATAGTGACGATTACAGTTGCTGTTGTCATAGCAGTAATCATTATCGGTGTAGTGTTGTGGTTTCTACATTATAAAAAGATGCAGCGCATCGAGGATATGAACTACCATTTTACAAATACGGTGGAATATATCAATACCGGAAATTATGTCAGGGCAAAAGAGGAATGTGGGCAGACGCAGGAACTGGCAGAAAAGCTGAGGGACAGCAGTATGAGAAAACGCCTACAGGAATATTCCTTTGTGATAGAGACTGTGATACTGGCAGATGAAAGCTACAGCAGCTCAGATTATGAAGCGGCGGAAGAATACTATCTTTCTGCATTGGATCGCACCAGATATGCGGACAATGTAGGGACGGATTACATAGAAAATAAGCTGGAAAATATCAGCGTATTCCTGTCGGTGGAGGATTATATTAACCTGGGAGATACGTTATTAGAGCAGGGCGACTACGATGGGGCAGAAGAGAAGTATCTGCTGGCAAAAAAGGCTGCACTGTCCGTACATGACACAGAGGGTAAACAGACAGCTATGGATTCACTGGAAAAACTTTATGAGGCAAAGGCGGACGCCGAAAGTGAGGCGAAGGAAGAAGCAGATAGTCAGGCACAGCAGGCAGTTGCCGCAGCAGAGATGGTGGCAGCGGGAGATAAGGCATGTCTGGAAAAAGATTATGTAGGGGCGAAAGTTTATTACACCATGGCAGTTACCAAGTATAGCGAAGTATCAGATACAGCGGGAGAGGAAGCTGTGCAGAAAAAGCTGGATGCCGTGGAACAGAAGTTGAGTGTTCAGGAAGAACAGAAAAATAAAGCGGCTGCTTGTGAAAGTCAAGGAGAAATCTGCCGGCAGTCCGGGGATTTGTGGGGAGCAAAATCACAGTATCTCTCTGCAAAGTCGATTTATCAGGAACTTGGGAGCGATGAAGATGTGCAGAGGATAGAGGGAATTTTAAGTGATATTGATACGCAGATTGGACAGGATGGCATGTGAAAAGAACTTCTAAAATCGACGCTGCACCATTGGGTGCACCGCCGAAGAAGTTCTAATTTCACACGGAAGAACGCAAAAGCAGCGTTCTTCTCACGGATTGCTTTCGATGGAGGAGGTGAACATTGTGGAAAGTATTACAGATTTACAGCAGCACATACGAAAAAGGCTGACAGAAATAGAGGATCTGGATGAGCGGAAGGACGCAAGGGAGATATTGTTAGAAGGTCTTGTGCCGATTTTTGAACGGATGGAGAAACGGTATCTGGATTTGGAAAATCAGATAAAACGGGAAATAGAGATTCCAAATGAGAAATATGCAGTCTCTATGACGGTTATAAAGCAAAAGGACTATGACCCCATCAATGGAACGCTGTACCCGGTTGTTCCGGCATTATTGCAGGAGGATAAGGAGCAGGAGAAGCAGGAAGCAATGCCCTGCATTATCTATTTTGCGGGCAGTTATCAAAAGAAAGCAGAATTTGAGAAAACCGCAGATTTTCAGGGTTTTGATGACAATGGCAAGCCCTATGCCATCAGAGTACGGAAAGCAAAATGCTATCAGCAGGCGCTGTCAGAGTTATATCAGGTATTTGTCTATAACAAGATAGGCTGGACGACAGTCAATACGGGATATCTGGACAGATTCTATGAAGTGTATGCGGACGGGGAAACAGACATAAACAGTCTGAAAATAGAGTTTGGCAGCTATGAGGAAGATATCAAAAATGACATGCTTTTGTTATGGAATATTGAAAAATTCACATTCCAATGCCGTAAATTTATGGTTCCGTGTATGGATGAGAAATATTATGAGCATGAGTTGGATTTGAAAAATTATGATTTAGACAGCGGATATATGCTTGGGATCAATGAGGATGTTCTTAAGGTCAGGCATGAAAAAGACAAAATTATCATGACCTCATTGAAAGAATCCTTTCGTGATTGGGAGGCATACCGCTTTATTGGAAAGATAGATACAAGTTCCCATGGGTATACCTACGAAATGTTGAGCAACAGCAGAAAAAGCAGTTTTTTTCAAAATTACAGAGAACAGCAGGAGACTTTCCTTGGCAGCCGGACGGAATTGTTTTGGATGGTACAACGTTTTGAAAATAATTTTTATGTAGAATTAGAAAAGTGTGAGGTGCTTGGGATGTCACCGGACTCCTGCCTGGAGGGGGATATGAATCCGTTTTTGGGAAGTACAATTTTCCCGATGGAGACAAGAAAAATTCTGGCATTGTATTTTAGACGAAAGGGACAGAAAAACAATTTTTGCGAAGATATGGTACGTTTTTTTGTGTCACAGATACAGTTATCGGTCTGTGAATATAAGTGTGTCGGTATTTTGCAGGACAAAGG
>OLOL01003041.1_pt1 | contig 10913 bp, 7 predicted proteins | sample 1673081 | NCBI WGS metagenome assembly OLOL01 (sample SAMEA3136753, study PRJEB25190) | human gut metagenome
TTTTGACCACAAAATCTGATGTATATATGTATATCAGATAGTATGATAATGGCATCGTGAGTAACGTTGCACCGCCTATAATCCATATATATTTGCGGAACAGGATGGAATAAAGATTCCTGAGCCGGGCACCATTCACCTTGCGGATGGCTACTTCCCGATAACGCTGGCGGATATCAAATAACGAAAGACCAAATAATCCCAAAGCGGAAACAAATATAGAGATAGTGGCAAAAAGGGTGAAGACGGTTGCAATGCGGCGGTCGTCCCGATACAACGCTTTTATATCATCTTTCAGCCAATGATAATCGAACTCATTCGTATTGTATATTTCTTCCCTGCATTTCTTAAGATAATCAACTAATTGTTTTTCTTTTCCCGGCACACAGGATATTTGACACTGGGCATTGATTCCTGCACTGGATATCATATATATAATCGGCTTTTTACCAGCAGTCAAATGTCCGGAGTAATAATCTTCAATAATAGCCTGTACAGGCATCAACGACAATCCACCTTCTACTATTTTACCATTAGATATAGAACTCCAAAGTGAACTTTCTCCTTTGACGAACGCATCTTCCCGACGGGTATAACCAAAAGCTTTTAATGCCGCTTTGTTCATAGCTACCAGATAATCGGCATGTCCACTTACTTCATTGGGCAATGAACCATCAACTATATGTAATCCATATAACTTAAAGAAATCCACTGTTACCCACATCATTGCCATATTTAACTTTCCTCCCTTATCATTTATCATACTTGACATGCTACCAGCCGATAAAATGCCTTCGCGGCCAATATCTCCGGCAAACCAGTGTTCAATATATGGGCATTCATTCAGCTTCTGTTCCATAACTTCTCTGTCATGCCACCGCTTATTTTGTATTTCCTGACTATCCTCCCACCATTGGTTAGGAAGCTTTGGCATCAGGTCAGCATATAAGATTCCTTCGGTTCTGAACCCCGGAGGCGTATTCAGCAGGAAATGAAGATGATTACTAAAATACAACGATAAGATGATCAGTAAAAGAGTGATACTATATTGCACAAATAAGAAAAGGGTGCGTGTTTTCACTGACTGGCGTGAAGTACCAATCGTACTTATAGACACGACCGGAGGCAAATAATTGTATTTAAGATAAGGATAAATCGTTGTCAGCAGTGGCAACAATATAAATATTGCCAAAGAGAGCTGCCAATCGAAAGCTGTATACATAATGTTGCTTTCCAGCAAACGATTGGCATATCCTGAAAACATCTCTATCAAAAACCAGGCGAAAAATAAGGCGACGATAACCATTAGGACATTCTCTGTCCATAACTGAAGAAAAAGTGTACGCCCTCTCATGCCAAATACTTTCCTGATGCCATACTCCTTGGAACGCTTTAGCATAAACACCAAATAGATATTGACGAAATTGAGAATACCTGCCAAAAGGAGCAATAGGCATACACCGGACAGTACCCACAAATGGAAACGGCTACTGTAATGCCACATTTCCGGTGCATCGGCTTTTGCTGCTAATATCTTATTCCAATAAAGCTCACTAACAGGAATAAAATCATAACGTATACGGTAACCGCCCTCAGCTTGACGGTAAATATTACTAATAGCGTTAATGGCATCGACATCCACTCCCGACATAAAACGGATAAGTTCAACCAGCATCTTTCCCCATCCTCTTTCTCCATTCTTGAGTTCGAGGTTTAAAACGATGTCAAATGTCAACGAGGATTTACATGCCGGTTCATCCAATACACCACAGACAGTGAGAAGATGACCACCGGAATAACTTAGTTTCTCTCCAATTGGATTTTCCTTTCCAAATACACGCTCGGCAAACTGGCGGGTAACAAGTACATCATTGGGAGCTTTCATTGGTGTACCACTGAGGGGATACGTGAAGAAATGAAAGAAAGCGGTATCTGCCGCTAATAATTGTACGGTATACGGCTTACCATTTATGGCAACATTATCATTGCTGAAAGTTACAAAACGGGCCTTTTCCTTCACAGCTTCCGAAGAATAGAAAACTGTATCTGCTCCACTATATCCATCTGACACACTGCCCACAAAAACATTCCCATCAATATCCCGAAGCGGTATATATACACTTTCAGCATCTATGCAATGAGTATTTACTTGTGTCTCCTGATGAATATAACGTACCAGTATGATTGTACACGCCAGACTTAATGACAAGCCGACAATATTAATGACTGTATATGATTTGGAGCGCACAAGGAAACGCCATGCATACTTTAGTGTTTTCATTATATTCTGTTGTTTGCAGAAGAATACTTCAAATCCTGTGCCAAAACATAAAGCGTTATATACTAGCGATTTGGATTTATCAGAATATATTCTTTTTGTGCATATACGCACAAAAAGAGTGCGGTAATGCACAGATAGAAAGAACTCCGGTCTATTGCCGCTATAGCAATACGACCGGAGGCCTTATTTCAATCTGAATCTCTGACTACAAACGATAGGTAACAATCCTTTCTTCCGGAGAATCAATCCAAAGGCGCCATACACCTTCCGAAACCTTCTCCACTGTTCCCATATTGGCTTTTGGCTGACGGCGACTCTGAATGGTCAGATAACCTTTTCCTTCCGTGGCCTTCACTTTAATGGTTTTATTATCCATGTAGACATGAATGTCTCCGTTCGGGGTAGGTACGGTGCCTTCCATCCATTTCAAGCCTCCCAATACTGGACTGACAGCAAACTCTTTATAGCCCTCTTTCGTTGGTTTGACTCCCAGATAGTATTTACCCAGCAGATAAATAGGGCTTGCTCCCCAAGCGTGGCACAAGCTCTTCCCGTATGGGCGACCATACATGGCAAGATGCTGTGTTCCGCTTTCCTCCGGATTATATTTCTCCCAAAAAGAGGTTGCTCCTTCTTTCAGCATTCCACCCCAGTAAGCTTTCATTTCTTTCATTACAGTCTCCTGCTCACCAAGAGCACAAAGGGCCTCCAGTTCGTAAAAACGCATATAAGGCGTCGTTATTTTCAGAATCTCATCATTCAGGAGAACGGACTGTTTAATGGCCTGCTGCTTATCCGCATTCAGATAATCAAAGAAAACAGAGAACATATTAGCGTATCGGGTTACGGCATCACTCTGACGTCCGTCCACACAGTTGTGCACAAATGCCTGTTTCTGATTATTCCAGAAAGCCGGTTCTAATTTAGCTTTCAATGCAGAAGCTAACTTCTCATATTTTTGTTGTCCGTCCTTATCTCCGACTAAATCTGCGCAAAGTGCCATCGTCTCCAGACTCCGGCAAAACAAAACCTGTTCGAAAGAAAGTTCTCCCTTTTTGTCTAAATAGCCATCCGCCCAGTCCACAAATACCCAGTCGCCGGACATTCCTTCCACCATACCATTCTTATTCGTACGTCCCAATACATAATCCATCATTGTTTGCATACGTGGATATAGCTGGTTGACGAAATGCCGGTCACCGCTATACATATAATAGTCATATACGCTTAAGAACCAGTAGAAAGTGTAATCCATAATGGTGTTGCTATGGCTAGTCACCGGATCTTTTCCACGAAGTAGCCAGATGGTACGCTTCACGGACTCACTGTCAAAGAACAGATAGTAATTCATCAGATAACTCTGGATGGCATCGCCACTCCATACCCAACGGTCGCGCTTGATACCGTCTATAAAAAACTCACGTGTAGTAAGATGCATCGTGTATGCTCCCACTTCCCAGATACGATTCAGTTCCTCGTCATTACAACGGAAGTTACCACGATATTCTTCGGGAAGATATTCATATTGCATGGATACTTCACCTATTTGTACTTCCGGTTCGTGAGTGATGTATACATAGCGGAATGCTTTGCTGTTCTCTAGCGTATATTCATTATCAGAATGATGCAAAGGAGATGTGCTGCGGATAGCGAGATCAGTGATCTGTCCCGGCTCCAGCAGGAGTTTATCCAATGTTTCGCAATATGCTTTGTCTTTCGCTTCTTCCGGACTTTCACCATAATAGAGGTCAATCTTTCCCTTGCCCGAAAGATTCTTTAATGTGATAAATCCGAACGTTTCTTTTCCAAAATCATACAGTATGCCTCCTTCCGATTGTTCTGTTTTAGCGACAGGTTGCTGAGGTTCACGCATCAGGCTGAATTGGGAAGGACGTTGAGTGGCACCGTCAAAGTTCCAGCATCCGGCATCCATATAGATGGTGGCAGATGTGTCACTAGCCTTACCGCTTTCATCGATCCATTCCTTATCTTCATAAGTTACCCGCCAGGACGAATCAGAGTTTACCGTCTTTCCTTTCACATAGATAGTGGGAGGCGTTGCCTGATTCCATACTTTAATATTCAGACTATGTTTTCCTGCCGGAAGCAGCAAGGTTTCAGGCATTCCGAACTGAAGTTTCCCGTCCAGCTTCACATTATATGTTCCCTCGGCAGCAATAAACACTTCTTCCGGTTCGGAAAGATTCAGTTGCTTGCTGAACTCTACGACTACATAATGACTGTCCGTTTTCCAAAAAGGAGGAAAAAAAGCACCACGTTCCGTACGTCGGTTGTTCATCTGGTTGCCCAGCCAGATTTCATAGTCCCCCGGATACCATATCCAAGTTTGGGCAAAGGTGCTGCTTGCCAATGACAAGGCACCCAGAAGTATCATGCATTTCTTTTTCATTTTTTCTTATTTCTTCAAGTCCCTATATTCGGCTTCCAACCCTGCACGTTCACGAATGACTGTATCTACCTGCGGACCATTGTTCTCCCATACATTTCCGGGACCGTTCGCATTTTGCAGATACTTCTCCCCTTCCGTCCAGTTATCGCGTACAGTGATAAAAGAAGAGCCTTCATCCGTATAGAGATAAAACCAATGATTGGGATCGTGTACATAACCTGGCTTATAAATGCTATGTACGCAATTCTCAGTTACATAACTTTTCGGCTGCGAGCCCAGTGTATAAATTCCGGCTACGTCGTACATATGCTTTGCATAGTGATGAATCAGATTCGCGTGCACTCTGTTGTTACGCATACAGTTCACTGTCTGCGTCCAGCCCCAGCCAAGGCTGATGCCGCTATAAGGAACTTCGCAGATTTCATTGTGTTCTATATTAATATCTTTCACATACCCCGCAGTGATGGCTAGACATCCCCAATCTTCATTACCCACTTCGGTAAAGTAGCAATTACTGATTTGTTGATGCGCGCATACTTCCCGAAGGTCAGCAGGGTCATAAGGCAAATGTGTTTCATGGGCAGCCGGAGAGAAACTGCCGACCACCAGTCCGTTCCCTGCAATATCACGGAAAAGACAGCCACGAACGACACCGCCCTGCACGGCTTCTTCATAATCCAGTCCGGTTGAGCCTAAATGCTCGAACCGGCAGCGCTCAAAGTCGATCTGATTGGCAGCAGCCACGCTTACAGCCGTGGCAGGACGCCCCAGCCATCCTTGATTATCCAAGGGATGATTCAGATAGTCCCGTTCCATTTTCGGGTCAATACGATAACCGTCTGTCAGATACATTCCTGCCTGAAGAGGAACATGGCCTTTCTCAGACGGACGCATCCAAGTCGTATGAGAGAACGTGATTTTCTCAAAACGGATATGTGAAACAGGACGGTCGATGGTCCCTTTTACTTGTACCAATGTCTCTATGGCCGGCACTATCACTTCCGTGCCGGCATCCTGCATCTTCTCTCCTTCCCGAGGATAATAATAGACCTTACGGGCATCTATGTCGTGATACCATTCTCCCGCTACATCCAATAGTTCACGGGCATTCGTCAGATAAAAAGCAGAATTATGCCCATCTGTCGTTACCATCGGACGCGGCCAGAGATGCTCAAACTGAATCCGACTCTCCGGCTGATGAAAACGTATTGCGGCACTGTCTCCAGCCAGTTCGACAGAACGAATACGAAGATTGGCCACACACCACATTTGATGCAATACCATCTCTGCATATTTGGCCTTCAAAGCCCCTTTTCCGTCTACCAGTCTGCGTATGGCAACCGCAGGAACATAAAGAATCTCATTCTTTTCGTCCACACTGCAAATGCAGTTCATCTTCTCAAAATCCTCTACATCACGGGCACGGACAGCTTTCTTCCCATTCACCCATAACTGACGGAAATCCAATGGCCGCCCGTTGAACATGGGCACATCCGCTACCCAAAGTTTTCCCTGCTTCTTCCATCCACCGATCCGGATGCCGCCACTCAATACCACTTTTTCATCAGCTACCGGACGGATCACCGTGGGAGAATCCTCCGTCCCGCTGTCTTCCGGACGAATAAACACCGGTTCATAGAGTGCATATGTACCGCCTTCCATGCAGATCGTAATTCCTCCCCGCCCCCGTTCATCATCTGTCCGGCGCCATTCGCGTGCCTGACGCAAAGCAGAAGTCAACGTCGCTTTCGGAGATGGACGTGTGCCGTCATTGAAATCATTCCCTTGCGGCGAAATCCAAATTTCGCCTGCTGACAGCAGATGTGCACCCAACAGGCATATAGTTGTTACTAATAACTTTTTCATTTTTCTTTTGTACAATGGGTTATCTTGCAAGCGGCATCCAGACCTACGGCCTGGCTCTGACCACGCCTTCCAAGAACGCCTTCCTTACGGCCACTTACTGCGTCATCGTTCCCTTCATGCTGTGGGCCGTCGCCGGCAAGCGCCCCACCTTCGCCAACGTGGGCGCCGCCGCCCTCTGCATCACGGGCATCGGGCTCGTGTCGCTCACGACCAGTTCCCTTTCCTTCGAGTTCGGCGATGCCATGACGCTTCTGTGCGCCGTTTTCTTCGCGGCGCAGATCATCGCCATCGCGCGCTATTCGAAGCGCTTCAACGTGCTCGCGCTCACCGTGTACCAGTTCCTCTTCGGCGGCATTGCGGGACTTGTCGTCGGCGCTCTCACCGAGCCTGCACCGAACCTGGCGGCCCTCACGCCGGAGTTCGCCTTCAACCTGTTCTACCTCGTGGTGTTCGCCTCGGGACTGTGCTACCTCTTCCAGAACGTGGGGCTCGCCCACGTGTCGCCGGCCCAGGGGTCGCTTCTGCTGTCCCTGGAATCGGTCTTCGGCGTGCTGGCCAGCGTGCTGTTCTACGGCGAGGTGGTCACCGGGCGCATGGCGGTCGGTTTCGTCCTCATCTTCGCCGCCATCCTGATAAGCGAGCTGGCACCGGCGAGGAGAAAACGCGAAGCGCGCACGAAAGCATTCGAGCCGCTTAGCGCCCCCGCGACCGCAGAAGATGACGGCGATCTCGTCGCGAACTCCTAGGGAATAAGCGCGAAGGCAGCGCAGGCAGCAACGCCGACGAGGAGGGCCGCCCCGTCGCTGAAGTAGAAAAGACGGCCGTCGAGCGACGTCGGTATGCCGGAAGCCCCGTAGCAGCGCGCCTCCATAGCGGATGCCAGGCGATCGGCCCGACGGAAAAGCCCCACGAACAGCGGCACCATGAGGCCCCCATAGGCTCGCAGGCGCCGCACGAGCCCTGCGCCCTCGAAGGCAGCTCCCCGCGAGGCCTGGGCAGCCCTCACGGCCCTCAGCTCCTCGGAAAGCAGCGGCATGAACCGCAGGGCGATGGAAAGCGACATCGTGAAGTCGCGTACGGGCAGCCCCAGACAGCCCAGGGGGGAGAGCAGCCGGCGCAGCGCCTCGGAAAGCTCTGCAGGCGTGGAAAGCGCCGTGAGCAAAAGACTCGCCCATACCAGCAGAAGCAGCCGGAGGGCCACCGCGATTCCCGCAAGCCACCCAGAGGCTGCAACATTGTAGACGAGCAGGAAGCCGACAATGAGGTAGACGAAGGCCCCTTCGCGCAGCAGACGGGCAACGGGGACGTCCCCGACGGAGGCCACGGCCGCCAGCAGCGCAGCCGCCACACCCAGACCCAGAAGGTTTTCCGTGCAGAAAAGCGCCACGGAATAGGCCACGAGCAGCCCGATCTTCACACGGGCGTCCACGGTGCGCAGTGTCCCTTTCGCGCCGATGCGCGCGGCACGGCGAGCTTCGCCGGCGCCGCATCTCGCACCGCCTGCGCGTTTCGCAGCGTCTGCGCGAGCAGCACCGGCGTCCCCCTTCTCGGATGCGACAGAATATTTCGAGGCTTTTTCCATGTCGCCAGTATCCCACAGAACCCACATCGTCACGGACGCCATCCCTCCCCCATCGGCCAGACACCGGTGAGCACTCGTGTTTTGTGCAGAGGCGCAAAAGAAGGCGCCCCCATGCTCAAGGGGGCGCCTTCTTTCAATTCCGTCAAGCCATCCCGCGGGCTCCTGTTAAGGAAGAGCCCAGGCTTGGTGGAGTCATCATGAAGCCGGCGAGTTAGCGAACCGGCCTCGAATCGGCGAGCCGCACGGCCCGCATGCAGATGTTAGAGCGATTGCTCGGCCGCAATCTCGGCCTGCTCGAACTCGAAGGCAGTCTCCGCATCCTCGGCGGCAGCCTGCTCGTTGCCCAGCGCGTCATCGTACTCGGTGGACATGGTGGCCTCGGCCACAACCTGCTGCTCGACGCGCTCGAGATCCTTGGCGGCATCTTCGTTCTTGGCGGCCTCGGTCGCAACGAACTCCTCCATCAGCGTATCCTTGTCAGCCATGATCCGGCTCCTTTCAATCGGTGCGATACCCATGAACTTACACTGCAGGAGCAAGATCGGTTGCCCTTGCAAGGAGTATTCTATGGGCCTCAGCAGCAAGGTAAACTTGAGCGGGCCGATAGTAATTCAGAGGTTGGACGCGCGTTGCCTTGCCGTCATGAGACCCGCGCCGCAAGTCATACCGCGCTTGCGGCAAGGGGCGACCGAGGTCGCCCCCTACGGGAGGAAACGCAGAGAAGCCGCCCGAGGGCGGCTTCTCCGGTATAGAACGATGCTTCCACGCTCCGCTTTTGCGGCTGGCGGGCGCGCGGCGCACCCGAAGTTCCCAGTCGAACGATTACTCGCTCTTGACGTCGGCCTTCTCTTCCTCAGCCTTCTCCACCTCGGAGGTCTCGACCTCCTTGGCAGCCTCGGCCTCGGCCTTCTCGGCCTCAACCTTTGCGGCCTCGGCGGGATCACCGGCGGTCTCCTCGGTCTCGCGGAACGCCTCGGCCTCTTCGGCCTTCTTCTCCTCGACGGCCTCGACCTTCTCGGCATCGGTCATCTCGGCGCCGTTCTCGGCAACGGCCTCGGCGGCGTCTACAGCCTCGATCTGCTCGACGGTGCCGTCGGCCTCGAAGCCCAGATCCTCGGCGAGCTCCTCGGACTTGTCGGCCTTCTTGGCGACCTTCTTCGGGGCAGCCTTCTTGGCAGCGGCCTTCTTCTCGGCAGCGGCCTTGCGCTCGGCCTTGGGCACACAGGGCTCGGTCACGAGCTCCATGATGACCATGGGGGCGTTGTCGCCCTTGCGAGGCCCGAGCTTCATGATGCGGGTGTAGCCGCCGGGACGATCCTGGAACATGCCCTGGGCGACCTTCTCGAAGATCTCGCGGACGAGCTCCTTGTCGTTCAGGTAAGCGATGGCCAGGCGGCGGGAATGCAGATCGCCGCGCTTAGCCCAGGTGATCACCTTGTCGACCTGCGGGCGGATCTCCTTGGCACGGGACTCCACCGTCTTGATGCGGTCGTTCAGGAACAGGGCGGAAACCAAGCTGCGCTTCATAGCCTTAGTGTGGCTATAGTCGGTGCCGAGCTTGCGACCCTTCTTGTTGTGTCTCATAACTCTTTGTCTCCTAAAGCTTCAAATTGAGGTCCATGGAAATGAGCTTGTCCTTCACTTCCTCGATGGACTTCGCGCCAAAGTTCCTGATGTTGAGCAGGTCGTTCTCAGAATACTCAACCAGCTGACGAACAGAGTGGATACCAGCGCGCTTCAAGCAGTTGTAGGAACGAACGGAAAGGTCCAGATCCTCAATCTGCTTGTCGAGCTCAGCGTTGGTCTCCTGGTTTTCAGGAGCGAAGATGGAAACTACTTCGCCCTCTTCGTCTTCCTCCACCTCGTCGAGCATGAGGAATGCGCCCATGTACTGGTTAATGATGTTCGCAGCACGGCACACAGCCTCGGTGGGGTTGATGGAGCCATCAGTCTCAACTTCAAGAACAAGCTTGTCATAGTCGGTGCGCTGGCCAACGCGGGTGTCGGTAACACCCATGGTGCAGCGACGAACCGGCGAGAACAGCGAGTCAACGTGGATGATGCCGATAGGATCTTCCGTGCGTTTGTTGCGCTCGGCAGATACATATCCGCGGCCCACGCCAATGCGGACGGTCATCTCAAGCGTGCCGCCGTCAGCAACAGTTGCGATGACGTGCTCGGGGTTGATCAGAGAGAATTCGGTAGGAACCTCGAGATCGGCACCAGTAACGGTGCAAGGACCCTCAGCATGTACATGCGCAGTGGCCTCGCTAATGTCACCGTTAAGGGCACTGAAAACCAGGCCCTTAACGTTCAAGACGATATCGGTGATGTCCTCGATTACGCCCTCAGCGGTGGTGAACTCATGCTGTACACCATCAATCTGAATTGCAGTCGCCTTTGCTCCGTCGAGAGACGAAAGCAGAACACGACGCATGCAGTTGCCAAGAGTGTAACCGTAGCCACGCTCTAGCGGCTCCACGATGAAGCGGGCAACGGTGTCGTTGACCTCTTCGATCGTTACTGTCGGCCTCATGAACTCTGTCATATTGAATAAGCCTCCTTAATAAACCGCAGTGCGTACGTTACTTCGAGTAAAGTTCGACGATAAGCTGCTCGTTGATGTCCAAGTCGATCTGGTCGCGGTTGGGGAGAGACAGCACGTTGCCCTGAAGCTTCTCGATGTCAACCTCGAGCCATGCAGGAACCTGCATACGCTCGTTGGAGACGAGAGCGCTCTTGATAACGAGCATCTCCTTGGCCTTGTCGGCCAC
>OLOL01003043.1_pt1 | contig 10907 bp, 9 predicted proteins | sample 1673081 | NCBI WGS metagenome assembly OLOL01 (sample SAMEA3136753, study PRJEB25190) | human gut metagenome
CCAGCGATATGTCCCTGTACAACATGACCACCGGCAACACCGAGAAGCTGGGCCGTCTGTACGTCATGAAGGGCAAGAAGACCGAGGAGACCAAGGAGATCTGCTGCGGCGACATCGGCGCCATCGGCAAGATGGACAAGGTCAAGACCGGCGACAGCCTGTGCGAGCCCAAGACCTATGTGAAGTTTGCGCCTCTGGCCTTTGCCCCCGCCTGCTACGAGCGGGCGATCTCCCCCAAGACCAAGCAGGAGATCGAGAAGCTGGGTACCGGTCTGAACAAGCTGAACGAGGAGGATCCTACCTTCTCCGTCACCAACAACGCCGAGACCCACCAGACCGTGATCTCCGGCGCCGGCGACATCCAGATCGACGTGCTGTGCAGCAAGCTGAAGTCCCGCTTCGGCGTGGATTCCGAGCTGGATACCCCGCGTGTTGCCTATCGTGAGAAGATCCGCAGCACCGTCCGCAAGCAGGGCCGCTATAAGAAGCAGACCGGCGGCAGTGGTCAGTTCGGCGATGTCCATATCATTTTCGAGCCCCAGACTGAGCAGGAGGATATGATCTTCGAGGAGAACGTGTTCGGCGGCTCCGTGCCCAAGAACTACTTCCCCGCCGTGGAAAAGGGCCTGCGCGAGAGCTGCCTGCACGGTGTGCTGGCCGGCTATCCCGTGGTGTTCCTGAAGGCCACCCTGGTGGATGGTTCCTACCACCCCGTTGACTCCTCCGAAATCGCGTTCAAGCTGGCTGCCAACCTGGCCTTCAAGGCCGCGCTGCCCGAGGCCAAGCCCGTGCTGATGGAGCCCATTGGTGAGCTGAAGGTCACCATTCCCGACAGCTATCTGGGCGATGTGATGGGCGATCTGAATAAGCGCCGCGGCCGCGTGATGGGCATGAACCCCACCGGTGACGGCGAGCAGGTACTGGAGGCTGAGGTCCCCATGGCCGAGATGATGAGCTACGCCATCGATCTGCGATCCATGACCCAGTCCCGCGGTACGTTCACCTTCAACTTCGTCCGCTACGAGGATTGCCCCGCCGCGGCGCAGGAGAAGGCTATTGCCGAGGCTAAGGCGCTGGCCGAGGCCGAGTAAATTGAAATAAGGAGCCCGGTACGCTGTGCGTACTGGGCTCCTTTGCATATTTTCCGTACCGATAGGGGAGGCTAACAGGCACTGGAAAAATTTTTTTGGAAAAATGCAAAAAACCTCTTTACAAATCCAAACGGGTGTGCTACTATACTAATGCAAACGATAATTGTTAGCAAAAAGAAAGGAGCGCAGCCCATGAACACCACACGGTACAGCCCCAAGCGGGACGCCATACTGCAATGCCTGCGTTCCACCACCTGCCACCCATCGGCGGAGTGGGTGTACAGCCAGCTGAAGCCGAAAATACCGGACTTGTCCCTGGCCACGGTATACCGCAATCTGGCACGGTTCCGGGCAGAGGGCGCGGTGCAGGTCATCGGCTGTGTGGACGGCGAGGATCGCTACGACGGCAACACCGCCCCCCACGGGCACTTCGTCTGCCGCACCTGCGGCGCGGTCATCGACCTGCCGCCGATCCCGGTGGAGCTGCCGGATATGACAGCGGTGGGCGAGGCGGACAGCTGCGGCGTCGTATTTTACGGCCGCTGCAACGGCTGCCTGGCCAAGAAGAAAACCAGTTGACAAATGCCGCTGCGGCGGCGTCAAAATAACAAACACAACGACATGAATACATTTATGGAGGTAACGATTATGAAGAAGTGGGTCTGTCCTGTTTGCGGTTATGTTCACGAGGGTGATGTTCCCCCCGCCGAGTGCCCGGTCTGCCACGTCAGCGGCGACAAGTTCCTGCTGCAGTCTGAGGAGAAGTCCTGGGCCGCCGAGCACGTCGTGGGCGTAGGCAAGGTCTTTGGCGACGATGTCCCCGAGGATGTCCGCAAGGAGATCATCGACGGTCTGCGCGCCAATTTCGAGGGCGAGTGCTCCGAGGTGGGTATGTATCTGGCCATGGCCCGTGTGGCCCACCGCGAGGGCTATCCCGAGATCGGCCTGTACTGGGAGAAGGCCGGCCTGGAGGAGGCTGAGCACGCCGCCAAGTTCGCCGAGCTGCTGGGCGAGGTCATCACTGACAGCACCAAGAAGAACCTGCAGATGCGCGTGGACGCCGAGAACGGCGCTACCGCCGGTAAGTTCGAGCTGGCCAAGCTGGCCAAGAAGTACAACCTGGACGCCATCCACGACACCGTCCACGAGATGGCCCGGGACGAGGCGAGACACGGCAAGGCCTTCGAGGGCCTGCTGAACCGGTACTTCGGGAAGTAAGGAATCGCATAAAAAGGGGAGAGGCTGCAAGCCTCTCCCCTTTTTATGTGATCAAGCGTCAAAAAGCTCCGGTCGGGCCGGAGCTTTTTGATATTTACCGGTCGTTCTGGTCGCCGGACACGGCATCCCTGGCCTTGTTGACCACGTCCTCCACCATGTCGGGCTGGGTGTTGGCAAAGCTGCCGTCCATATACTGAGCCCCGCCAAAGGCCAGGATCAGGTTGAACACGAAGGGCAGCAGCAGCAGACCGATGGCAAAGCCCACGCCCTGGTTGAAGGCCTTGGCCAGGTCCACCATCATCTTGATGGCGAAATAGATGTTGTAGAAGGGGATCAGCAGCAGCAGGAACTTCCAGCCGTTGCCGTACAGCACCTTGCACAGAACATAGGTGCTGTAGATGGGGACGATGCCCTCCCAGCCCTGGCGGCCCATCTTCTTAAAGATCATCCAGGAACCCACCATGGACAAAATCGCTCCGATAATTTCCAAAAGCATAAGCAGAATTTTGCGGTGCGTTCAAGGCGATGCTTTATCTCGCTGTTTCCACAAAAAAACCGACTCATTTCCCGGCAACTGTTACAAATTTTGCAGAAGCGGGGAGCTTTTGTCGAAACAGGGGTTGCGGGAAAAGGTACATAATGGTAGAATTGAGTTGCTGCGCCCAGAAGGCGCAGTGGAAAACAATTCAGAAAAGGAGAGAGTTTATGGATCGTTTCTTCCATGTAACCGAAAAAGGCTCCACCATCCGGACGGAGATCATGGCCGGTATCACCACCTTCATGGCTATGGCCTACATTCTGATGGTCAATGCCGGTATGTTCTCGAACCCCTTTGGCGACGGCACAGACGTGCTGGGCGTCAGCTACGGCGCCATTTACGTGGCCACCGCCATTTCCGCCGTGGTGGGCACCCTGCTCATCGGCCTGCTGTCTAACCTGCCTCTGGCGCAGGCCTCCGGCATGGGCCTCAACGCCTATTTCGTCTACACCGTGTGTGTGGGCCTGGGCCTGAGCTATGCCAACGCCCTGGTGCTGGTGCTGTTCGATGGCATCATCTTCGTGCTGCTGACCGTTACCGGTCTGCGCAAGATCATCTTCGACTCCATTCCCCACGAGGTCAAGGTGGCCATCTCCGCCGGTATCGGCCTGTTCATCGCCTTCATCGGCCTGCAGAACGCCGGCATCGTGGTCAACGACTCCGCCACCTGCGTGAATCTGCACTCCTTCAACGTGTTCACCGGCGAGCAGACCTGGGCCACCATCTTCCCCATGCTCATCACCCTGATCGCCGTGTTCGCCATCGGCGCCATGAGCAAGAAGAAGGTCCGCGGCGCTGTGCTGTGGGGCATTCTGGGCGCTGCCGTGCTGTACTATGCCATCGGCCTGATCACCGTTCCCGGCTTCTATGCCTCCGCCGTGGCTCCCAACCTGACCTCCGACTTCTTCGGCGCTTTCCGTGATTTCGGCACCCAGGCCTTCGGCGCGGTGTTCAAGTCCGGCTTCGACTTCTCCGCCTTCATTGCCGCCAACGGCACCGGCGCTTTCGTGGTGATGCTGCTGACCACCATGCTGGCCTTCTGCATGGTGGATATGTTCGACACCCTGGGCACCCTGTACGGCGCCTGCTCTGCCGGCAACATGCTGGATAAGGACGGCAACGTTCCCAATATGGACCGGGCCATGCTGGCTGATGCCTGCGCTACCTGCGCCGGCGCTGTCTGCGGCACCTCCACCGTCACCACCTTCGTGGAGTCCTCCGCCGGTGTGGCCGAGGGCGGCCGCACGGGTCTGGCCTCCATGGCCACGGCCGTGATGTTCTTCATCGCCATGTTCCTGTCCCCGGTGGCTCAGCTGATCCCCACCTATGCCTGCGCCGCGGCCCTGATCTATGTGGGCGTTCTGATGATGTCCAACGTCCGCAACATCAACTGGGACGATCCCGCCGCCGCCGTCACCGGCTTTGTCACCGTGGCCTTCATGCCCCTGACCTACAACATTTCCTACGGTATTGCCTTCGGCCTGATCTCCTACGTTTTCGTGAAGATCTTCACCGGCAAGATCAAGGATATCAACGTGGGCACCTGGATCATCAGCATCCTGTTCGCCCTGATGTTCTTCCTGACCCGGTAAATCTGACCGCAAAAAATTCCGGTGCTTCGGCACCGGAATTTTTTTTCAAACAGAAAACTCCCTCCGCCAGCGGCAGAGGGAGTTTTCTGTGTGTTTGTTAGGAGAGAGAGAAAATCACATAAGGAATGGCTCCTTTGTACAGGTAAAAGAATACCTTGTAAACATGGCGAAATCATGAAATCCACGTGAACTTTTTGTGAACATCGCAGATTTTTTCAGAATTTCTTGCTCTCCGCCACCGCCAGCTGGTCGCAGCGGTTGTTTTTCTCGTTGGAGGCGTGGCCCTTGACCCAGTGATAGTGCACCTCATGCCGGGCGACCAGGGGCAGCAGCTCCTGCCACAGGTCCACGTTCAGGGCGGGCTTTTTGTCGCTTTTCACCCATCCTCGCTTCTGCCAGCCGTACACCCAGCCCTTGGACAGGGCGTCGATGACGTATTTGGAGTCGGAGTACAGCTCCACCACGCAAGGCTCCCTCAGGCAGGACAGGGCCCGGATGACGCCGGTAAGCTCCATGCGGTTGTTGGTGGTGTCCGCCGCGCCGCCGGACAGCTCCTTTTCCACGCCGTTCCACTCCAGGATGGCCCCCCAGCCCCCGGGGCCGGGGTTGCCGGAGCACGCGCCATCGGTATAGATCGTAACTGTTTTCATAGAATCATCCTGTTATTCCACCGCGATCACGGTGAGACGGTCTCCGTCCACGGTGAATTTCACGTTGCGCCCGGCGAAGGACAGGCCGTATACCCGCTGGGGGTCCTCCTGATACCGGGGCCGGGGATCCCCGGCCAGCACCCCTAAAAGCCCCTTCCGGCTGTCCGCCGGGATATGCTCCAGCAGGGCAGGGGAGCACTCTACCGTCAGCGGCTCATGGGCCAGACCGTCGGTAAAGCCGCCGGCGGCCTGGGGGTGGCTGTCGGTATAGGGGAGATAGGGCTTGATGTCGAAGATCGGCGTCCCGTCCATCAGGTCCGCCCCGGACACATGGAGCACCGGCCCCAGGGCCGGGTCCAGCTCCACCCGGTCCAGCCGCACGGAGGACAGCCCCAGAGCGTTGGGCCGGAAGGGGGAGCGGGTGGCGAATACCCCCATGCGGCGGTTGCCCCCCAGCCTGGGGGGCCGCACCGTTGGGGACCAGCCCTCCCGCACCGCCCGGGAAAACTGCCAGATCAGCCAGATATGGGAGAAGTCCTCCAGGCCCCGGACGGCGTCCGGGTTCCGGTACTCCGGCTCAAAGATCACCCGGCCCCGCAGCTGGGGCACCAGGCCGCTCTGCCGGGGCACGCCGAATTTCTCCGGCAGCTCCGTCCGGATCCGGGCGATGATCTTCATCTCCGTCACAGCTTCCTCCGTCCGGAATCTGTCAGGTGGGCCTTGATATCCTTGGGCAGGCGGCTCATGCGATACAGCTCTCCCGCCACGATCACCACCATGCCCAGGGCAATGACCACAATGTTCTGCCACTTGATGGCCGTCAGGAACATGGCGCACAGCACCAGCAGCAGCACCCAGTTGACCCGGGCGTTGCGCTCCTCGATGTCCTGCAGCTCCTGGCTTTTCAGATAGATCACGCCGTCATATTCAAATTCCTGGGTCTTGCTGGGGTCATGATACAGCGTCTTGGTGAAATACTGCCACCGGGTCAGGGGGGCGTACATCTCCTTTTTCTTACTCATGGCTCGGCTCCTTTTCGGCGTCCTGCTCCCGGTCCGTCAGGGCCATGGAGATGACGCGGTCGCCCTCCTCCTTGAAGCGCATAACGATAACGCCCTGGGTGGCGCGGCCGGCAATACGGATATTCTCCACTGCCGTGCGGATGAGGATGCCCGCCTGGGTCACCAGCAACAGGTCCTCGGCGCCGTCCACCACCTTGATGCCCACGATGGGGCCGGTTTTCTCTGTGACCATATAGTTGCGGATGCCCAGGCCGCCCCGGGCGGTGATGCGGTATTCCTCCACCGGGGTGCGCTTGCCGAAGCCCCGCTCGGTGATAGACAGCACCGTCTTGCCGGGCACCGCCTTGGCGGCGCCCACCACATAGTCGCCCTCCCGCAGGCGGATGCCCCGGACGCCTACCGCCGTGCGGCCCATGGCCCGGACGTCGGTCTCATCGAAGCAGACGGCCTGGCCGTCGTGGGTGGCGATGAGGATCCGGTCGCTGCCGTGGGTCTCCAACACGTCGATGAGCCGGTCGCCCTCGTCCAGGGTCAGGGCCCGGATGCCGTTGTTGCGGAGGTTCTTCAGGGCCGATACCTCCAGGCGTTTCACGGTACCGTTGCGGGTAGTCATGAACAAATACAACTGGTCGTCGCCGGTTTCCCGGAAGTGCAGCATAGCCTGGACCCGCTCGCCGGTCTCCACCTGCAGGATGTTCACGATGTTGGTGCCCTTGGCGGCCTTGCCGCTTTCGGGAATCAGATAGCCCTTCTTCTTATACACCTTGCCGGTGTCGGTGAAGAACAGAATATAGTCATGGGTGGAGGCGGTGAACACGTCCACCACGGTGTCCTCGTCCCGGGTGGTGATGCCCTTCTTGCCCATGCCGCCCTTACTCTGGGCCGCATACTCGCTGACGGGGGTGCGCTTGATGTACCCGTTGGCGGTGAGGGTGAAGACGCACTCCTCCTCCTCGATCAGGTCCTCGATGTCGATCTCGTCCTCCACGTCCTGAATCTCCGTCTTGCGGTCGTCGCCATACTTGTCGGAGATGGCCTGCAGCTCCTCCTTGAGGATGGCCTTCACCAGGTTCTCGTCTCCCAGCACCCGCAGGTAATAGGCGATCTTCTCCTCCAGCTCCTGATACTCATTCTGGAGCTTTTCCCGGTCCAGTCCCTGCAAAGCCTTCAGACGCATATCCAGAATAGCCTGGGCCTGGACGTCGTCCAGCCCGAAGCGCTGCATCAGGTTCTCCTTGGCATTGTCATAGCTGGTGCGGATGATATGGATGACCTCGTCAATGTTGTCCTGGGCGATCAGCAAACCCTCCAGCAGATGGGCCCGCTCCTGAGCCTTCTTCAGGTCGTATCTGGTGCGGCGGACGATGATCTCCTCCTGGAAGGCCAGGTACTCGTCGATGATGTGCCGCAGGGAGAGAATTTTCGGCTGGGACTGGTTCTGGACCAGGGCCAGCATATTGATGGCAAAGGAGCTTTGCAGCTGGGTCTGGGCAAACAGGCGGTTGAGCACCACCTGGGGGTTGGCGTCCCGCTTCAGCTCGATGACGATGCGCATACCGTTGCGGTCCGTCTCATCCTGAATGTTGCTGATGCCCTCCAGACGCTTATCCTCCACCTGGTCAGCCATGTTCTTGATAAGCATCCGCTTGTTCACCTGATACGGCAGCTCCGTAATGATGATGCGGGTGCGGTTGTTGCCGAATTCCTCGAATTCATGGCGGGCCCGAACCACTACCCGGCCCCGTCCGGTGGCATAGGCGGCCCGGATCCCGGCCCGGCCCATGATGATGCCCTTGGTGGGGAAGTCGGGACCCTGAACATGCTCCATCAGATCACCCATGGTGGCGTCGGGATTGTCCAGCACACCGATGCACGCACCGATGACCTCCCGCAGGTTGTGGGGCGGGATATTGGTAGCCATACCTACGGCAATGCCGGAGGAGCCGTTGACCAGCAGGTTGGGGAACCGGCAGGGCAGCACCCGGGGCTCCTTGCGGCTCTCATCGAAGTTGGGGTCCCAGTCCACCGTGTCCTTCTCGATGTCACGCAGCATCTCATTGGAAATTTTGCTCAGCCGCGCCTCGGTGTAACGGTAGGCGGCAGGGGGGTCGCCATCCACGGAGCCGAAGTTGCCGTGGCCGTCCACCAGCGTGTAGCGCATGGAGAAGTCCTGCGCCAGACGCACCAGCGCGTCGTACACGGAGGCGTCACCGTGGGGGTGATACCGGCCCAGCACGTCGCCCACGCAGGTGGCGGACTTCTTAAAGGGCTTGTCAGAGGTCAGGTTGTCCTCGTACATGGCATAGAGGATACGCCGGTGTACGGGCTTCAGACCGTCCCGCACGTCGGGCAGGGCGCGGCCCACGATGACAGACATGGCATATTCGATATAGGATCTTTCCATCTCCGGGACCAGCGGGGACTCCACAATGTGCTGGTCGGGGAAGCGGATCTCCGCAGGGTCGTATTGGGGCTTTTTGCTCATAGATTCCAGCCCTCCTTAATAGTCCAGATTCACAGCGTACTGTGCTTTACGCTCGATAAATTCCTTGCGTGGCTCCACCTTCTCGCCCATGAGGACGGTGAACGTGGCGTCCGCCTTCACGGCGTCGTCCAGCGTGATGCGCCGCAGGGTGCGGGTGGTGGGGTCCATGGTGGTCTCCCACAACTCGTGGGCATCCATCTCGCCCAGACCCTTGAACCGGCTGATATTGATGGTCACGTTGGGGTTGCCTCCCCGCATCTCGGCAGAGATGGCGTCCCGCTCCTCATCGGAGTAGGCCACCCGCTGCTGCTTGCCGCGGGTCAGCTTGTACAGCGGCGGCACGGCAGAGTAGACGTAGCCCTCCTCGATGAGGGGCCGCATATACCGGAAGAAGAACGTCAGCAGCAGGGTGCGGATATGGGCGCCGTCCACATCGGCATCGGCCATGATGATGACCTTGTGATAGCGCAGCTTGTTCTCGTCGAACTCCTCGCCGATACCGGCGCCCAGGGCGATGATAACGGGCTGGAGCTTGTCGTTGCCGTACACCTTGTCCACGCGGGCCTTCTCCACGTTCAGCATCTTGCCCCACAGGGGAAGGATCGCCTGGAACCGGCTGTCCCGCCCCGACGTGGCGGAGCCGCCTGCGGAGTCGCCCTCCACGATGTAGAGCTCGGTGAGCTCGGGGTTATTCTCGTTGCAGTCCCGGAGCTTATCCGGCATAGCCGCGCCGCCCAGCACCGTCTTGCGCCGGATGGACTCCCGGGCCTTGCGGGCCGCCTCACGGGCACGATTGGCAGTCATGGCCTTATCCAGAATGGTACGGGCCACCACGGGGTGCTCCTCCAGATACACCGCCAGCTGGTCGTTGACGATACCGTCCACCAGTGTGCGGATATGGGCGTTGCCCAGCTTGGCCTTGGTCTGACCCTCGAACTGGGCCTCTGTCAGCTTCACGGATATCACCGCCGTGATGCCCTCGCGCACGTCCTCGCCGGAGACCTTATCGCCCTCCTTGATCATGCCGTATTTCAGGCCGTAGGCATTCAGTACGCGGGTCAGGGCCGCCTTGAAGCCCGTCTCGTGCATGCCGCCTTCCGGCGTATGGATATCGTTGGCGAAGGACACCAGCGTCTCGTTGTAGCCGTCGTTATACTGGATGGCGATCTCCGCCGTGCTGTCGCCCTTGGCGCCGGAGAGATAGATGACCTCCTCGTGGAGCGGGGTCTTGTTCCGGTTGATGTAGGTAACGAACTCCCGGATGCCGCCCTCATAGCACATGGCCTCGGACTTCTCTCTGCCCGGCCGGGCGTCGCTGATAGTGATCCGCAGACCAGCGTTCAGGAACGCCTGCTCCCGCATACGGGTGTGCAGCGTCTCATAGTCGTACTCCAGCGTGTCGAACATCTCCGGGTCCGGCTTAAAGGTCACGGTGGTACCGGTATGGTCCGTCTCACCGATGACCTTCATCTCCTGGGTGATATTGCCCCGGGAGAATTTCATCTCATAGATTTTGCCTTCCTTGTGTACCTGCACCGTCAGCCACTCGCTCAGAGCGTTCACCACGGACGCGCCCACGCCGTGCAGGCCGCCGGAGACCTTATAGCCTCCGCCGCCGAACTTGCCGCCGGCGTGCAGCACGGTGAACACCACCTCCAGGGCGGGCCGGCCCGTCTGGGCCTGGATATCCACGGGAATACCACGGCCGTTATCGGTGACGGTGATGGTGTCACCCTCGTTGATGGTCACGGTAATGTCCGTGCAGTAGCCGGCCAGCGCCTCGTCGATGGCGTTGTCCACGATCTCATAGACCAGGTGGTGCAAGCCCCTGCTGGTCGTAGAGCCAATGTACATGCCCGGACGCTTTCGGTCCGCTTCCAGTCCCTCCAGCACCTGAATTTGATTTTCGCCGTACTCCGAATCCACCGGCACGCTTGTCATATGCCCCTCAGTCAGAGGGATCTCCTTGCTCTGTTCTTCTATGATATGCTCTTCTGCCATGCTGTAACCATTTGCCTTTCTGGCCCACATACTAGAACCCATGACCTCCGCCTTATCGTGAGCCGGAAAAGGCGTTTTGTTTCAGGCAAAACTATGCCTGACCCTCCAGTTTTTTCAAAAACTTCTGATGCGCTGCCCGCAGTTCCTGCGCCTTTTCCTCCGGGGCGGTCGGATTACAGGCCGCCCAAGCCCCAGTCTCGCTGGAGGCGTTGAATTTCTGCTTGTCTGCGGCGCGCATGGGCGGGAAAAATTCAATGTGGAAATGGAAGTAATCAGAACAGTCGCCGCTGTTGACCGGATCCTGATGCAT
>OLOL01003044.1_pt1 | contig 10904 bp, 9 predicted proteins | sample 1673081 | NCBI WGS metagenome assembly OLOL01 (sample SAMEA3136753, study PRJEB25190) | human gut metagenome
CCGTTTGGAAAGGGGCGGCAGCCGGGTCGGGAATTTGCCGATTTCGCTGACATCATAGTATTTTTCAATGTGGCGGCGGGACCGGGCAATGGTTACGGCGTCCAGAATTTGGAAAAATTCAAAATCCAGCATCTGCATCAGCTGGTCGGTGGTGCGGCTGGCGACGTCCAGCTTGCTCCACTCGTTGAACACCTTCTGCGCGTTGCGGAAAACCTCCTCCACGCTGCGGCTGATGTCCAGTTTGCCCTGCCATTCGCTGCTATCGCCCTCGTAGGCCAGTGCCAGCTGGTTACGCAGATCGTAAAAGCGGTTGTTCACCGGCGTGGCCGACAGCATCAGCACACGTGTGCGCGCACCGGGGCGGATGACTTTGTTCATCAGGCGGGTGTAACGGTTTTCTTTTCCCTCATTGTCCACATCCCCGCCATTGCGGAAATTGTGGGATTCATCGATCACGACCAGGTCGTAGGCGCTCCAGTTCAGTTTACTCAGGTCGATCTCGCCGGAAAATCCTTTGTCCCGGCTTAGATCCGTGTGGTAGAGTACGTCATAGCGCAGGCGATCCCCGGCGATGGGATTGTTGACATAGTTGGCCTTATAGGTCATCCAGTTGTCGCTGAGCTTTTTAGGGCAAAGAACTAACACCCGCAGGTTGCGGTTCTCATAGTATTTGATGACGGCCAGAGCGGTGAAGGTTTTGCCCAAGCCGACGCTGTCCGCCAGGATACAGCCGTTATATTGTTCCAGCTTGCTGATAATGGCAATCACAGCGTCTTTCTGGAAGGTGTACAGTTTGTTCCAGACCTGGCTTTCCTTGAAGCCGTTGGCTTCGCTGGGCAGATCGTCCTCATTGACCTGCTCCAAAAAGCTGCCAAAAATGTTGTAAAGTGCATAAAAGTAGAGGAATTCGGGGCTATTCTCTTGGTAGGCGGTGGTGATGCTCTCCAGGACTTTGTCTGTGACGTCTTTCAGGTGGCTTTGGTCGTTCCACAGCTGGTCGAACAGTTCCAGGTAAGCTTTACTTTCTGGCGCATCCACGCGGTTGATCATGCTGAACATACGGCCGCCACGGTCACAGCCCAGGTCCTCGCGGGTAAAACCATTCACTGGTGCATGCCCTCCTTTTTTCGTTTGCTTGGCAGTGAAGCCGGTGCGCTGGTACGTGTATCGAGTTCATCATTAGGCAAATGATGATGGTTTGCGAATAACTGTTTTCTCCGCTCTTTGTGAAGCCCTGCTCACACAGGGCAAGGTTCAGCTTCACCGTTTCGCGTGGATTTTCGCGGGTTGGAATAATCACACGCCAGACAGCGTACCCTCTTCGCTATCCGGTGTATCGTGCTTTAATGGCGTTATCAATATGAAAACGCCGGATTTTTCGCTGTTTTCACTTCCTTTGAAAATATCGCTGTATTTTTGCCGCTCTTTCCGAATGCCGTTCCTGCCCCTGGCTTTTCAGCGGCGTATTCCGGCATTGGCACGCTCTCCCGTGCTTTCAAACACATGGGGTCATGGCGCTGCTTCCCCTGCCGGGGGTATCCCATTCGGACGGTCATGTAATTTTCAAGGTGCTGTTGCCTCCCGACAAGTACAGTTTAACGAAAAATCGGGCCTGTTCCCGTATATCCAAGAGGTTGGAAAAAGGGTGCGAAAAGCGGAAATTTCCACGCTTATAGAAATCTGTGCTATAATGGGAAGCAGAACGAGAGGGGGCGCGGATATGAATATCAAACTGACGATCCCGGAGCGGCTTAAAGATTTGCGGACAGAGCGCAACCTGATACTGGAACAGCTTTCCGAGGCAACAGGCATTTCCCGCGCCGCCCTCGGCAAATATGAGGCGGACGATTTCAAGGACATCAGCCCGTTCAGCATCGCGGCGCTGGCAAAGTTTTATGGGGTATCCGCCGATTACTTGATGGGATTGACAGAAAGAAAAAATCACCCAAACACAGAGCTGGATGCTCTGCATTTGGGTGACGATGCGATTGAAGTATTGAAGGCGGGGCAATTCAATCACCGGCTGCTGTCGGAGCTGATTTGCCACAAAGATTTTCAGCGGTTGATGCTGGATGCAGAAATTTATGTTGACCGTATCGCGGATATGCGGATCAACGACATGAACACTGTGCTGGAGGCCGTGCGTCAAATGGTGCTGTCCAAGCGAGAGGATAGTGCCAACGATCTCTATCTCCGCACGCTGGAATTGGCGCAGGTGCCGGAGGAAGAATACTTCAGCCATGTGGTTTCGGATGACCTGAACGAAATACTCCGCGATATTCGGGAAGCCCACAAGACCGACAGCACAACGGCAGACGAGCCGTCCGCCGCAGCACAAGTACAGCAGCAGTTACAGACTGCCATGAACTTTAAAGGCAGCAGCGACGAAAAGAAGGCGCGGGCACTCTTGGCCACACTCGGCATTGACTACGATGCCATCACCAAAGAGCAGTTTGTCAATCTGATTGAGGTGCTGCGGCTGTCCAAGCACATGAAAAACCCCATAAATCGGCGCGGCAAAAGCAACATGACACACGGAAAAGGGAAAAGGAAGCGTAAATAGGCAAGAAAATACGCCGTATCCAGCAAAATCTGCTGAATACGGCGTATTTATTCGTTACCCAATCCTGCCTGACAGATGCCATAATTGTAATTCTTTCAAATTACTTTCTTATGAGCACCCACAGAATCTGCGGGGGCGTTTTGTCGTTGTGGTTCAGGAGACCCGCTGCCCGGTCATGGTCTGGGTGACGATGCTCTCCATCATGTCGGCGGTCAGCTGACCGGTCACATAGCCGAAGACGTTGCCCTCGGTGTCGATCATGAAGGTGGTCGGGAAGGCGGAAATGCCGTAGGCGCTGAGCACATCGCCGGTGGTGTCCATGACCACCGGGAAGGTGTAGCCGTTGTCCGACAGGAATCCGCTGACCTCGTCGATGCTGCCGGCCCCGGCGCGGGGATTTTCGGCGCTGCTGGGGTTGGCGACGCCCAGCACGATCAGGTCCTCGCCGTTGCTGCCGTAAGACTCATAGAGCGACTGGATCTCGGGCATCTCGCTCTGGCAGGGGCCGCACCAGGTGGCCCAGAAGTTCAGGAACACCGTCTTGCCGCGGTATTCCGACAGGGTGTGTTCCTCGCCGTACTGGTCCACCAGCGTGAAGTCGGGGGCCGGGATGGCGTCGGGGTCGGTCTCGGGCTCCTCGGTGGGAGCGGGCGTGGCGGTGACCTGGGGCGCCGCACCGGACGAGGCCGACGGACTGCCGCCCGTCTGGGACAGCACCCCGCTGAGCCGCCCGGTGAAGCCGGTCAGCGTCATCAGACCCATCAGGATCAGCAGGACGGCGCCGATGCGGGTGGTATACCGCACGACGTTGTGGTATTTTTTGAAAAGGTCCAGCACGGTGCCGGTGAACAGTCCCACCAGCAGGAAGGGAATCACAAAGCCGAGGGTGTACACCCCGATGAGCAAAAATCCCCGCTCGGGCGCGCTGGAGGCCATGAGCAGCACGCCGGACAGCGCCGGACCCACGCAGGGCGTCCAGGCAAAGCTGAAGGTAAAGCCGAGGAGCAGCGCGGTCAGGGGGTTCATGGCCAGCCGGTTGAGGGGCAGATGGAAGCGGTGTTCGCTGTCCATCGCGCTGCTGCGGCCAAAGATGCCCAGCTGGTACAGGCCGAACACCAGGATCAGCACGCCGCTGCACCGGGTGAACAGGGTGCGGTTGCCGCTGAAGAAGCGGCCCAGCGCCGTGAAGCCCATGCCGAGCAGGAAGAAGGCGAAGCTGATGCCCAGCACAAAGAACAGGGTGTTGACCAGCACGCGGCGACGCGGATAGCGGATGGTGCCGTCCGGCTGCACCGCCGCCGTTCCGCCGGCCAGATACCCGATATACAGCGGGATGAGGGGCAGCACGCAGGGGGAAAAGACGCTGAGCAGCCCCTGCAGGAAAACGGTCACCGCCGAGATGCCGACGGACAGATCAAATCCCATCTGTCAACTCCTGTTCCGCCGCAAAGAGCGGCTTGCCCGCAAAAAGACGGTCCTCGATATCGGCGATGGTCACACCGGCCAGACGGCGGCGGCAGCCGGCGTCGAGATCGGCATAGATCTCATCCATCACGCCGGCCATGCCGGCACAGATGGCGCAGTTGCGGTCGGCGGCGCCGCTGTGCCAGCCGGACTCCACAAAGGCGGTGTCCACGGCGGCCGCCACCCGGTCCAGCGTGAGCTCGGCGGGGGGAACCTGGGGGCAGAAACCGCCCTCACTTCCCTCCCGGGCGCCCACCAGGCCGGCCTTTTTCAGGCGGGCCATGACCTTGCGCACCCGCGCCGCGTTGGTACAGATGTTGTCGGCCAGCGCATCGCTGGAGAGCGTGCAGCCCTTGACGCTCAGATACACCAGCGCATGGACCGCCACGCTGAAATCGCTCTTCATGCCGTTCCTCCCGTTGCGTACCGGGAAGCGGCGTCACGCCCGGTTCCCGGCCAGATATTCCTCGATATAATGTGCGGCAACGGCACCGTCCGCGGCGGCTGTCAGGATCTGACGGACCGGTTTGCGGCGCACGTCGCCCACCGCGTAGACGCCGGGCAGCGATGTCCGGGTGGTCTCGTCGGCGATCAGGTAGCCCGCCTCGTCGGTTTCGAGCTGCCCGCGGAACAGAGCGGTCTCGGGCCGGCGCCCGACGGCGACAAACAGGCCGTCCACCGGCAGGGTGCTTTCCTCCCCCGTGACCTTGTTGCGCAGGACCAGGCCGGTGAGCCGGTCATCGCCCTGCAGCGCCTTGACCTCGGTGTTCCATACAATATTTACACCATTTTCCCGGAGCTTGTCAAGGTAAACGGCAGAGGCCCGCAGCGCGTCCCGCCGATGGATCAGCGTCACACGCCCGGCCAGCCGGGCCAGCGTCAGGGCATCGCCGACGGCGGTGTTGCCGCCGCCCACGATCGCCACTTCCCGCCCGCGGTAGAGCATCCCGTCGCAGGTGGCGCAGTAGCTCACCCCGCGGCCCCGCAGAGCCGCCTCGCCGGGGACGCCCAGTTCCCGGGCTTCGGCGCCGGTGGCCACCACCACCGTGCGCCCCAGGAAGGTGCCGCGGTCGGTCTCCACCCGCTTGGGGGACTCGGTCAGCGCAACCTCGCGGACTTCGGCCAGCACCGTCCGGGCGCCGAAGCGCTGGGCCTGGCGCTGCATCTTCTCGCCCAGTTCAAACCCGTCCACCCCGTCCTCAAAGCCGGGGTAATTCTCCACCGTGCCGGTGGTGGCCATCTGGCCGCCGGCGGAGAGCCGCTCCAGCACCAGGACCGACAGACCTGCCCGCGCCGCATAGAGCGCGGCCGTGTAGCCGCCGGGTCCCCCGCCGAGCACCAGTACATCAACCGCGTTGTTCATGGCTGCCTCCTTGTCTTACAGTACGCCGTTGGCCGACAGATATTCCCGGATGTCTGCCTGGGAACGCGGTCCCACAAAGGGCCGGCCCAGCAGGCGGCCGTCCTTGAACAGCAGCAGCGTGGGGATGGTGTTGACGCCGAACCGTGCGGCGACATCCGGCGCGTCGTCCACATTGACGCCGGCAACCCGGATGCGGCCGTCCAGCTCATCGGCCAGCGCTTCAACGGCCGGGGCGATCCGGCGGCAGTAGCCGCACCACGGCGCCCACAGATCCACGAGGGTCACACCGTTGGCGATGGTCTGGTCAAAATTGGCGGAAGTCAGAGGATTCTTATTCATAATACTTCTCCTTTATATATAAGGTAGGTGTTCGGATTTTTGCACCGTGTCGGTGCTAAACTGTAAATCTTTTTGTTTCAGATTACACTGTAATTATATAATTTACAGTTCATTTTGTCAACCCCCTTCTGCAAACTTTTTTTCCGCAGCTAGTGTTTGCGTTGCGGGGCAAAAAAATACCCCCGGCGGAACAACCGTCGGGGGTGCGGGCCGTCAGGGCTTTTTCTTGCCCGTCTGGTATTCTTTTTTGTACTTGCCGGGGGTCATGCCGACCTCGCGGCTGAAGAACCGGATGAAGTTCTGCACGTTGGAGTAGTGCAGCGTGTCGGCCACCTGGGCCACCGACATATCGGTGGTGAGCAGCAGTTCCTTGGCCATCTCGAGTTTCTGGGAAGCGACGAGGTCGGTGAAGTTGGTGTTGCGCTCGTTCTTGAGGACTTTCCAGATATAGCTGGCCGAATAGTTGAGCTTTTCGGCGCACTCGTTGAGGGTCAGGTCGCCGTTGGTCTGCTTGATGAGGGCGATCACGTTCTTGACCAGCTCGCTGGTATTGTCCCGCCGGAAATTGCCCAGCAGGTCCATGACCGGGACGGCGACCTCCTCCACGAGGAAGGTGCGCATCTTGTCGTTGCTGTAAATGCGGCTGATCTCGGCAAACAGGTTGTCGCTGTGGTTGGACAATACCTTGCTGACCGACAGGCCGGCGTTTTCAGCCACCATCAGCAGGGTGCTGACCAGACGCTGGAGATAGAACATCCGCTCATAGCCGCGCACGCCCTTTTCCTCCAGCCGTTCGAGAAAGACGCCGATGAGCCGCTCGGTCTCGCGCTTGTTGCAGGCCGTCATGGCGGCGATGATCTCGTTTTCCAGCAGGGTGTCATAGCCGTGCTCGGTGTGGTTGTCCTCGGCCGTCGTGTAGTAGGTCAGGTCCTGGCGCATCTCCTCCGACGCGGCGCCCCGGCTGCGCAGTGCCTCGCTGGCCTCGTGCCAGGCCGAGGCGATCTGCTCGGGGCTTGTGAAAACCCGGCTGACGCCCGCCACACACCGGCAGCCCATCCCGGCGCTGACCACCTTGGCCGCGCCCTTGTAGACGGTTTCGACGTTGTGGGCCAGCGTTTCCTCGTTCTCGGCGCCGGCCACCATGACCACCGTGGCATCCACGGCCACCGGACAGAAGAAGAGCCGGCGGCAGATTTCGGCGGGAAGGCGCTGGGCGACGGTCTGGGCGACCGCCTCACGCACCGACCCGGTCATCTGCTTTTCAAAGACAATGCTGAGCACGAGGAGCCGGTAGCAGGCAAAGGGCTGGATGCCGAACTCCTGCATCGTGCTGTGGATGGCCTCGAGGCTGGCCTCGCTGCGCAGGATGTGCAGCAGGAACTGCTGTTCGAGCTGGCGGCGCTGGGCCTGTACCAGCTTTTGCATATCCTTCTGGTTCTGGGCAGCGCGGGTCACGCTGGAGGTCAGATAGTCGAACTCGTCCTGGTTCTGTTCCCGCCGGCCAAACACATCGTAGGCCTGGTCGAGCAGTTCCCGGATGGGACGATAGAGGAAGGCGCTGTTCCACCGGCAGACCAGCAGCACGACGACCGTGGCCAGCAGGATGAGCACCGAGACCCAGAAGGCCGCGACGCTGGACCCGAGGTTCTGCTGTTCGTCGTAGGCGGCATAACAGGTGATGCCGTTGAAGTTGATGGCCTGGCCCTGCACAAGGTAGTTGCTGATGGTGCCGGGGATGCGCAGATGCCCGTCCGAGAGGTCGCCGGCATCGGCCAGCGCGTGGGCCAGCTCGGTGTCGGTGGTGGTGACGGTCTCGCCGTTCGCGTCGAGCAGCACCACGTCATAGCCCAGCGACTTCCACTCCCCTGCCAGCTCGGACAGGTATTCCATATCGAGATGGATCAGCAGCATTCCCACCAGGCCGTTCTTGGCCGAGGTGATCCGTGCCACGAGGCACTGCCCCGACACGTTCAGCCACAGGCTGGAGGTCTGGCGCGGCGCCGCACCGGTGCGGTTGACCCAGTAGAGGGTGGCGGTCTGGCTGGCCTGGTTGTCGATGAAGGTGCGGATTTCCTCCTGATTTTTCATCTGCTCGAGCGGGAAGGTGCCGTAGTTGCTCAGCACCCAGCCGTAGCGGAGATTGATGTATTCGTACCCGACCACATAGGAATCCATATAGGTCCCGCCCCGCAGCAGCTCCTGGGCATCCCGCAGGTCGCTGTACCGGCTGTACGGGATTTCCGAACAGCTTTCCATCCAGGTAAAGCTGGAATTTCGCAGGGCCGCCAGGTAATAGCTGCGCAGTCCGTCAAACACGCTTGTCATCCGCATCGAAGCGTTGCCGGCCACCTCGCCGAGTTTGGCGCGGCCGCGGGCGGGCTCGCTGCGGTAGTACAGGATGCCGCACAGCAGGCCCACAATGAGCAGCGGGACTGCGACCAGCAGGACCAGACGGGTAAAGATCAGCGTCTCATACCGGCTGCGCTGTTTTTCCTTCGCGGTCTGACGGTTGGTAGGTTTCGGGAATTCCACTAGTCTCCTCCCTTGTCGCGGCGGAGTATCCGATCCGGCCGGACGCCCTGCCGCCGCGGGCAGTCCGGCGAAGGAACCGCGGCAGCTTTCGCGGTCCCATCCCTAGATCATACGAGTTTGCCCGGGGAAAATCAAGTCTCCCCCTCATGAAAGCTGCACCGTGGCGCCGCCGGGAATTTCGATCCGGTCGCCGTCCACCTCGATCCAGATGGACCGGGCCGCCGGGTTGTGAACGATGTCCGCCGCAACGGTGAACTGCAGACGGCGGGCGTCTTCCAGATAGTCCACAATCTCGATATTGGTCGCATACCAGGTATCTTCGCGGCCCGCCACCAGATCGCAGAACCGTTCCATCTGCTCCCAGTCGGCCTCGCAGGTAAATTCAAAGCTGTGTCCCCACACATACATCATGTACAGATACTGGGTCTTGAACAGCGCCGCAAACCGTTTTCCGTCCTCCAGCAGCTGATGGGTATGGTGGCAGGTGGATTTCCAGGTCATGAAATCATTGGGAATCGCAAAGTCGTGGGTGTCGCCGACGACGCGGGCGTACCGGATGCCCAGCGAGGGCAGCATCGCCGCGATCTCGGGCGTCCAGCTGCCGTTGGGGTAGGCCAGCCCCCGCACCGGGTATCCCATGACGGATTCCAGCCCCTGGCGGTCCTCCAGAATCTGGCGGGCCACCTGATCCAGCGGGCTGCGGGCGATCGTGGGATGCAGGCAGGTGTGGCAGGCGACCTCGTGACCGCGGTACAGGTCCCGCCACTCGCTGGGCGGAACGCGGTCATCCAGCAGCAGCCCGGCATTGAGGTTGAAGGTGCCCCGCACGCCGTAGCGGTTGAACAGCTCCACCAGGCGGCGGTCCTCCACCCGGCCGTCATCAAAGCTCATTGTCAGGACCTTGTGGCGTCCGCCGGGGAAACAGATGTAGATATTCTTCAGTTTGGGCCATTCCATGATTGTCATTCTCCTTTCGCCGCAGCGCCCGCGGTTTTGGCAAGATACACGCAGGGTTTGCCTTCCCGGTCGGAGGTGAACACCACCCCGCTGCCGTCCGGCGTGAAGCAGGGATGCGGGTGGGCGTCCTGCGGGGTGCCGTGGATGGTCGTCCAGCTGGTGCCGTGGTAGCACAGCGGGATCTCCTTCTTGCGGGCAATGTCCACCAGATAGATGAAGTCGTTGCGGACTTCCTGGCCGCGGCCCTCGCCGGTCTGCAGATGGATGGGCGTTTCCTGGCCCTGGCAGTCGCCGACGAACCAGCGCCGCTGCCGGTCACAGATGAAGTGCGCATAGGGCAGGCAGGGCATGAAGAGCTCCTCCTCGAGGGTTTCGGGGCGCATCATCCGGATGGTCTCGGTGCTGCCGTCGTCCGCCTTGCGGTAGACGTAGGCCAGACGGTCGCCGGTGGGCATCCAGAACTCGTGGGTGATGATGACATCCTTGGGCTGGGGCCGGGCACAGCGGTACCGGCTGCCGTCGCTCTGGATCAGCCACAGACGGGCGTCGATCATGTCGTAGGGGCCCTCGTGGCAGAACAGGATGGTGTCGGGATCGCCGGGGCGCAGCTGCGCATGGCCGAACCAGCAGCGGTCCTCCACGACGATGTGGTGTTCGCCGGTCTGGGTGTCCAGATAGACGATATGGCACAGCGGCTTGGCGGCGCAGGTCAGCGGGAAGAATTCCCAGCCCTTCTTGCCGGTCAGGTCGGGCAGCGTGTCGCGGCGGGTCTCGGTCATGACGAGATAGCGGTTGTCATCGCTCATGCCCCAGTTGCCGCAGTCCCAGCCGTCCGGCGCGGCATACAGGCAGGTGCGCTGCAGAGTGGCCAGGTCCAGCTTCCAGACCTTGCGGTCCTGCTGGTAGTAGACGGACTTGTCATCCGCCGAGATCATCGCGCCGTAATCGTCGAGGGCGTCACCCTCGGTCAGCTGGACGGCATCGCCGGTGGCCAGTTCCATCAGGTAGAGGTTGCGCCGGCCGTTGATCTCGGCACAGTAGAGCAGCCGGGAACTGTCCGAGGTGACCATGCGGTTATAAAAGTACATATGATGGCTGGTGTGGTCGGGCGGCGTGAGCCGGGTGACCGGGCAGCCGGTGTAGGGATCGGGCGTTGTGACGGGCGTTTGATGAAGCAGATCTCCGATAGCCATTGTTTATTCCTCCTCAAAGGCAGCTTTCAGAACATCCAGGCGGGGATCGGTGCTTTGCAGCACCAGACGGGCAAAGGCGCGGGCAAAACGCAGGGCGCCGGCCTGCTGCAGGTGGGCGTCGTCGTGCTTGTCGCCGTGCCACAGGTAGAGGGATTTGGCGTGTTCGGCGCCGGTGGCCGTGACCGCGGCCGCCGTGGCGGCGCCCAGGTCCAGCCAGACCGCGCCGGCCTGCCGGGCAAACCGGAATGTCTGGCACCGCATCCACGCTTGCCGTACCGGAGGTGAAGCTCGGGTGGCAGACACCGTTCTCATCGAAGATGCGCATCGCCACCGGAGAGACAAAAATGCAGGTTGCGCCGTGGCGCCGGGCCGCGTCGAGGTAGGGCTGCAGCGAGGCGCCAAACGCCTCGGGCGCCACATAGCGCTCGGCCTTTTCGCGGTAGGCATCGTTGTGGCCGAACTGGACCACCAGGTAGTCCCCGGGCCGCAGCGA
>OLOL01003047.1_pt1 | contig 10895 bp, 8 predicted proteins | sample 1673081 | NCBI WGS metagenome assembly OLOL01 (sample SAMEA3136753, study PRJEB25190) | human gut metagenome
GGATATCGATAAGTGGATAATTGCGGGCGCGAACGAGCTTGCGGCACGTTCGATAAAGAACTACGACGAGTACGATTTCCACGGTGTGTTCCACGATCTTGCAAACTTCTGCACCGTCGACCTCTCCAAGCTCTATATTGATATAACCAAGGACCGCAGCTACGTTGAGGCACCGACCTCCAAGACCCGCCGCGCCGTTCAGACTGCGATGTATACCGTTCTCTCTATGATAACGCGCATCCTCGCGCCCCTGCTTACCTTTACCGCAGACGAGATCTGGCGCGCTATGCCGCATATTGCATCCGAGGATGCGAGAAGCGTGCTTCTCAATGATATCCCCACCTATGATGAGTCGCTTACCTTCCCAGAGATAAAGGCTCACTGGGATCACCTCTTTGAGCTTCGCGACGACGTTATGAAGGAGCTCGAGACCGCGCGTGCGAACAAGCTGATAGGTAAGTCTCTCGAGGCTCAGCTGCATATCACCGCATCGGGTGAGCAGTATGCGGTGCTCGACAGCTTCCGCGATCAGCTCGCCGCAATATTCATCGTCTCCGCCGTATCGCTTGAGAGCGGCGAGGGAGAGATGAAGGTCACCGTTGAACCCGCATCGGGCGAGAAGTGCGACCGCTGCTGGATGTTCACCGAGGACGGCGAAACGACCGAGGACGGTCATCTCTGTGCGCGCTGCATGGAGACCGTAAAAGGACTTTGATCACCGAGAATAAGCCGAGGCGAGCCCGCCTCGGCATGCTCTTTTGGATAGCGGTAATGCTGCTGACCGTCGCGCTCGATCAGTATACAAAGCATCTTGCACGTACTTTGCTCGCGCCCGTCGGCGATGTGCCGCTGTGGGACGGCATACTGCATCTGACATATGTCGAGAATACCGGCGCCGCGTTCGGAATGATGAAGAATCAGCGGTGGATATTCCTGCTGTTCTCGGCCGTTGCTATTATCGTGCTGTCGGTCTATGCAGTCGTCGAGCGGAAAAAGCTCGGCGAGATGGGCGGCATTTCACTTGCACTTATCATCGGCGGCGGCATCGGAAACATGATAGACCGCATAGGCGCGGGATATGTTACCGATTTCGTAAATTTCAAGCTCATCGGCTTTGCCGTGTTCAACTATGCCGATGCGGCTGTCTGCGTCGGTGCGGTGCTGCTGATGGTATATGTGCTGTTCTTCGCGGACCGCTCTCCGAATTCCGGCGACGGTAAGACGAGCGGTAAGGAAAAGAAGAGCGACGGTGCCGTGAATGCCGGAACAGACGGCGAAAAAAATGACTGACAAAAATAATACCGGCTCGGTCGGGGGTGTACCGGTTCGGCTCGATGTCTATGTTGCCGAGTGCGAGGGGGTTACCCGCAGCGCGGCGCAGCGGCTGATAGAGAGCGGCTGTGTGACCGTCGGCGGCAGGGTACGTGACAAGAAGTATCTTGTGACCGATGCCGACGAGGTGACGGTCGAGCTGCCCGAGCCGCAGCCGTGCGAGGCGCAGCCGCAGGATATACCGCTCGATATAGTATATGAGGACGATCTGCTGCTCGTGGTCAACAAGCCGAAGGGCATGGTGGTGCATCCCGCCGCGGGCAATCCCGACGGTACGCTCGTCAACGCCCTGCTGTATCACTGCGGCGGCTCACTGTCGGGCATCGGCGGTGTGCTGCGTCCCGGTATCGTTCATCGTATAGATAAGGATACGAGCGGACTTCTGCTCGTTGCAAAGACCGATGAGGCGCATAATTTCCTTGCACAGCAGTTTGCGTCGCACAAGCTCGGGCGAATATATTCGACGATAGTCGTCGGAAATCTCCGCGACGATGAGGGAACGATAGACGCGCCGATAGCACGGCATCCGGTCGATCGCAAAAGGATGGCGGTGGTGACGGGCGGAAAAGAGGCGATCACGCACTACACCGTGCGTGCGCGCTTTCCGGGCAGCGCGGACAGACAGGCATTTACCCAGCTTGATGTCCGGCTCGAGACGGGCAGAACGCATCAGATAAGGGTGCATATGTCGCATATCGGGCATCCCGTGCTCGGAGATACCGTTTACGGCGGGGATAGGACCGCACTCGCGCGGCGCTATGCATCGGTGCTGCGCGGTCAGTGTCTGCACGCGCGGACGATAGAATTCGAGCATCCGCGCACGCATGAGATCATGCACTTTGACAGCGGACTGCCGGATTATTTTATGCAGCTGCCGTTCGATGTTGTGCAGTGAGGCTGCTCGCGGGTGTTTTTTGCGGCGCTTAGCTTCGGCAGACTGCGAGCTTTTGAAGCCCGAAGAGCCGGCGCAAGGACGCTCTTACGCGCCCGATGGATTTAAATGCTCGGACATACCGGATTATCTGCGCGGCATACAGCTGTGCATGCACTCGGAGGCGATTGCAATATGACCGAAAATAATAGCTATGTGCTCTGCAGAGCGCGTATATACGATACCGACAGCGAGAGCTACGTCACGGGCGGTATAGCCGTGAAAAACGGTGTGATAACCGAGCTCGGCACGCTCTCCGAGGAGAGTTCGGCTGCGGCGGAGGATGTCGGCGGAGCGCGGATAATTCCCGCGATGGTCGATGTTCACACACACGGAAGATGCGGCTGTGATTTCTGCGGCGCGAGCCGCGAGGAGCTTACCCGTCTGCGCCGTGCGTACGCGGAGTCGGGAACGGCTACCGTGATGCCGACGCTTGCATCGGGAACGCTCGAGCAGTGGCTCGAATCGACCGATAATATACATGCTCTCGGCTTTGACGGTATACACTATGAGGGCAGATATCTCTCGCCCGAAAAGCGCGGCGCGCATGCGCCGGAGCTGCTTAAAAATCCCGATGCCGAGGAGCTTCGACTGCTGATGCGGCACACCGGAGATATGCGGGTGCATGTTTCGATGGCTGCGGAGCTGCCGGGCGGCGACGAGGCGATGGCTGCTGTCAGGAGCGGCGGAGGCACGGTGGGTCTTGCTCATACCTCCGCGACCTACGAGCAGGCTATGCATGCCGTAGAATGCGGGCTGCATTCGTTTACACATGTTTTTAATGCCATGACGGGCATGTCGCACCGTGCACCCGGTGTTGTCGGAGCGGCGCTCTCGTCGGGGCTGTATACCGAGTTTATCTGCGACGGTGTTCATATTCACCCGTCGGTGATAAAGATTGCCTACAATGCCGTGCCGCACGACCGCTTTGTGCTGATAACCGACTCGCTTATGGCGGCGGGACTCGGCGACGGCGAGTACGAGCTTGCGGGTCAGCCGGTGCGTGTCGAGAACGGCATTGCGAGAACGGGCGACGGAGCCATTGCCGGGAGCATGCTTGACCTCTTTACGGCGGTGAAGAACCTCTCCGCTTTTGCCGGAATACCGTTTGAGCAGGCGCTGCCGGCTGCGACCTCCGTGCCCGCACGAATGTGGCGGCTCGACGGAGTGACCGGCTCTCTGCGAGTGGGGCTGCGCGCGGATATGCTGCTGCTCGACGAGCGCGGGGGGATCGACCGTGTGTATGCCGCCGGAGAGCGGATATGAGAAGCGTCGCATCAATAATTGAATATAAGTTGATTTTACGAATATATACCGAAATGAAAGAAGGAACAAAAGGTGGAGAAGAACCATTGCAGCTCCTGCCATGACGAACATGGCGAGCCCTTTTTTATCACCACGGCAATAGCATATGCATCGCGCATGCCTCACATCGGAAACGTCTATGAGGCGATATTCACCGACGCAATAGCGCGCTATAAGCGCTCGCGCGGCTACGACGTTTTCTTCCTCACGGGAACCGACGAGCATGGACAGAAGATAGAGGATATCGCCCGTGCGGAGGGCGTATCGCCGAAGGAGTACGTCGACCGTGTTGCGGCAGATATACGCGGACTGTGGGACAGGATGAACATCAGCTACGATCACTTTATCCGCACCACCGACGCGCATCACGAGGCAGCCGTGCAGAAGATATTCCGCAGATTGTACGATCAGGGCGACATCTATAAGGACAGCTACGAGGGATGGTACTGCGTTCCCTGCGAGTCCTTCTTAACCGAGACGCAGGTCGAGGACGGAAAGTGCCCCGACTGCGGAGCACCCGTTCGGCGCGCGAAGGAGGAGGCCTACTCCTTCCGTATGAGCAAGTACGCAGACCGCCTGCTCGAGTATATCGAGTCGCATCCCGGCTTTATCGAGCCTGTCTCGCGTCAGAAGGAAATGATAAATAACTTCATAAAGCCCGGACTCCAGGACCTCTGCGTTTCGCGCAGCTCCTTCAAGTGGGGCATACCCGTCGATTTTGATGAGGGACATGTCATATACGTGTGGCTCGACGCGCTGACCAACTATATCACCGCGCTCGGCTATACCGGCGACGGAAACAACGGCGCAAACTACGCAAAGTACTGGCCTGCCGACATTCACGTGATAGGCAAGGACATCATGCGCTTCCACTCCATCTATTGGCCCATCTTCCTCATGGCGCTCGGCGAGCCGCTGCCGAAGAAGGTGTTCGGTCATCCTTGGCTGCTTTTCGGCGAGGATAAGATGAGTAAGTCAAAGGGCAATGTTCTGTATGCCGACGACCTCGCGCGTCACTTTACCGTTGACGGCGTGCGCCACTACGTGCTTTCCGAGATGCCCTACGCATCCGACGGCAGCATCACCTATGAGAGCCTTATCGGCAGATATAACGCCGACCTTGCAAACAATCTCGGCAACCTTGTAAAGCGTACCGTTGACATGACGGGTAAGTATTTCGGCGGTGTCATTCAGTCTCCGAACGCGGCAGAGCCGATAGACGACGAGCTGCGCGCTGCCGTGCGCGACGCCGTTTCCCGCTCGCGCGAGCAGATGGACAGCTATCATGTCGCGGATGCATCGAAGACCGTTTTCGGACTCTTCCGCCGTGCAAATAAGTATATAGATGAGACTACCCCGTGGGTGCTCGCAAAGGACGAGAGCCGCCGCGAGCGTCTCGGAACGGTGCTCTATAACCTTCTTGAGACCATCCGCATAGGCGCAGTTTTGCTCGAGCCGTTTATGCCCGATACGAGCAAGCGCATTCTTGCGCAGCTCGCGACCGATGAACAGACCGTCGAGTTCGGTGCGCTCAAGGCGGGCGATACGCTCGCTCCCTCCGAGGTGCTGTTCGCACGTATAGATGAGAAGGCGATTACCGCCGAGCTTCAGGCAGAGGCTGAGCGTGCGGCTGCCGCCGCTGCGGCAAAGAAGGCGGCAGAGGATAAGACCACGGCGGATGCATCCGACGACGCAGGCAAAAAGCAGGCTGCGCCCGAGGGCTGTGCTCTTATCGGCATCGACGATTTCTCGGCTGTCGAGCTGCGCACCGCGCAGGTTCTGTCCGCAGAGCCCGTACCGAAGGCTAAAAAGCTGCTCTGTCTGCAGCTCGATCTCGGCTACGAAAAGCGTCAGGTCGTTTCGGGTATAGCGAAGTTCTACACTCCCGAGCAGCTTGTCGGCAAGAAGGTCATAATCGTCGCCAATCTCCGCCCCGCAAAGCTCTGCGGCGTGGAGAGCAACGGCATGATACTCGCCTCCGGCGAGGAGACTGTACGCGTTGTATTCCTCGACCCCGAAACACCGCTCGGGGAGCGCGTAAGATAAGACCGTGAAGCTGTTTGACACACACGCACATTTAGGCGACGCAAAGTTCGACGCACCGTCCGAGCACTACGGCACGCTGCGTGAGGAGTACCTTGCCCGTGCGTTCGGCGAGGACGGCGTCGGCTGCGTACTGACTGCGGGAACGACGGTACAGTCGTCACGCCGCGAGCTTGATTTCGCACTCTCGCACGAGCATGTCTATGCTGCGGCGGGCATCCATCCCGAGGAGCTGCCGCCCGAGGGTACGGACGAGTCTGCGGAACTTGAAGCACTCACCGAACTGCTCCGAAGCGACCGCGTTCGCCTGCTCGGCGAGATAGGACTCGATTATCACTGGGATATCCCGCGCGAGGCGCAGCAGCGCTGGTTCGATATGCAGCTCTGCCTTGCACGCGAGCTCGATATCCCGGTTCAGATACACGACCGCGACGCACACGGCGATTGTCTCGATATGCTGCAAAAGCACAAGGGTGTGCGCGGCATACTGCACAGCTTCAGCGGCAGTGCGGAGATGGCGAGACAGCTTGTGAATATGGGCTGGTACATCTCGTTTTCCGGCGTTATAACCTTTAAGAATGCCACGAGGATGGCAGAGGTGGTGCGCAGTGTTCCGATAGAGCGGATACTCGTCGAGACCGACAGCCCGTATCTTGCGCCGCACCCGCACCGCGGGGAGATGAACTACCCCGGTTATGTCGGATTGACCGCACGCGCCGTCGCAGCCATAAAGGAGCTGCCCGAAGCGGAGGTGCGCGATATCACCGCGCGGAACGCATGCGAGATAATGGGGCTTGATATTTCGGCATGCATGTGATATCTCCTTTCCGGTCGATTGATTATTGAAAAGAACGGCTTGCAGTATGCTTTGCTCAGACTGCGTTACGACTGCCTGCTTTGCCAAGACGGTGCGCCGGATATTCGCTTACTCGCTGCGGCAAAGCAGCATATATTCATACCTATTCCGAAGAAAGGATGCTCTCCGTATGAGAGCAACGGTTAAAATATGAAAAAGGAACTTGAAAAGACCTATTCACCGTCCTCTTTTGAGGACAAATGGTACGCCTTTTGGGAGGAGCACGGTTATTTTAAGCCGAGCGAGGATCGCTCCGCCGAGCCCTTCAATATCGTAATCCCGCCGCCTAATGTTACCGGTCAGCTCCATATGGGTCATGCGCTGAACAACACGCTCCAGGATATCCTTATCCGTACCAAGCGCATGCAGGGCTACAATACTATGTGGATCCCCGGCACCGACCATGCGGGCATTGCGACGCAGATAAAGGTCGAGCAGATGCTGCGCGAGGAAAAGGGACTCTCTCGACACGACATCGGCAGAGATGAATTCCTCAAGCTCGTATGGGCATGGAAAGAGAAGTACGGCGACCGTATCATCAGGCAGCTGAAAAAGATGGGCTCCTCCTGCGACTGGTCGAGAGAGTGCTTTACCATGGACGAGAACCTTTCCGCCGCAGTCCGCAAGACCTTCGTAAACCTCTATAACAAGGGACTTATCTACCGCGGCTTCCGCATCATCAACTGGTGCCCGAGCTGCGCTACCGCGATAAGCGATGCAGAGGTCGAGCATAAGGAGCTTGAGGGCGCATTTTGGCACATCAAGTATAAATTCAAGGACAGCGATGAGTATCTCATCGTCGCCACCACCCGTCCCGAAACGATGCTCGGCGATACCGCCGTTGCCGTCAACCCCGGGGACGAAAGATATAAAAAGTACATCGGCAAGATGCTCGTTCTGCCGCTTGTAGGCAGAGAGATCCCGGTCGTTGCCGACGAGCATGCAAAGCCCGAATTCGGTACGGGCTGCGTTAAGATAACCCCCTGCCACGACCCGAACGACTTCGAGGTCGCGCTGCGTCACGATCTGCCCATGATAGAGGTGCTTACGCCCGATGCTAAGATGAACGCGGAGTGCGGAAAGTACGCGGGTATGGATCGCTACGAGGCGCGCAAGGCGATAGTTGCCGACCTTGAGGCATGCGGCGCGCTTATCCGCATCGAGAAGTGCACGCACGAGGTGGGTCACTGCTACCGCTGCGGCACCGTTCTCGAGCCGACCGCATCCCGTCAGTGGTTCGTGAAGATGAAGCCGCTTGCAGCGCCCGCTATCGAGGTGGTAAGGAACGGCACCGTCGATTACATCCCCGAGCGCTTTGCAAAGCTGTATCTCAACTGGATGGAGAATATCCACGACTGGTGCATCTCGCGTCAGCTCTGGTGGGGTCACCAGATTCCTGCGTGGTACTGCGACGAGTGCGGCGAGATAACCGTTGCGGAGCAGGATGTTACCGTCTGCCCGAAGTGCGGCGGCACGCATATGCATCAGGATGAGGATGTTCTCGATACATGGTTCTCCTCCGCGCTCTGGCCGTTTTCAACGCTCGGCTGGCCGAACAGCACCGCAGACCTCGACTATTTCTATCCGACCTCGGTGCTCGTCACCGCATATGATATCATTACCTTCTGGGTATCAAAGATGATATTTATGGGCCTTGAAAACATGAGTGAAATATTCCCCGGCGACCGTGCAAAGCAGATACCTTTCCCGCATGTATTTATTCACGGACTTGTACGCGACGCGCAGGGCAGAAAGATGTCAAAGTCGCTCGGCAACGGCATCGACCCGCTCGAGATCGTCGAGAAGTACGGCGCGGATGCCCTCCGCTTTGCGCTCACGACAGGCAACTCGCCCGGAAACGACATGCGTTTCTCGGATGAAAAGATCGAGGCTGCGAGAAACTTTGCAAACAAGCTGTGGAACGCAGCGCGCTTCGTGCTCATGAACCTTACGATAGACGAGGTGCGACTCCCCGCGGCAGGTGAGCTTGCGCTCGAGGACAGGTGGATTCTCACCCGCTTCGAGCATCTTACCGCAGCCGTACGCGAGAATATCGACAGCTACGAGCTCGGCGTTGCGCTCGGAAAGATATACGACTTTGTATGGGATATCTTCTGCGACTGGTACATCGAGCTTGTCAAGCCGCGTCTCTCTGCGGGCGACGCGGTCGCGCAGAATGTTATCGCATATGTTCTCTCCGAGACGCTCAAGCTGCTTCATCCGTTCATGCCGTTCATTACCGAGGAGATATGGCAGAGCCTGCCGCATGAGGGCGAGAGCATTATGATCTCCCGCTATCCCGAGTACGACGAAAGCCTTGTGTTCGACGGCGACGCGGAAAAGCTCGAGAATGTTATCTCCTGCATCCGTGCGATACGCAACCGCCGTGCCGAGATGAACGTACCGCCGTCAAGAAAGGCGAGCGTCTACGTTGTAACGAGCGACCCCGAGACGTTTGGCAGCTGCGGCAGCTTCTTTGTTAAGCTCGCTTCCGCCTCCGAGATGAAGGTGGTCGACGGCTATGACGGAGCTGATGCCGTTCAGATCGTCAGCGATACCGCTACCGTTTACATCCCGCTCTCCGAGGTCATTGACCTCGAGAAGGAGCTTGCACGCCTTGAGGGCGAGCGCAAAAAGACCGATGGCGAGATCGCGCGCATCGGCGGTAAGCTCGCCAATGAGGGCTTTATCTCCAAGGCACCCGCAGCGGTAGTTGAGGGCGAGCGCAAGAAGCTCGAGGGCTACAAGGCGGCGCTTGAAAATATCAATCGCGCAATAGAGAAGATCACATCGGCAAAGTAAGCCGGGCGCTTTTCGGGTATCGTTATAACAATAAGTACTGCCGAACAGCAAAATGAACGGCGGCATCGTGTCGGAGTATTGTGCTCCGATGGCGGTGCCGCCGTGTTTTTTTGCCGTGTTTTTTGTGTGCTGTCGATTGCTCTTTTGGATGAACTGTACGGTGATTTATGCGATATCTGTGCAACTTACGACGAGCTGTTACCTGATAGATATGCCGTTAATTGCGTTATTATGATATATTGCTCAGATGTAAGCGGCACGGCTGCAGTCGCACGGTATATGACCCCTCGGGACCTGCTTGACCGCGCAGGAGCGGCATGTTCAATGTGTGCGCACGATATTCCTTATTGCGTTTTCAGCAGCACGGCGAGCGCACGTGCGAACAATACCGCGCTCGTTTTTGCGTCTCCTACCGTGTTGCCGCACGAGCCGACCTCTACAAGCAGCGATGCGCGAGTAAAGCTCTGATTGTATGCCGCTCCGCGCAGACTGATAGGGCGCATCAGAGCGGGGTAGCTGCCGCCGAGTATTGCCGAAATCGCCGCGCCGACGGCAAAATTATCCCGCCAATTCGGGTGCGCCGCGCCCATCTCATCGGTGCCGATAACGAGCATCAGCTGTGCCGCCGTGCCGAGTTCGGTCTCGGTTATCGGTCTGGCTACCGAACCGTCTCCGTACAGCACGGCATCGCGATGCATGTCGATAGTACAGCGGACGGAGGGGTATTTCTCGGTCAGGCGGACGAGGGTGTTATACGAATTATGGTACGACTCTGTATATGATTCGCGGTCATGCATTATCGTGCAGTGCACCGTAGAAATTCCGCGCCGCGCGAGCTCGAGCGCCGCACTTCTGCCGACTGCTATCATATTCCGCTCGGTGTCGGTCGTGCGGAAACGCATATCCGCATCCGAGCAGCTGATGCCCGTCTCGCTGTAGCATTCCGTTCCGTGCGTGTGATATATTATTACCTGCGGCTCATTGCCGTCGGAAATGTACAGTGTTTCATCACCGTCCTCGCGCAGTGTGACCTCGTGCTCGGTATCGTCTCCGAGACCGAGCGAAGCAAGTGCGGCGTATTCATCGGTGCTTACCACGTACGATGTTCCGTTGTCTACAATCACCGCGCCTCCGCTTCCGCGCGATAGGTCACAGGCGATTATGGAGCGGTCTCCGGCGGGAACCTCCGGCTCATCCTCGGTGCCGTCCCATACCGCTCCCTGCATGCCTATGTCGCTGCCGTCGCCCGCCTCCGGCTCGGGAAGCGCCGATATGTGCGGCAGACCGGACGAGCGGTAGGAGGATATCGGAGAGACGTTCAGCGCCTGAGCAATACCGCTGACAAGTACCGAGGCTATTACGAGCGCGCCGAGTGCCGTGCGTATTCCGCTGCCGGCGTGAGCTCTGCTGCGGGTCGTTATGTCGGGCGCGCCGATATATATTATTGTGTCCTTCTGCATTTTATATCCTTTCATTTGGGAATGCTAAAATCGTCCGGACCGAAAAAGCGAAAACAAGCTGAGCTTATCAATCTTTCGTGCGTCCCACATGGCGAAAAAGTAGTCGGAATCCTTACGGATTCCTGCCTAAAGTTTAATGTTTTCGCTTTTTCTGCGCCCGATTTCG
>OLOL01003050.1_pt1 | contig 10887 bp, 8 predicted proteins | sample 1673081 | NCBI WGS metagenome assembly OLOL01 (sample SAMEA3136753, study PRJEB25190) | human gut metagenome
GATGCTCTGGTAGATTCGGTGCTTTAGGGATTTGTTTATTATCGCTTAAAACAAAAGCGTTTGCTTTCTTGGCTTCGGCTATCGCTTTATGTTCTAGGTATTGCACATCAACTTTAGTCATATCGGCGTCTTTCGATACGAATATGAGTGCTTTTTGCCAAAACGCTTTTTTGCTGTCGTGGTCTTTTACACGTTCTTTGAAATTTTCCGTTTCACCTATATATGCTTGCGGTTTTGTTGATTCATCTTCCCCCAGTAATATATAGAATGCTGGTTTTTGTAACTTCTCTTGTGTATTCAAATAGGAGAGATTAGAACGTGGTACGACAAACATTTGGCAAATTTTGTTGCTAATGAATGCGTATTGAGTTCCTTTTGGGTCTCCATCAATGAGATATGTTGTTACTGTCTTTCCCATAAATATGTCTAAATTCAATTACTTTGAGGTATAACTCATTTAAGAACTGACTTTTCTTAATGCAAATATACACTATTATCGAATATAATTCCCTATATTTGTCTAATAAAATCATATCAAGTAATGAAACTGAATAGAATAAAGACTGTTTTATCCGAAAAAGGTATTTCTCAAACGTGGTTAGCTAAACAGCTAGATAAGAGTTTCAGTATGGTCAATGCCTATGCCTGTAATCGGATTCAGCCTAATTTGGAAACCTTGCAACGGATTGCGGAGATATTACAAGTTGATTTGAAGGATTTGATAACCGATAAAAAAGAAAGGTTGCAATAAATTATTTAATACGGTTAGGAGGTTCTGGTTCCTTTTGTAACCTGTTGCAGATGTGCCTATGAACTTCCGATAATTTACAATATCAAGAACATGACTCCTGAAGAAAAAGCAAGAATAAAGATAGACCAGTGGTTTGCCGATGCTGGTTGGAAAGTAGTCAACAGGGAGGATTATGAACCTACTTGTACGGCTGTAGCCATAAGAGAAGGTTTATTGAAAGGAAATCTTGAGGCAGATTATTTCCTTTTCATTAATGGAAAAGCAGTAGGGGTACTTGAAGCTAAGCGTGAAGAAACGGATGCTTTTGCTTCAGAGGTATGCGAGCAAGCAGCCTTATATGCAAGAAGTGTTCCGAATATCTATCAGGCATATCAAAAGCCATTGCCTTTTATCTTCACTTCGAATGGTAAGGAACTATATTGCTGTGATTTTCGTGAACAAGATTCTTGTTTCAGGCAGATCATGAATATCCCTACACCACATGAATTGGTAAAGAGGCTGGGAATTGAAGATGCATTTGCCGGACTCCCTACATTGAAAAAGAAAGGGCTGCGTGATTGCCAATATGAGGCAGTGACAGAACTTGAAAAGAGTTTCCGTGCTGGGCAAAATCGGGCGTTGATGGTTCTTGCCACCGGTGTGGGTAAAACATATACTGCTTGTCTTGCTGCCTACCGGATGCTTTCTTATACACCAATGCGTAGAGTGTTGTTTCTTGTAGACCGAAATAATCTTGGAAAACAAGCAGAAGGAGAATTTGGAACTTTCCGTCTGACAGAGAACGGGGAGGCTTTCAATACTATCTTTACGGTCAATCGCCTTCGCTCGTCTTCTATTCCTTCTGATAGCAATGTCGTTATTTCTACAATACAACGTCTATTCTCATTCTTGAAAGGAGAAACTATTGAGGATAATGATGATGACGAGAATGAACCTATAGAGGAAGTAACCTTGCCTCCTAATCCCAACTTACCGCACGACTACTTTGATATGATTATCATAGACGAGTGCCATCGCTCCATTTATGGGAACTGGCGCAAGGTGCTGGAGTATTTCGATACGGCAAGATTGGTTGGTCTGACCGCAACTCCTATCCCTGAAACAATGGCATTCTTCAATAATAACTGCATTGTTAACTACACATTGGAAAAGAGTATTGTTGATGGCGTGAATGTGGATTGTCGGGTATATAGAATAAAAACGCAAGTCACAGAAACGGGTGGGGCTATATTAGAGGGTGAGAAATTTAAAGAAGAAACAAGATATACAGGTGAGGTTAAGATTGTAAGTAGTAAGGAAACCAAAATCTATACAAATAAAGAACTTAATCGGAGTATTATCAATCCGGCACAGATAAAGTTAGTCCTTTCGACCTATCGGGATGTGGTTTATACGGAATTGTTTAATGACCCGCAACGTGAACCAAATATGGACTTTTTGCCCAAAACATTGATTTTTGCTCTCAATGAAGCTCATGCTACAAATATCGTACAAATAGCTAAAGAGGTGTTTGGACGGACTGATGACCGCTTTGTTCAGAAAATTACCTATTCGGCAGGCGACAGTAACGAACTGATACGCCAATTCCGTAACGACAAGGATTTCCGTATTGCTGTCACCTGTACGTTGGTTGCCACCGGAACAGATGTAAAGCCGCTGGAAGTGGTGATGTTCATGCGTGATGTGGAGTCATTGCCTTTGTATATTCAGATGAAAGGGCGTGGAGTACGTACTATTGGTGATGAGCAACTTCGCAATGTTACCCCGAACGCATTCAGCAAGGATTGTTTTTATTTGGTTGATGCGGTAGGCGTGACGGAACATGCGCAAACAGTGGCACCTATAGATGATGCTCCTACAACAAAGACGATTACTCTAAAGGAGCTATTAGAACGTATTAGTCATGGCTATATTCCTGACGAGTATCTCAAACGGCTTGCTGCAACGCTTGCCCGAATATACAACAAGGCGGATGATCCGCAACGGAAAGAGTTTGTCCGTTTGTCTCATGATGACATGAAGGAACTTTCTGCCAGAATATACGATGCACTGGAGAAAGGCATTCTTCCACCGTTTGTAAGCACTGATGAGCCTAACAATGAACGTAAGGGGCTAGTCGCTCCGCTTGCCAATCATGCAGATGCTCGGAAATACCTTCTTATACTTGCAGCCGGATTCGTCAATACATTGATGCCGGGTGAAGATACGCTTATCTCCAAAGGGTTTTCCATTGAGGAAGCAAAAAATACGACAGAGGCTTTTGAAGATTTTTGTAAAAAGTACTATGACGAAATAGAGGCACTGCGCATCATTTACAACAATGAGGGAGAGCCTATAACCTATTCGATGCTAAAGGATTTGGAGAACAGACTTAAAATGGCAAACAATCATTTTACATCCAAACAACTCTGGAACTCTTATGCCATAGTTAACCCTAAAGTGGTAAGGCGTTCCATTACCAAAGAAGAAAGCGATGCATTGACCAATATCATACAACTTGTGCGCTTTGCTTTCCACCAAATCGAACGATTGGATAGCGTAGTTACTACCTCTAAACAGTTTTTCAATCTTTGGTTAGGGCAAAACCAGCGTGAAATAACTGACAAACAGCGAGAGGTTATCAGTCGTATTGTGGATTACATCGCTTCTAACGGAGCTTGTACTATCAGAGATATTCGTGAAGATGATGCTACCCATGCAGCCCAAATGATTAGAGCGTTTGGCAATATGCAGAAGGCAGACGAGGCACTTCATTCACTTTACACATTTGTAGTTTTAAGAAAAGCAGCATAAAGAAATGGCAACAAATAATACAACAGAGCAATCGCTCACCAAAAAAGTATGGAATCTGGCAACCACTCTTGCCGGACAAGGAATTGGATTTACTGATTATATTACCCAACTGACCTATCTTTTATTCTTGAAGATGGATGCCGAAAATGTAGAAATGTTTGGAGAAGAGTCGGCTATTCCAACTGGTTATCAGTGGGCAGATTTGATAGTACTTGATGGCTTGGATTTGGTAAAACAATATGAAGAGACCCTTAAATTGCTTAGTGAGCAGGATAATCTGATAGGTACGATTTATACGAAGGCTCAAAACAAGATAGACAAGCCTGTTTATCTGAAAAAGGTCATCACCATGATTGATGAGGAGCAATGGCTCATTATGGACGGTGATGTGAAAGGAGCTATCTACGAAAGCATTCTTGAAAAGAACGGACAAGACAAGAAAAGCGGGGCAGGACAGTATTTTACTCCTCGTCCACTTATTCAGGCAATAGTAGATTGTATCAATCCGCAAATGGGGGAAACGGTTTGTGACCCGGCTTGTGGAACGGGTGGATTCTTGCTTACAGCTTACGATTATATGAAAGGTCAGTCAGCAAGTAAAGAAAAACGTGATTTCTTGCGTGACAAAGCTTTGCATGGTGTGGATAATACGCCTTTAGTGGTGACGCTTGCTTCCATGAATCTTTATTTGCATGGTATTGGTACAGACCGTAGTCCGATTGTTTGTGAGGATTCTTTGGAAAAAGAACCGTCAACTCTTGTAGATGTGATTCTTGCCAATCCTCCTTTTGGAACTCGTCCGGCTGGATCGGTGGATATTAACCGCCCGGATTTTTATGTAGAGACCAAGAATAACCAGTTAAATTTCCTCCAGCACATGATGCTTATGCTCAAAACGGGAGGACGTGCAGCAGTTGTACTTCCTGATAATGTTCTCTTTGAGGCTGGAGCAGGTGAGACTATTCGTAAACGCTTATTGCAGGATTTTAATTTGCATACTATCTTGCGTTTTCCTACAGGTATTTTCTATGCCCAAGGCGTAAAAGCCAACGTGTTGTTTTTCAGCAAAGGACAACCGACCAAGGAAATATGGTTTTACGACTACCGTACAGATATAAAGCATACGCTTGCCACCAATAAACTGGAACGGCATCATTTGGATGATTTTGTTTCTTGCTATAATAATCGAGTAGAGACATACGATGCAGAAAATAATCCGCAAGGTCGTTGGCGTAAATACCCTGTAGATGAAATTCTTACCAGAGACAAAACAAGTCTTGACATTACTTGGATAAAGCAAGGTGGTGAGGTGGACAACCGTTCATTGGCAGAGCTGATGGCTGATATAAAGGATAAAAGCCAAACGATAAGTGCTGCTGTGGTTGAACTTGAAAAGCTACTTGCGAATATTGAAGAAAATTGAGTTATGGGAAAAGAGGTTTTCACAAATGATAAAGATATAAACGACCTGTTCTTGAAGGTTGTTAACCTTGTTACGCAGGCAAGGGAACGTGTGGCAACAGCCGTCAATATAGCTGAGGTTTATACTAAGTTCCATATCGGACAATATATAGTAGAATATGAGCAAAAGGGGGAAACAAGAGCCGAATATGGAAAGGCGGTGCTGAAAGAACTCTCCAAACGTCTGACTGATAGGTTGGGAGATGGATGGTCATATTCAACGCTTAAGAATATACGGCAGTTTTATATTGTTTTTTCTAAAGGGCTAACCAGTGGTTGTCCAAAGCCGAGTCAAAAGGCTAACCAGTGGTTAGCCGATTATCCGAAGTCAGAGGAATGTATCTCTGAGCCGACATTCGCTCTCTCATGGTCTCATTATCTTATACTGATGAGGGTGGAAAATCCGGATGCCCGCAGTTTCTATGAAATAGAATGTACTCAACAACAATGGTCTAAAAGACAACTCAGCCGTCAAGTAGGAAGCTGTCTTTATGAGAGATTGGCTTTGAGCCGTAACAAAGATGAAGTAATGCGGTTGGCTAAGGAAGGACAATCTATTGGGAAACCATCAGACATTATCAAGAATCCCATCACATTAGAGTTTCTTGGTCTAAAACCCGATGCAGTTTATTCAGAGTCTAAATTAGAGAATGCCATTATCAACAAGATGCAGCAATTCCTATTAGAACTTGGCAAAGGATTTCTATTTGAAGCAAGGCAGAAAAGGTTCACATTTGATGAGCAGCATTTCTTTGTTGACTTGGTGTTTTACAATCGTTTGCTACAATGCTATGTGCTTATAGATTTGAAGATAGACAAACTAACTCACCAAGACCTTGGGCAGATGCAGATGTATGTCAACTATTACGACCGCTATGTCAAACAAGACTTTGAAAAGCCGACAATTGGTATTCTACTGTGTAAGGAGAAGAACGATGCACTAGTGGAACTTACCTTGCCTAAAGATGTTAACATCTATGCTTCTGCTTATCAACTCTATCTCCCCAACAAGGCTTTATTGCAAGCTAAGGTGAAGGAATGGATTGAAGAGTTTGAAGAAAATGAGGAATTAAAGAAACTGGAAGAACATGAATAGTAATTGTGCAGCCAAAACTGCACAATTACAAACAGAAATATAACGATGGATACAAAAGCGTTACGTCAAAAGATACTCGACCTTGCGATACATGGAAAACTTGTACCCCAAGATCCCAACGATGAACCAGCATCAGTTCTGCTCGAACGAATCAAGGCTGAAAAAGAACGACTGATAAAAGAAGGCAAAATTAAACGGAGTAAGAAGTCTGCAAAATCTTCCGATACGCCCCATTATGAGAATGTGCCGTTTGAGCTGCCGAATTCGTGGGTATGGTGTAGATTGGAAGATATAGCTTATGTTGCATCTGGAAGTACACCAGATAAAACATGCTTTGTAGAGAATGGTGTTCCTTACATTAAGATGTACAATCTCAGGAATCAAAAAATAGATTTTGCCTATCATCCACAATATATTACAGAAGAAGTGCATAATGGAAAGCTCCAGCGTTCGCGCACAGAAGTAGGAGACCTTATTATGAATATTGTTGGACCACCTCTTGGTAAACTTGCAATTATTCCTACAACATTGCCACAAGCAAATTTTAATCAGGCCGCTGTACTAATACGCCCTTACAAATTTAAAGAGGTGTTGGTATCATATCTAAAAGTCTACTTAGAGGAAATGTCAGAAATAAATTCTATTGCCACACGAGGTTCTGCCGGACAGGTTAATATATCACTGACACAATCTCAAAATATGCGAATACCAATACCGCCTTTAAATGAAGTTAGAAGGATAATTGAAGAGGTGTCTAAGTATGATATTTTGATTGATTCGCTCAAACAAAATATTACTGACATTCAAAATCTTATAGCCTATACCAAATCCAAAATCCTTGATCTTGCCATTCACGGTAAACTAGTACCGCAAGATCCGAATGACGAACCAGCCATTGAACTATTGAAGCGCATAAATCCCGACTTCACACCTTGTGATAACGGGCATTATACGTTTGACGTTCCGAGCGGGTGGATAACGACAAATTTAGGGTCAATATTTAATGTCGTATCAGCTAAAAGAATTTTGAAGTCAGATTGGAAGCATAGTGGTGTTCCATTTTATAGAGCACGTGAAATAGCCAAGCTGTCTATTTATGGACTTGTAGATAATGAATTATATATTTCAGAGGAACATTATAACTCATTAAAGGAGAAATTTCCAGTACCCAAAGCGTCAGATATTATGATTTCTGCCGTTGGTACTATTGGCAAATGCTACATTGTAAAAGAGTCTGATAAGTTCTATTACAAGGATGCAAGTGTACTTTGTTTGTGTAATGACTATCAAATAAATGCGAAATATATTTACCACATCATGAGAAGCGAATATATGCTAAAACAGATGTATGATAACTCAAAGGGTACAACTGTTGATACCATTACGATTGAAAAGGCAAAACAATATATATTGCCCCTACCTCCACTTGCCGAGCAACAGCGCATAGTAGCCAAGATTGAAGAGACATTCTCCATTTTTGACGGTATTCAAAATTCCTTAGAAGCGTAAACAAGAACGCTTCTAAGGACTAATGTAACTTTACCAGTTCACCACTTTATCCACAATCTTCTGCTGTTCGCTGGCAGTGCGGCGTAAATAGATACGAGTGGTTTCTATGCTTTCATGCCCCATGAGGTCGGCAAGTAAAGCAAGGTCGTTAAAGCGGTCAAGGAAGTTTTTGGCGAAACGGTGACGGAATGAATGAGGGTAAACCACCTCTTTGTTCATCCCGTATTTTTCAGCAAAATGTTTGAGTTGAGAAGCTATTCCACGAGTAGTAATGCGCTGTCCAAACCGATTCAGAAAGATGTAGCCGGAAGTAAGTCCTATTTCTCTGAGCCATTTCGCAGCCTCCGTGCGCAAGTTCTTCGGGATATACAAACGGCGTATCTTTCCTCCCTTGCTGTATAGGTCAAGATGCCCGATTTGTATATGTTCTGCTTTGATATGGAGTAGTTCGCTGACACGTGCCCCTGTAGCAGCCATAAACCATACGATGAAATACCACTCATCATAACCATCTGCTTTGAGCTGGGCTTTGAGAAATTTGTAATCGGCATCGCTTATTACATTTTCCAAAAAGTTCTTCTGTTGTACCTTTACGAACTTCACTTTCAGTTTCTCTTGTTTTGTAAATTCCAGATACTTATTGATACCTTGCAGCCGAAGGTTCACCGTCTGTGGCTTAAAGTTCTCCACCAAGTACCCCTTATATGCCAAGAGGTTCTTCTTGTTTACTTCTCCATAATGATTGAGGAAATACTGTACCGTCCACACATACGATGTAACGGTGTTCTTGGCGAGATTAGTCTTTGCCAAATGATTTTTGAATTTTGTTACCATACTACATTGATTTATAATGAATACAGTAACAATATAAGAGAATATATCGAACATGATAAGAAGTTGCCTGAAGGATGGGCTATGTGCAGGCTTGAATAAGTTGTAGATTATGAACAACCTACTGCTTATATTATAAATTCAACGGCTTATGATGATTCCTACTCAATACCAGTCTTAACAGCAGGTAAGTCTTTTATAATTGGTTATACCAATGAAGCGACAGGGATATGCTCAAATCTTCCTTGTATAATCTTTGATGATTTTACAACAGATTCAAAACTAGTTGTTTTTCCTTTCAAGGTAAAATCATCAGTAATGAAGATTCTAAAAATGCACAGTGATATTGAGATTGATTATGTGGCAATGTTTATGAGTGTCACATATCAATCTGGTTACACTCATAAACGATATTGGATTTCTGAATACTCAAAATAAGAGATACCTATACCACCGAAGGCAGAACAAAAACGGATTGTTTATACAGCCCGTAATATTTCATTCATCGTATCAAGCACCATATCTATTTTAGCCACAATTCGTTCTTGCTCTTTATATGGCGGTATGGGTATTAAAACATTACCAATAGATGTTTTTGTTAAACTGGGCATAGCCGTACTTTTATCTAATTTGCTAAAATCAAATGATAAGCAGAAATAATACAGATATTTATCAAGTATAGCATCATTAGCCTTCAAGCCAAAAGCTGTATCAACGTTCCAAAAATGTTCCTCTACGAATATAGGATTATTAATTGTACCTTTTCTTCCAATTATTGTAGAACCTGCGATGCAAAGATACTGATTAGCTCTGCCTATAACACCGCCACTACCATAAATTGGATATATACCGTTAAGTGTTTCAACATTTTTTTGAGACTTCCCATTCGTTATACTTGTAATCTGTTTCATTTTACAAATAGCCCATCCTTCAGGCAACTGTGTATAATGCCCGTTATCACAAGGTGTGAAGTCGGGATTTATGCGCTTCAACAGTTCAATGGCTGGCTCGTCATTCGGATCTTGCGGCACGAGTTTGCCGTGAATAGCAAGATTGAGGATTTTACTTTTTGCCTGCTTGATAGTTGTTTGTAAATCTTCCTTGCTATTCTTGATAGTATCAATTAAAGAAATCCACTTAGCCACCTCTACAACAATTCTTTCTTGTTCCTTTAAGGGTGGAATAGGTATCATTAATTGCGAAAGCTTTTGAGCATTGATATTAGATTGATTAACAGCATCCGTTTTTACATTATAGCACCAATTACGATAATAGCTGCTATTCATTACAGTATTAAGGTAGTCTGAAAAAATCAATATCGGTCTAATGCGAATAAGATAGCCAGCATATATGGCTGGTTGTTCTTTCTTATAGATTGCCGTTTTCCCTACCCATTCACTACTGTTTGTGCGATTGAACAGTAAATCGTCTTTTTCAAGTGAGTACAGCTTAATATCTTCATTATTTGACGAATACACTAAATTAGAATAATCGATTGTACCGACATTAGTAATATTCCCCATTCGCAAGACAACTATTTTTCCCACACTTAAAGACTTCTCTGAAGTTCCGTATTTCAATTCGCACACAATATCTTCTAAATTGCACCATTCCCACCCATTGGGTAACAAATAGGGATAATGGGGCGTATCGGAAGGAAAAAAGGAGAGGAAAAATCCTCTCCTTAATCTAAACCATGTATTAGACATTTAAGTTTTTCATCGGCAATCCATAATTGTTTTGGTTGAAAATTTATATGCAGCATATTCACATTCATACTAATCAGCCTTCTTCATTCTAATGGTACAAGTAACATTTGATAAATAGAATAAGAAACAAAGCACTTATTCTTCATTTATCCGATAAATAACCATCGGAAACAATGCTGTCATTGCAGCAGGTTTGATCGTGACAAGAGAGGTTCCGGCAAATACGGTTGTGGGCGGTGTGCCTGTTAGTCATATCCGTAATATCAAGGAATAAAGAAAGGAGATAACCAATAGAAAGTTATAAGCAAATATGCCCTCATGTTCTCATTATGTATATAATCCATTGATAATGAGTGTTAAATGAATGATGGTAGCATATTTTTGAAGAAACAATTTGCCCTCATGCTCTCACTGTTTAATTATACTGATTATTATCTAATATTCTTATATTCAATGTGATATAGCTGAATTCGTTTCAAAATCACTCAGGTGAGAAAAGAGTCTATTTTGCCGTTTTAGGTGAAGAAAAATGGCATAATGCCTACAAGATCCCTTTTATATACACGAATCTTATCATATTTTGCTAGGAGAAACAACGGTAACTACTGCATTTTAGGGAGTTCTTGATAGTTTATATAGAAATCATTATATGATAATCGGTCATTCATATTGCAGTTCTTTACGTAAGCATTCGGCCTCGTGCGTGTTTCTCTCCAAGTTATAATAAAGTCAAAAGC
>OLOL01003051.1_pt1 | contig 10877 bp, 11 predicted proteins | sample 1673081 | NCBI WGS metagenome assembly OLOL01 (sample SAMEA3136753, study PRJEB25190) | human gut metagenome
TCGGCAAAATCGACTGACCTTTCTTTTTTACCCAACAATATCTTTAATTAAGGGAAACGGGATTATCCGTACCAGATGCAGATATGTTATCAAAATTAGCGGATGTATTAGAGATTAACGTGAGTGAATTATTGGGTAGTGAAATAAAAGAAGAAACCAATAAGAATGAAGTAGCAGAACAACTTGCGAAGGTCAGTGAACAATTGGCGCTTAAGAATAGACGGCATAAAAGAATATGGAAAGTTATTGGATTTATATTGTTAGCTGTGATTGTTATTAATATGCTTCTAGTGGTTTTTGGCACGGTGACATATAGTGGTTCAGGCAACGAAAAAGATACGAATATTACTACAATTGAAGAGAAATTTTAAGGTGGTGTGTAGGGAGAACGATATTGGATAGGAATTAAGGTTTTTTCAAACATTTTGCCAAATTCCATTCAATCCAAGCAAAATCACAAAGATTGATCGTATGAACGGATATCTGTCTTATTCCAGAGTCAAAGGTGATGCAAGACTTAATGATGCAAAGATGGCAGAAGTTGCAGTGCTGGCAAAAGAAATCAAAGAAACATTTCCGAATAAGACAATTTAGTTGTATACAGGATTTTGCTAGGATGAGATCAAGACATTAGGTGTTGTACAGTATTGTGATGTGATCGTTGACGGACCTTTCATACAGGAAAAATTTGATGAAAAATTACCAGTCATAGGAACAAAAGAGATTCCTAGATCATTCAATGAGGATAGGAATCTCTTTTATTTCTTGTGAGTTAAATAAAGATAATTAAAAAGTATTAGATTTATTTTCTGACTTTATCATAATCAGCAAACATTAAGTGCTCAATTTCTTCATCTTCTTCAACTTCTGGAATTCTTCCAGCGGCTGTCTTAAATCGATTATCCAGATGATCATCATTTGTCATAGAAACTTCAAATAACATGACTTTTCCAGTACCAGGAACACCACGCCAAGTATGATATTGTCCCTGAGTCAGAGTGATGCTCTGTCCAGGTTTTAAAGTGATTGTTGTTCCAGCAGGAAATGTCTGCTCACATCCATCAATATGGACTGTGACAGGAGTAGAGTCAAAGGTACCAGGTTTTCCTGAACGACCACCTTCTACATCATTAAAATCAGCTGGTGTGGCATTGTATAAAGTAAGTTCAAGATCACCACCACCACGATTGATGATATCTTCCATTTTACTCCAATGGTAATGATAAGGTAAGATTTGACCATCATTAACAAGTAATAATTTTTCAGCATAAGGTTTTGGGTATTTTTCTTTATTGTGGAAGTTTCCATTTCTAAAAGTAAAGACTGTTAATCCATAGTGCTCAAAATCACCAGTTCCAAAATCAGTAATATCCCAGCCTAACATATTGTCAACAATCTCCTGATATTTATTATCAGCATTCTCCCAGTCTTTCTTGCCCCAGTAAGCAAATGGTGGTAGAGGGAAATCTCTTCCTTTCATATAATCAATAGTTTCATTGATAATTTTGTTGATTTCTGATCGTTTCATGAGTACCTCCTTATATGGCAAACAAATTATTGATGTGAAATAAAATTTCTTATGTATTGAATATTATAGACTTTAAGAGAATGAAAGTCAATGAAAAAGAAAAAATATTTCATAAACATATCAAAAAACATAAAAGAAGGAAGAAAATTGTAAAAAAAGGGGTTGTCGCATTAAGCGGCAGTCTTTTTGAAAAAAAGAATAAGAGCCGGGCTTCGCAAAGCCCGGCTCTTGGTGTAAGATTTAAATATGAACAAAAACAAAATCTTACAGAAAGATTATACCTTATCTTCTCTGTACTATCAAATCAAACTTCCACTGGATCTTGAAATTTTAATCCCAGCAGATGATCCGGTCCGCCTACTGAGTGCTTTTGTGGAGGGAATGGAACTCAGCGATCTTTATAAAACCTATGGAAAGATAAAGAAAAATCAGGCGTCCCCAAGACAACTGTTTAAGATTATCATTTATGCCAGTATGAATCGAATCTATTCTAGCAGAGATATTGAAACTGCATGTCACAGAGATATCAATTTCATGTATCTTTTGGAAGGAAAACCTGTTCCAGATCATGCAACGATCGCTCGTTTTATCTCTCTGCATTTTTCAAAGTGTTCCAAAAATACTCTGGCTGAAGTAAGCAATATTCTTTTAAAAATCGGGGAGATTTCTGGAAAGAGTGTTTTTATCGATGGAACCAAACTTGAATCTGTTGCGAATAAATATACTTTTGTATGGAAAAGATCAGTCACAAAAAACTGTCAGAAACTGTTTGAAAAGATCTCAGACCTGATCCGTGAATGCGAAGTACTTTATGGGATTCAGATCGTTTATCATGATCAGATCTCTCTGCATACTTTAAAAAGGATGAGAAAGAAACTTTATCGGATAAAAAAACAAGAGGATATTTCATTTGTTCATGGAAAAGGAAAACGTAAAACACCATTACAGCGGTCGATAGAAACATTGGAATCATATATTCAAAAACTAAAAGAATATATAAAAAAGATCCATTTATGTGGAACCCGGAACAGTTATTCAAAAACAGATCCTGATGCAACATTTATGCGTATGAAAGAAGATGCCATGATGAATGGACAGTTAAAGCCTGCATATAATCTACAGCATGGTGTCGATTCAGAATATATCACATGGATCGATATCAGTGCCAAACCAACAGATACTGGAACACTGATCCCATTTCTAAAAGATATGGAAAAACATCTTTCCTTTCGATATCAGGAGATTGTTGCAGATGCAGGATATGAAAGTGAAGAGAATTATCTGTTTTTAGAGAAAAATGGGCAGTCATCTTTTATCAAACCCATGAATTATGAGATTTCAAAAACACGAAAATATAAAAAAGATATCGGGAAAATGGAAAACATGGAATATGATCCTGAAAAAGACAGTTATCGTTGTCAAAACAGGAAAATGCTAACAGTCCAATATCAGAGAAAACAAAAGACAGCAACTGGATATCTCCGGACGGTGACTGTTTATCAATGCCATGAATGTAAAGGATGTCCGTTCAAAGAAAAGTGTATCAAGGGGAATAACTGTAAGACTCCGATGGAAAAAAGAGAAAAAAGACTCTATGTATCAAAAGTGATGAAACAAAAACGGGAAGAAAATGTAAAAAGGATCATCAGCGAATATGGTAACCAGTTGAGGATGAACCGAAGTATACAGGCAGAAGGCTCATTTGCGAACGTAAAAGAAGATATGAATTTTCGAAGATATCTTTATAGAGGGAAAGAAAATGTGACTGCACAAAGTGTGATCCTTGCAATCGGATATAATATAAATAAGCTACATCATAAGATACAGAATGGCCGAACAGGACAACATCTGTTTGCGTTAAAGAAATAAGAATTTTTGAAAGTTCAAAATATAATTGCTATTTTTCTTCTAAATCTTTAGAAGGTATATTAAAGTACGCTATTTTTAAATTTTTATAAGTATAATGATTAGCGTTTGTTAAAAAACGTTAAAAAGATGCTGCCGCATCTATGATTTATTTAATCATTAATGCGACAGTCCCTTAGATAAGCGATTGAATTTTATAGTTTGCTGTCAGAAATGAGTAATTCAACATCTTGGATATGATTATCCGTTTCTTCTGGAATTGATTCGGATAATTGTTTTTCGTTTTTAATGAAAAACAATAACGCATCACATATGGCAAGTTCATTTAGGTGTGAAGATGGAGCACCGAAATCAGAAAATAACGGATGATCTTCATTGGAACTTAGAATATAATCTGCTAGACTGACAAGAGGGGAGCTCTTTTCTTCAGTAATTAGGATGATTTTCATTCCTTTATTTTTGGCTGTTGTAGCTGCGTGCAATACCTGCCTGGCCATACCTGATTTTGAAATAGCAATCAAAACATCATTTTCATTTCCGAGTGCAACACTATTTAAGTAAAACTCAGGAATGGGAGAGCTAAATGTAGATATACCAAAACGACCAAGGCGGAAACTTAAATCCAAGGCAATTGGTGTAGTGTTACCAATTGCTGCAATATGGGCAACTCGACATTTTGATAATAATTGTGAGCATTCAATAAACTTATTATTATCTAGTTTGGATATAAGAGAATGTAAATTATGAATATGTTGTTCGAACACCCAGTTTAACAGATCTTCATCAGAATTATTTGGATTCTGGATTTCTTTGCGGCCAACGTCTCGAGAAAGAATTAGACGCATTTGGTAATATCCCTGATATCCAAGATGTTTGCACATTCTGACAACAGTAGCTTCACTGGCACCACTTCTTTTTGCCAGTTCTGAAACATTTAACATGATAACTTCTCGTGGATTATTTTTGATGTAGGTAGCTATTTTTTTTTCGGTCGGAAATAAGTTATCATATTCGTCTGTAATAACATCAATTACATTTTTGGTATTTTCCATATAAACCTCGACTTTCTAAAAATGGATAACTATCTTGTGAAAATTATATAAAAAACATAAGGTAAAATCAATATTATGAATCAAATTTACATAATAGGTTTTCTGTGAAGAACGAAATTTGTATGGAATTGTTTGGATTCACCTGGTTTCAAATAATTAAGATTGCCATTTTTTCTGATTTTATGGCGACCATCAAGTAAAGAAGTACAAGGCTCTAAGCCCAAAACGTAATCTCTTTCTCCCATCATTTTCCATTCGACACTTAGAGGGAATTCTCTTGTATCAAAATTAATGGAGATACCTTTATGAATCAAAGGATTGTAAACAGTCATAGAGGCATTATCGCTGTCATAAAAATGATAGAAACATTGTTCGGCATAGTTTGGAACTGGAGAAATAATCTGATTCCATTCATTAATTCCTTTTTGAGCTTCGTCATCACGTGCAACGATTTTTGAAGAGTTAATTGTTAATTCTGAATTCTCATCAATTAAAGGGTATCCAAGATTAATATGATATAAAAGCATCAATGGTTCATCTGTGGACCCTTCATTTGTAATTGTATCTGTAATTGCAAATGTATTGGAAAAGAGGGGAATTTCTAAAGTCCTTTCCAAAGTAAATTTTCTTCCAAAGATTACATGATCTTTAATTGTTGAGTGAATAGAGATTATATCATCATTGATCGTGTGATAAACATATTCAGCAGGAGTATTAGAGATTGTTCCATGTAATGCGTGTGAAACACCAACATCTACATTAGGAACACCAATGTTGTCAAAACCACAGGTTGTCATAAAACCGCATTGAAATGATTTTAAAAAACCAAATCCATCAGATCCTGGAGAATAAAATTCTGGCTTAACATAACCGCAAGTTGACATATAATTCATATTTACTCCATCGTAAGTCAAACGTGAGATGTCAGAACAGCGGTCAGCGTTGATGAATAATTCGAGTCCTGCACCATTTCTTACATGAAAAATATGTGTTTGATTTCCTTTGCCACCGTGAAGAGTGTATTCTTCAACTCCATACAATTGCAATGTGTGTCCAATGTACTTATATTTGTTCATAAAAGCCTCCTTAAAGAAATAAATCTTCATATAAATAGGTTACAATGTCATTTTAGCACGAAATATTACTTGGGTAAACATAAAAATGACGCATATATAAAAAAAAATTTCATTTCATGCTTGACATGAAATACCAAAGAATATATAATAAAAACATCAAATACAGGAGAAATAATAAATGAGTAAGAAATAATTATTCATAAAGATGCATCAATTTTTCTAGTATATAACAATTAACACAAGCTTATACAATTAAGAAAAATAAAGGAGATATTACTATGTTAATGAATATGAAAGAACTTTTATCTGTTGCTAATGAACATAATTTTGCTGTTCCAGCATTCAACATTGGAAGTGGACAGATTTTAAATGCAGTTATCGATTGCTGTGAAAAAAAACAGGCTCCAGTTATTCTTGCAATTCATCCAGATGAATTAGAATTTCAGGGAGATAGCTTTGTTGAAATGTGTAAAGACCGAGCAAACAAAACAAAAGTTCCAGTTGCAATTCATTTAGATCATGGAGCTACAATGGAACAGGTATTAAGAGCAATTCGTTGTGGGTTTACATCAGTTATGATCGACGCTTCAAGTGAATCTTTTGAAGATAATATCAATATTACAAAAGAAGTAATTAAAGTAGCTCATCCTTTAGGGGTATCAGTTGAAGCTGAGTTAGGTACGATCGGAGATATTAAAGAAGATACAGGAAATCGTGAGATCGGTTCTAAAGAGATTATTTATACCAAACCAGAAGATGCAGTTAAATTTGTAGAAGAAACAGGATGTGATACATTAGCGATTGCAATCGGAACTGCTCATGGACTTTATCCTAAAGATTTTGAACCACATTTAAAACAGGATCTGTTAACAGAGATTAAAGAAAAAGTTTCTATTCCATTAGTACTTCACGGAGGATCTGCAAACCCAGATTCAGAAATCGCAGAAGCAGTAAAACGTGGAATTAATAAGATTAACATTTCTTCTGATATTAAAGATGCTTTCTATCAGCAGACAAGAAAAACATTGGCAAATGATCCAGTTGTAAGAGAACCATTTGTATTATATAAAGAAAGTATTGAAGCGATGGATAAAGTAATCTATCAGAAGATTGAATTATTCAATGATGATGATAAAATGAAATATTACAAATTATAAGATTAGGAGAAAATAGCAATGGATATAAAAGATGTTTTAGATGAACGAATCATATGCAGCAGCCTAGAAGCAAAAGATAAGGAAGATGCATTAAAGCAATTGTCAGCAAAATTAGAAGAAACAGGATATATTGACGATAAGGATGCTTTCCTGAAAGATATCTTTTTTAGAGAATCACAGGGATGCACAGGAATTGGGAATGGAATAGCGATTCCACATGGGAAGAGTCCATCTGTAACAAAAGTTGGAATAGCTATTGCTAAATTAACGAATGAGATTGAATGGGAAACATTAGATGGCAAAGGTGTAAAGGTAATCTTATTATTTGCAGTTGGAGATAAGACAGAAGATGCACAAGAGCATTTAAGACTTTTAGCACAAGTGGCTGGAAAACTGGGCAATGATCAGATAGTGGAGAAGTTATTAAAAGCAGAAACGGTAGAAGAGATCAAATTCGTATTTTTATAAAGGAGAACAAGCCATGAATATTGTTGGAGTAGCGGCATGTACAGCAGGAATTGCACATACATATATCGCAAAAGAAAAATTAATTAATGCGGCAGAAAAAGCAGGACACAAAATTCATGTGGAAACACAGGGAGTAATTGGAACAGAAGATGCACTGACAGAAGAAGAAATTGCACAAGCAGATGTTGTAATTTTAGCAATTGATGTAGCAATTTCAGGAAAAGAGCGTTTTAAAGGTAAAAAAAACAGTGGAAGTGCCAACAGAGATGGTTGTACATTCACCAAACGCTTTGATTGCTAAAATTGAAGAAATTGTAAAAGGATAAAATAAAATATAGGGAGGAAGTTATCAATGAAACAGTTACAAGTGAAAAAACACATGATGACAGCAATATCATATCTGATTCCATTTGTATGTGCAGCAGGTATGTTGATGGTTATCGGAAATATTGCAGGTGGAACAAGTGTTACAGATTTTTCAAAACAGTTAGCAATCCCAGATCTTCTGACAACATTAGGCGGACAGGCATTAGGATTCCTGCCAGTTGTGATTTCAACCGGAATCGCATATTCTATTGCGGACAAAGCAGGTATTGCACCTGGTGTTATCATGGGGATTCTTTGTAAAGCGGATGGTTATGGATTCTTAGGTGGTTTGATTAGTGGATTTTTAGTTGGTTATTTAACAGCATGGCTGATCAAAGTAATTAAAGTGCCACAGTGGATTGCAGGATTATTACCACAGTTGATTTTACCATTATTAGGTTCATTAATTGTTGGGTTGGTTATGCAGTATGTAATCGGGGTACCAATTGTTATGCTTACAAATGCAATCACAGGATTATTAGTAAGTATGCAGTCAGGAAATGGATCTTTGATCATATTTGGACTTGTTATCGGAATTTTATCAGCTGTTGACTATGGTGGACCAATCAACAAAGTAGTATTTGTATTTGCCAGCGGAGTTATGTCAGAAGGAATGGGAGAGCCTATCGCTATTCTAATCATGGCATCAATGATTGCACCATTTGGATTAACTTTAGGATATTTATTCTCTAAGCTTTTCCACAGAGATATTTACTCTAAACAGGAAGTTGACAACCTAAAATCAGCATTTATCATGGGATGCTGTCAGATTACAGAAGGATCTTATCCAATTATTCTGAATGATCTGTTAAGAATCACAATCTGTACAGCAGCAGGAGCTGGTGTTGCAGGAGCTATGGCAGCAGTATTTAAAGTATCATCAAAAGTTCCAGCAGGTGGATTCTTTGCACTTCCAGGAATTAATTACCCACAGTATTGGCTGTTAAGCTTATTAGTTGGATCTGTAGTATTTGGACTTTTAATTCAGGTATTAAAGAGAAAACCAAATGAAGAAGAAGTTGAAGGAGAGAAAGAAATTAATTTATCAGATCTGAAGATCAGCTAAAAATTAGTTAAAAGAACAGGCCTTTCGTGGGAGTTATAAATCTCATGAAAGGCTTATTTTATGGAGGAAATCATATGTATTATATTGGTGTTGATTTAGGAACTTCATCATTAAAATTATTATTAATGGATGAAAAAGGTAAAATTCAAAATATTGTTTCCAAAGAATATAATCTGTATTTTCCAAAAGAGGGATGGGCAGAACAGAATCCACAGGATTGGTGGCGTGCATTTGAAACAGGAATTTTGGAGTTGTTAGAAGATTATGATGCAAAGGAAGTGGAAGGCATCAGTTTTGGTGGTCAGATGCATGGACTTGTAATTCTGGATAATCACGATGAAGTGATACGCCCGGCAATTTTATGGAATGATGGAAGAACGAAAAAACAAGTTGCATATTTGAATGAAGAAATAGGAAAAGAAAAGCTATCAGAATACACGGCCAATATTGCATTTGCAGGATTTACAGCTCCGAAAATTTTATGGGTCAAAGAAAATGAACCAGAGAATTTTGAAAAAATCTCTAAGATTATGCTTCCAAAAGATTACATTGCATACAAACTTTCAGGGGCATTTTGTACAGATTATTCAGATGCATCAGGAATGCTTTTATTAGATGTAAAGAATAAATGTTGGTCAAAAGAAATGATAGAAATCTGTAAGATAAAAGAAGAACAATTACCTAAATTATATGAAAGTTATGATGTTGTTGGAACGCTAAAAAAAGAAAATGCAGAAAAGTTTGGAATGAATGAAAATGTGAAGATTATTGCTGGAGCTGGAGATAACGCAGCAGCAGCCATTGGAACTGGTACAGTTGGAGGAGGAAGATGTAATATATCTTTGGGAACGTCTGGAACTGTTTTTATTTCCAATGACCGATTTGAGGTAGATTCTAACAACGCATTACATTCCTTTGATCATGCAGATGGGAAATATCATTTGATGGGGTGTATTCTAAGTGCAGCTTCCTGTAATAAATGGTGGATGGAAAATATTCTTGAAACAAAAGATTATAATAATGAACAGGATAAGATTGATAAGTTAGGAGAAAATTCTGTTTATTTCCTTCCATATTTAATGGGCGAGAGATCTCCACACAATGACAGCAATGCAAGAGGTACATTTGTTGGAATGACGATGGACACAAAAAGAGAAGATATGACCTTGGCGGTTCTTGAAGGTGTCGCATATGCAATCAGAGATTGTGTAGAGATAGCAAAGAAACAAGATATTCCGATAAAATCAGCAACAATTTGTGGTGGTGGAGCCAAGAGTGATCTTTGGTGTAAGATTATCGCAAATGTATTAAATATAGAGATTAAACGCTTAGAAACAGAAGAAGGACCAGGATATGGAGCTGCTATATTGGCAGCGGTAGGATGCGAGGTATATGAAAATGTGGAAAGTGCATCTCTTAAGTTAAGTAAAGAGAAAATGGTAATAAAACCAGAAAAAGAATTGGCAGAAAAATATAATCAGAGGTATCAGAAATTCAAGGAACTTTATCCTGAAATGAAGGAATTGTTTGGAAAATTAAATCAATAAATAAGTTATTTGAAAAAGAGCAGCTGTCAAAATGATAAGCTGTTCTTTTTCTACGATATACTTATAAATATTTATTTTGATTTTATTTCTGTCATATATATGAAAGCCTACCTACAAAATTTAATAATGGTAAACATTTTTTCGGCTCCGTAAAAAATAAATCGTAACAATTAAAGTCAACATCTCCGCCACAACAACTCCCATCCAGATTCCATTCAATCCAAGCACAAGTGGCAGCAGCATAATACACCCAATCTGAAACAACAAAGTTCGAAGGAACGCAATCATCCCAGAAACAACCCCATTATTCAAAGCTGTAAAGAACGAAGAAGCCCAGATATTAAATCCATTGATCAAAAACACAAATGCATACAACCGGAATCCATGTAACGTCATAGCAAACAGATCAGCATCATATCCAACAAAGATATTGATTAGCGGATGGGAAAAAAACTCAGAGATCAAAGTCAGACAAACCCCAGTTACAGCAATTAAAGATAAACTCTTCTTCAATATATTCTTCAATTCCGAATGATTTCCAGCCCCATAATTATAACTGGTGATCGGAGCGCTTCCCATAGAATAGCCAAGATATATCGCAGCAAAGATAAAGTTTGCATACATAATAACTCCATAAGCCGCAACACCATCCGCACCAGCAAGGCGCATTAACTGTGTATTATAAAGCATATTTACAACAGAAGAAGAGGCATTTGTCATAAACTCTGAAGAACCATTTAAGCAAGTCTTT
>OLOL01003062.1_pt1 | contig 10852 bp, 9 predicted proteins | sample 1673081 | NCBI WGS metagenome assembly OLOL01 (sample SAMEA3136753, study PRJEB25190) | human gut metagenome
CCATCGGCATTCAGCACGGCAAGTAGGAGGGAAGTGAACTCGTGTCCGCCGGGGATGCCGCGGAACTTGATGCCGGTTTCCATATCGTCTTTCAGCAATGTGAACTCCAACACGGGGTTCTCTATCTCACTCATCCGGCAGGAGAGCTTGTCGGAACAGCTTGCCACATCCTTCAAGAATCCGATAAGCTCTTGTGCCTGCTCGTGACCCGGATGATAGGTGATGTGAAAGACGTAGCGGGCTTCCAAATGCTGGAATACGCTCCGCACCTGGTCTAATATAGTTGTTTCTAACATGATTAATGGGTGTTTGGGGTGAGAAAATAGTCTTTTAATATGTTTGATATAGAGTAGCTGCAGAACTTGTGAGGAAGTACTCCAATACTCCTTCGAAAGTACTGCGGTACTCCTTTGAAAGTACTACAGTACTTCTGTACAAGTACTGCGGACGTCTTAAAGGAAAGCGGACGTCTTTCTATGGTGAAAGCGCCCGCTCCTCCTATTACTTATCAAATCTTTCCTACAAGGTCGATGCTCGGCTTCAAAGTTTCCGCTCCTTTCTTCCACTTGGCAGGGCAGACTTCTCCATCGTGTGTGGCAACAAACTGTGCAGCTTCTACCTTGCGCAGCAGCTCGTCGGCATTGCGTCCGATGTTGTTGTCCTGTATCTCGGCAATCTTGATTTTACCCTCGGGATTTACGAGGAATGTGCCGCGATATGCCATGCCTTCTTCTTCAATCATCACGCCGAATGCGCGGCTCAGCACGCCTGTGGGGTCGGCAAGCATGGGGTACTTAATCTTGCGGATGCTTTCGGAAGCATCGTGCCATGCCTTGTGCACAAAGTGCGAGTCTGTGCTTACAGAATATACTTCTACGCCCATTGCTTGGAATTGGTCATATTTCTCTGCGATGTCTACCAGCTCGGTAGGGCATACGAAGGTAAAGTCTGCCGGATAGAAGAAGAAAATGGCCCATTTACCTTTTACGTCTTCGTGGGATACTGTTTTGAAACTTCCGTTTTGGAAAGCCTGAACCTTGAATTCAGGGAGTTGTGAGTTGATGATCGGTTCCATAATTTTTCTCTTTTAATAGGTTTAGTTTTTTGTTTTACCAATGCGAAGATTGTGCAGACAGAATGTAGAAGCCAGTTTGCTTGATGATGCTGAGGTGCAACCGACCTTCGCTTTTTCTGTTTGCAAAAATATAGCATTTTTCCCCGATAGAACAAAAAATCCGATTGAAAGATTTTATGGAGCGATAGATGAAATCTATACGACTGCTTGGGTTGCTTTCAGTGAGAGCATTTCCTTGGGTACGGAAAGTTTTATCTCCTTAACCAGCACTTCGAGCAGCGTGTGGCGGATAAAGTTCTTATTGGTCAGCAGCACGACCTGGCGGGTGGGGCAGGGGATGGCGAAGGAACGTACCAGCTCTTTCTGGGCATCGCCCAGTTGCAGAACGGCCAGTTCGGGGATGAAGGTCACGCCTTTGCCGCTTTCTACCATGCGCATAAAGGTCTCCATGCTGCCCAAGTGATAGGCAAGCTGGCTGGCACGTGCCGACTTCATCTGGCAGAAGCGCACCAGCTGGTCACGGAAGCAATGGCCCTCGTCGAGCAGCCAAAGCTGTTCGCCGTTCAGGTCGGAAGTACGGATTACCTCGTTGTTGAAGAGGGCGTCTTCGCGCGACACGTAGGCAAAGAACTGTTCATAGAACAACGGCGTCTGCTGCAACTCTTCCATCCCTGCCAGACTCGCTACGATACCTGCATCTATTTCTCCCGTCTGCAGGGCTTTCTTGATGTCGTTTGTTTTCATTTCGACTACCCGGATGTCGAGGTCGGGGTATTTCTTCATCAGCTGCGGAAAGAAACGGGGCAGGAGGTAAGGAGCTACGGTGGGAAGTATGCCCAGCTTGAAGATGCCGGTCAGTGAGTGTTTTTCTTCTTCTATAATATTCTTTATACGGTTGGCTTGAACCAATATATTCTGTGCTTGTTCTATGATGTGGATACCGACGGGAGTGGGGCATACCGGCTGCTGGCTGCGGTCAAAAATCCGGGTGTCCAGTTCCTCTTCCAGTTTCTGAATCATGGCACTGAGGGTGGGCTGTGTCACGCGGCAATATTCGGCTGCTTTGGCAAAGTGGCGGAACTGGTTGACGGCAAGGATGTATTCCAATTGTTGTAAAGTCATGATGAACAAGGCATTTGAAGGTTATGTATAGAGTTCGTCTATGCAAAGATAGAAATTATCTGTTTGACAAGCCTTGATTTCCCCCTTATCTTTGCAATATCCAAAAGAAAAATAGTATAAATATTTAAAACAATAGAATTATGAAAACTTTAGATTACTTGCATTTGAATGAAAAGAAAGTGGCTGGCGTAACATCAGCATTGCACCAATTATTGGCCGACTTCCAGGTACATTACACCAATCTGCGCGGTATGCACTGGAACATCAAGGGACACGGCTTCTTTGTGCTGCACGAGAAGTTCGAGAGTATGTATGACGATACCGCCGAGAAGATTGACGAGATTGCAGAGCGCATCTTGATGCTGGGTGGCGTGCCCGAGAATAAGTTCAGTGAATACCTGAAGGTTGCTAACGTGAAGGAAGTATCCGATATCTCTTGCGGCAGTGAGGCTGTGGACCATATCCTCGAGACTTACGGCTACCTGATTGGTGAAGAGAGAAAGGTAATTGAACTGGCAAATGAAGCCGGCGATGACGTGACGGCAGATTTGATGACCGGCTACTTGAAAGAGCAGGAGAAAATGGTTTGGATGCTCGTTGCATTCAGTACGAAAAGCTGTACGAAATAAAGGATAAAGAGTTGTGAAAAAGGATAGGGTGATAAAACGGTAGCGGATGCTGCCGGTTTTATCACCCTATTATCTTTCTATAGTTTATATCACTTCTTCTTCGGTGTCCGTCTTGCCCACCCTTCTTCACTGAAGTCGGGCTCTGCATCCTTAAAGTCATTGTTGCCCTGGAAGAACTGTTTCCAGTCATCCTTTTTGCCACGGGCTTTGGTGTAACCCCGCTCTTCGCGGCTGGGCTTGCCTTTCTTCTTGTCGTTTGCAGGACTTTCGGCCTTTTCGCTGCGTTTGCCGGTGGCATCGTTCCGTTTGCCGTCTTCCTTGTAGCTGCGCTTCTTGCTGTCAAACTCTTTTTTCCCATAGCTTCCGGCTGTACCCGGACGTTTGCCCCTCGGAGCCTCCTTACCCTCGTCTCCGGCAACCTCTACGGATACTTTACGGCCGTTCCAGCTGGCGCGGTTCAGGGCCTTCACTACATTGGTGGCTTCCTTTTCCTCCACTTCGAAGAAGGAGAACTTCTGCATCAGATCAATTCGTCCCAGCTCTACACGTCCACGTGTATTGTTGTTCAGCAGGCTGATTAATTCGTTGGGGAAGAAGTTGTCCATTTTACCCAGGTTGATGAACAAGCGGGTAAAGCCGGGTTCTGCTTTGCGGCTGCTTCTACGGTCGTTGCGGTCGCCCCTCTCGCCACTTCTTGCACCACGCTCACTACCGGTTGCTGTCTCTATCTCGTCACGGCCGCGATAGTAATCCAGGAAACGGTTGAATTCATGCGAAACCATGCGTTTAATCAGGTCCTCTTTGCTCAGCCAGTCCAGCTTGCGGTAGATGTCGGTCATAAAGTCGGCGATTTCCTCCTCGTTCACTTTCACCTTTTCAAGATCGTCTATCACTTTGAGCAGTTGCTTTTCGCATATCTGTTTGCCGGTGGGCATTTCGCCTGCAATGAATTTCTTGCCGATGATGCGCTCAATCTCGCGCATTTTGCCTTTCTCTCGCAGGTTGATGATGGCGATGGAAGTCCCGGTTTTGCCGGCACGTCCCGTACGGCCGCTGCGGTGGGTATAACTCTCGGTGTCATCGGGCAATCCGTAGTTGATGACGTGTGTCAGGTCGTCCACATCGAGGCCGCGTGCGGCAACGTCCGTGGCAACCAGCAGTTGTAGGTTGCGGATGCGGAACTTTTGCATCACGGTGTCACGCTGCGCTTGACTCAGTTCGCCGTGCAGCGAGTCGGCATTATAGCCTTCCTGCATCAACTTGTCAGCTATTTCCTGCGTTTCTTTGCGGGTACGGCAGAAGATGATGCCGTATATCTGCGGATAGTAGTCCACAATACGTTTCAGGGCAGCATACTTGTCTTTGGCATGTACACAGAAGGCTACGTGTTTCACGTTGCTGGTGCTTTCATTTTTGCGTCCGATGGTGATTTCCTTGGCATCGCGCAGGTACTTCTTGGAGATGCGTGCGATTTCCGGGCTCATGGTAGCGGAGAACAGCAAGGTGTTGCGCTCCTGCGGCACATCGGCGAGAATGGCGTTGATGCTGTCTGTGAATCCCATGTTCAGCATTTCGTCCGCTTCGTCCATAACCACGTTCTGTATGGTGGCGAGGGACACGGTTTTGCGTTCCATTAGGTCCAGCAGTCGTCCCGGTGTGGCTACGATGATGTGTACACCCCGTTTCAGGGCGCGTATCTGGCTTTCGATGGACGAGCCTCCATATACGGGCAACACTCGCAAGCCATCGGTATATTTAGAATAATCGTTCAAGTCGCCTGCTATCTGCAAACAAAGTTCGCGGGTGGGGCAGAGAATAAGTGATTGGGGAATTCGGTTGTTGACGTTAATCTTCTGTATGAGCGGCAGGCCGAACGCTGCGGTCTTTCCTGTTCCTGTTTGTGCCAGTGCTACTACATCATTGTTTTCTCCTAAAAGGTAGGGAATTACTTCCTCTTGTACCGGCATGGGCTGCTCGTAACCCATTTCTTCGATGGCGCGGCGTATCTCCGGCGACACACCGAGCTCTTCAAATGTCTTCATTAAATCTTCTGTATATCTTTATCTTTATATTTCGGGCGCAAAGATAGTGCTTTTCAATGGATAATTGATAATTGATGGTTGATAATTATGCAATTACATGATAAAATCGTTTTTTATTGGCTACTCATTATCCATTATCCATTGTCAATTATCCGTTAAAAGAATGTCTTGCAGTCTCTTTCTTTCTTCTTTTGTCAGACCGATGCCTCTTTGCAGGTAGGTGTCGGTATCTCCATACCTTCGTTCCATTTCTTCGATGGCGGCATTCAGGAAATCCTCGCGTGCCGAGAAGAGGGTGGTGATGGCCTCTTGCGAGCGTGCCGGAAGCTGGTAGGCGTATCGGGAGGCCGCCGGGATGTTGAAGTAGTCGTTGCTGAGGCGGTAGTCTTCCATGATGATGTCTTCGTCCACTCCAAGGGAGGCAAGCACAAGTGCCGATACGATGCCTGTGCGCCCTTTGCCCGACGAGCAATGGATAACGACGGGATAATTGTTCTTGTCCAGCAGAATATCGAAAATCCGGCGGTATTCTTTGGTGTAGTTGCTGATGAGCTCGCGGTTCATCTGCTCCACGATTCGGTAGACAGTATCGCTCTTGATTTTCTGTTCCTGTACACCTTTCAGGATATACTCCATGTCGCCGGTAGGAATGGGGATATGGATCACTTTGAATGCCTGTTGCAAAGGGCTTTGTCTATTCGCTTCGACAGATGAACGCAGGTCGATGATAGTCCTTATGCCTATGTTCTTGAGCTCTTTGCGCGAACACGGTTTCAGTTTATCTATTTCGGCAGAGCGGTACAGCATGCCCCAATGCACTTTCTTTTGGGTGGGATAGGAGGAATAGCCTCCCAGGTCTCGGAAGTTCTGTATGCCGGGGATGTTGATGTTGCGGGTGGCAATCTTTACCCGGTATTTGTCAGCGAATACAAGTGTGTAGTAGTATCGTTGTGTAGGGTCGGTAGTGATGACAGTCATCTTCAGGTCGGAGATGTTGGCGACGGCAACGGGAACATCTTCGGGGATATGGTTGGGATTGGTCGAAGCATATACCTTCACATTTCCTTTGATGAGAGGGGCCATTTCCCATTTTACAATGCAGTTGCCCACGTTGTTTTCTTCGCATACAACGGAAATGTGAGGGGCAGTGCCATTGCAGGAAGGGAGCAGCACTGCCAAAACAAGCAAGTTCAATAAGTTCTTATACATAATTCGTAACCTCTCTGATGTCGTTAATCACAAATATATGTAATTTACCCACAGAAGGTAACAGCAATGCCAAGCTTTTATATTTCTTTTTTGAACTTTAAAAAAACTGCTATAGATTCTTTCGTGCATAGGCAGGTTGGTTTACAATGTTACATCAGCGAACCGGGAGGTGGTAATGGGGGGAGTTTCCCTTGGGGCTTTTGCATCCATGCCAGCATAATGTAGTTGAGTTGTTTTCCTTCCTCTATGGGTTTAAAATGAATTTGTTCTTTCAGTTTTACTTCGATTTCCCTATATACATGCAGTGGTACTCTGGCGTATGGGCTAAAGGTCGTGAAATTGAAATTCACTTCCATTACTTTCCCCGTATCCGGACTGAGTAGCATGGTTATTGTGAACTCACGCTTTCCGAGTTCATCTGCCATGGCTTTGGTAAAAGCTTCGTCCACAATGAAGTCTGCTTGTTTACTCATGGAGCTATTGTATTCAATTACTTTTTTTTCATTCCAGCTACCGATGTATATTTTTCCTGTGGCTTTATATACAATATCTTTGTATGTCAACTTGTTCTCTTTGTTATAAAGAGTCACAAACTGGCTACCGTCATCTACGTCACATTGATACGTATAACCATCTACCTCGAAAGTGGTGGTTTTTTTATAAATGACTGTTCCTTCAAGTGATTCTTCTGTTCTGATAGGTTTGTCCTGTGCTACACAAGGGTAGATGTATCCTATAAGCAGTGTAATAAGCAATAGTCTTTTCATTCGTCACAATTTTTAGTTGTTAATTTTATGTTGGGAAAAATATTGGTGATATCCGAATACTCTTTAAATGGATAATTGTCGTATCCTTCCTGACGGAAAGCATTAACGACATTATTAGATATATAGGTTTCAAAGATATCCAAGAATGAAGTTGTAACATGACCTTGCTGATTTACATATTTAGTCAATGAAGTTGTTGCTCTTAGGCGTTGGCTTTTTGCATATTTATCTTGTTTTTTGTCCGTCCACTCCGCGCTCCTTTGTAAGAACAGGTATTGCGCATAGTGCGCTTCTATCTCTCTGTTCATCATAGAGCTTTTGAACGACGATATGGACTCTTGCGCGGTTTGGAAAACATGGAACATTTCATGCAGAAGGTTGTTTGCTTCCAATTCTTCCAATCCGATGTGCAAGGTATGCTCTTCCCAATTGTAGGAATACCCTTTGCCGAAATCGAATTCCAGATTGATTTTGTTGTTTTTGACTTTCTCTTTCAGTTGGCTGTATAGGTCTCCTCCCAAACAGTCTTCCATGATTCGGGCTGTCATGTTTTCGGTGATTACCCATAAAAGCGAGTCTTGGTCGGCTTCTTTCTTGAATATATTTCCTGCCGGAGTACCCGGTGAAGAGCCGGAACCTCCAGAACTTCCTCCTCCACCACTGTTCCAGTTGCTATTATTTATAAAGGCATCATCCACCCAATAGGAATGACTAACGCAGTTGGTATAGCTGTATTCCAGCTGGTCTTTAGGTCCGGTATATACATCCCAGCATTGGGTGACGGTTATTACCGAACGGGTCTGGGCATGAGGCTTGAATGTGAGTCCTTGCGCATTCTCTTCGCCAAATACTAGATAGCTTAACAAGTCGAATATGAACACTTGGTCGCTTTCTCTTATGAGTTCGTCATCACGCTTCAATGGAAAAAACTTCATCCATCCGTCTTTGATGTGCAACAGCCAGATGGCATCGATGCAGTGTGGCTTGTCAAGGCGGTACAGGGGAACGAAGATACAGGTCTCTTCTCCAGTCAATTTATAGGTGAAGTTCCAGAGAGGAATGCCGTATTTCAACAGGAAAGAAGCGGTGAAATGCTTTTCTTCTTCCACTCTGCGTAGTGCGGAAATCACGGCTTTTAGGGTAGAGTCGGTGTAGGCAAAGAAGTTTTCCGGCTTGAATAACGCTTGCCGGGTCAACGGGACATCGTTTGCCGGGAATCGGGGTTGATAGAAGGATTCTTCTGTTTCGCAAGAGGCGAGTATTCCTAAAAGAATGCACAAGGCAAGGCAGATGTTTTGCCATTTCTGCTTAGGAGGGGTTGGAGAGTGCTGTCTGCTTCCTTTTGTATTCATAGCGCGAATGCTTAAGGTATAAAGGATAGACAAATAAAGCAAAAAAAAAGCAGAAATGAAAGGAAAAGCGGGAGAATTTTGTTAATCCGGAAGCTGTTCTACCACAGATTGCATGGATTTTCAGGCCATGTAATCTGTGGTGAACACCCTTTTGTAAGGGTGTCTATGGCTGGTATTTTCGTGCTTCTGCAAATTCCTTTGAAACGGAGTTGTTGAAACTCTTGCATACCTCGGCGGCAAACTCAATGCCGTATTGGATAACTTGGTCCCAAGTAGCCTCGTCCATGGTATCGAGGTCCTCGTAGCGTACATTATGTTTCAGCAGCCCGAAGATGATGCCTGCGTTGAAGTTGTCTCCTGCACCGATGGTGCTGACCGCCTCCAGTGGGGGGATGGAATATTCCTTGGAAATCGTGCCGGTGCGCAATGACACCTGCTCCGCGCCTGCCGTGCAGAGGAAGTTGCGGCAGTAGAATTTCACCTTGTCTTTGTATATCTTGTCGGCCTCCTGCAGGTCCCACATATAGAAGAAATCCTCTTGCGAGCCGCGTACAATGTTGGCGTATTCCAGATTCTCGATGATGGTGGGAGCCAGCTTGATGGCCTCCTCTTTATGGGACGAACGGAAATTGGGATCGTAGTAGATGATGGCATGCATGTCGTGTGCGCGTTCCAGTAGCTCCACCACTTTGTCGCGCAGTACCGGATTCAGGGCATAGTACGACCCTATGATTACGATGTCGTCTTCCTGAATCTGCGGATATTCCACGTCCAGGCGCTGCTTGGGATAATCTTTGTAGAAGATGTATTCCGCATCGCTCCGGTTGTTCAGGAAAGCGAGTGATACGGGGGACTTCCCGTCGGGGAACACATTGACATGGTCTGTGGGAATATTGTTCTCGCGCATGAAGTTGAGGATGATATTGCCCACGTGGTCGTTGCCCGTTTCACTGATAAAGCAGATGGGAACACCGATACGTCCCAGTGAAACGATGCCGTTGAATACCGAACCGCCCGGAACGGCTGCTGTGGGCTGTTCGCCACGGAATATGATGTCCAGTATGGTTTCTCCGATGCCTATTACTTTACGCATAGCGATCTTGATTTTTCTCCGAGGTAACCACCGTGATGGCGCTTGGAGTAGTCTTCAATGGTGAATCCTGTTTCTTTCATGGTCTGTACCACCAGGATGTCGCCGATGACGGTCATGGCGGTGGTCGAAGTCGTGGGTGTCATGCCCAGTACACATACTTCTTGCGGTTTCCCGGTGCTGAGGCATACGTTGGATTCGTGTGCCAGGGGGCTGTCGGGGTTTCCGGTGATGACGATGTCCCGGGTTCAGGTTATGTGCCAGCTGTGTCAGCTCCACGATTTCGCGAGTTTTGCCCGAATTGGAGATAAGTAGCAACAAGTCGTTCTCCTGAAGAATGCCGAGGTCACCATGCTGTGCTTCGCTGGGGTGCAGGAAAACGGAAGGAATGCCGGTGGAGCAGAAGGTAGTGGCGATGTTCATGGCTATTTGTCCGGCCTTGCCCATACCCGAAGTTACCAGTTTCCCTTTTTTGCGGTGCACTTGTTCTACGATGAGTTCTACAGCTCTTTCATAAGCGTCCGTCACTGGAATGTTCAGTACGGCCTGTGCCTCTTTCTGCAAAAGCTCTTGAATGGATGCAATCATATACCTATAATGTGTTAATGTGATTAATGTGCTAATGTGCTAATTGGCTGCGCTGTGATGCCGCATGGTTAGCTGTGATGCCGCATGGTCATTGGCACATTGGCACATTGGCACATTAGCACATTTGTACATTGCAAATATCTGCAATTTTCTATAAACGACAATAAGTTTTATTGTATTTTTGTCGCCTCAAATAGTTTGAAACGTCAGAATGAAGAAGTTAAAAGAGAATTTACCGTCGGCTTTCAACCGATATATCCTGCCCAACGGCTTGCGCATCATTCATGAACCCTCGGCCTCCAAAGTGGCTTATTGTGGTTTTGCCGTAGATGCGGGTACGCGCGACGAGCTTGAAAACGAGCAGGGTATGGCGCATTTTGTGGAGCACCTCATATTCAAAGGTACCGCCAAGCGCAAGGCATGGCACATCCTGAACCGCATGGAGAATGTGGGCGGTGACCTCAACGCCTACACCAACAAGGAAGAGACGATGATTTACTCTGCTTTCCTGACCGAGCATTTCGGCCGTGCCTTCGAACTTCTGGTGGATATTGTATTCCACTCCACCTTTCCGCAACGCGAGATAGAGAAGGAGACAGAGGTGATTATCGACGAGATACAGTCCTACGAAGACAATCCTTCCGAGCTAATCTTCGATGATTTTGAGGACTTGATATTCAGGGGGCATCCCCTGGGACGCAACATTCTTGGCAATCCCGAGCAGTTAAAGCAGTTTCGCAGTGAGGATGCTGCCGCATTCACTGCCCGCTTCTACCATCCCAACAATATGGTTTTCTTTGTTCTGGGCAATCTGAGTTTCAAGAAAGTTGTGCTTATGGCAAAAAAACTTCTGGCGGATATACCGGCAACACCGGTGCATTATGGTCGTACTCCGCCTCCCCTTTATGTGCCCGAGCATCTTGTAGTGCATAAGGATACTCACCAGGCACATGTCATGATTGGCAGCCGGGGATATAA
>OLOL01003063.1_pt1 | contig 10848 bp, 4 predicted proteins | sample 1673081 | NCBI WGS metagenome assembly OLOL01 (sample SAMEA3136753, study PRJEB25190) | human gut metagenome
TTGGAAAGGCAGTTGATCATCCGTAATCCACCCCTGTTGAATCCGTTTATTATTTTGATGTACTTCGTAAACAATCATCTTCTGCTTCTTATTAACAGTTGTCTTTTTCCCGCCCAACCGTATATAATCTTTCAAAAATATCAAGACAATCAGAATACATACAATCAGCAGAATCAACCCCATCAGATCTGTAAAAAAATCCATAACATCCTCCCCTGTTCTCTATTTTTTGCATTTAAAATACACAATGCCTGCCGCCGCTGTCAACAGAATCACCAGAATAACCACAATCAGCGTCACGACACCATAACCGGCAAACCAGGCAAATACCAGTCCCGCAAGAAAACCTGTTCCCATTGCCAGACCCCACAATCCATAATCAGCCAGCGCATCCGGCACCCATTGATTCATCATCCCGGGAAGATTCTGCGTATCTATTTCAGATGGGCTGCTTTCTTTCTCCGATAACTTATCAGAAATATTTCCGGACTTCTCCGGCAGCGTCTGACTGTGTGTTTTGCCCGTTTTTTCTTCCTTGTGTCTGCGCCCAACATATCGACGATAACCATGATAGGCATCATATGGGCAATTGGCAAACAGCTTGGTAATGCCTTTCTTTTCGTACAGTGTCTCAAAATCCTCTGTCCGGACTTCCCGCCAGAAATCCCTGCTGAAAACATCAAAAACCGAACCGCCATACGCCTTGGCTACACCACAGATTTCTACACGTTCTGTCACATCAAATATCGAACGATGTTTCCAGATAAATTGAAGCAACTGCTGCATCTGAATCGTTGTTTCCAGCATTTGGCCGGCATCCCCACCGGCATCGGGATCCGGTACCATAAATTCCACCAGCCTGATCAGATAATTCCAGATTGCTTTCGCTGCTGCCGATGAATTTTGAAGATTGATATCTGTTTGAATGCATTGTGCCATGGCATTCACCCATTGATGGCCCCTCTGTGCATTCATTTGTCGAACATCCATCTTCAGTAATTCCTGACAGCCCGGCGGCGCTTCATCTGCAAACTGCATATCCATCAGCCAGTCCCGGCCCTCTTTTGAACCATATTCAACGAAATCCTGATAATACGGTATTGAAATGTCTTTCATCCACTTCAGATAAGAAGCCACAATTTTTGTCTTACCTGCACTGAGCTGATCCATCAACTGCCAATTTCTCTCCAGGCTCTGCTTATAACCGCTGCTGCCGCTTTGCGGCAAGCCGGCCGCTGCCGAAATATATTTTTCCATCAGTGTCTGGACAAAGGTTCTGGTTTTATCTTTTGTGTCAATCTGATGCATGCACCGACAGAGCAACTGCCGGCAGCCCTCATCCTGCTTCAGTCTTTCTTCCAGAAATGGCTGGATTCTCAACAATGTTTCCTGCGAGAACGGAAGCATCTCTCCTTCCCGGAGGCAGTATGTATAATAATTCCAAACAATCGCATCATAATCGTCTGTCTCCTGCCGACACAATTGTTCCATCATCTGTTCGTATTCAGCCGGATTCTGCTGGAATAATTCCGTCATCCGGTTCAGAAATACGGTTTCTTCTTCCGGCAGCTCCGACCTTATCCACGGATGTGCCGGATTCATATCAAATTGCCAGGATTGATGTGAGGAAGTTCGAAAATAGAAACGGACATTATCCATATCCTTTCCGGCTTTTGCAAGATAATCTGCCTTCTTTCTATAAGGCTTTGGCAAAAGATGATACACAACAGCCATGATTTCTCTGGCTGCTGCATTATAATCCTCCTCTTCTTCCCCCATGACAAAACATAGACACGAAGGCGCTGAACTATCACAGACATTCTGCAGTACCTGATATAAAAACTGTGTCAGGCGTTCACCCGTCAAATGGTATTTCCGGCAAATCCCAGACAGATCACAGGTCTCTGTTCTAACAGTCACCGGTGACAGATGCTGTGCCAAATGAACTTCTGTCACATAATCCTGCAGCGGCCATGACAGGCAGTCCATAAATCCATCACTTTCTTTTTCATCAGGCATCACAGCATGTATCCAGTAACTTGTTCTGGCATCTCCTGTCTGTGTACACGGTACGGTCATTGCGGACACATAGCACCCCAGATGACTATTATATAATACCATTTCTACCGGCTCATTCAGTTCCTGCTTCATCCAGTTTGCAGCCAGTAGCTCCAGTGCAGAGGCCGTCCGGGCTGTTTCTGTACTATTGCCTTCAAAACGCATTCCCTGGCCATAGTTCGTATAATAAAACTGCTCAAAATGTATTATTCGTTCCATCCATGTTCCTCCGCATATCTGAAGATCAGTTCCAGCAATGGCTCTTCCACACGTATCGGATTGAAATCTCCGGTTAATCTGGATTCACGGCTTTCCTCCCAATCACCTTTTTTCTCACTGTCAGCAGGTACTTCCGCCGGACATCCAAGGGCTGCAATCATATGAAGAGAACAGGATTTAAAAACATTGTCAAAAATCTGCATATTAAATATCTTCTCTTCAAATAATTTACGAATGGCAAGGTTTCTCATATTCCGCAGATTATTGTCCACCTTTTCCTCATCCATAAAAAACAAATTGCCTTTGTTGTATTCTGCAATCTCACGGTTGCTGCGCAATTCATCGCATTTGGAAATTGCCAGTGCCACATGCATCTGCTGAAGTTTCATATCTTCCACATAAGAACGCAATGCTGTCAGCACTTCCATGGCTGAATTTTCACGGAATGTCTTCATATCCCCATCCCGGACATTCATAATCTGTGCCAGCGTTTCCTTTTTAAAGTTTCTGGCCTGCACGCTGCTCTGTTCCTCCACGGAAAGCATTCTTGCCCTTTCATAATAGGCATCAATATCCTCATTGCGTATGCACAAATACTGATTCGTGAGTCCTTTTTTTAACCCGGTTCTATCCGGTTCTATCATATAAATGACACCGTCCATATACTTCATGTAATAAACAAGCTCTGCATCCCGCTGAGATTCCGTGATGACTTCTCCTGCCGCATCATAAATACCAACCAGTGCCTGCCGCTCCTGTTTGCCGTGCCAGTTCATTTTCAGGAAAATCGGTGGAATAAACTGTTTATGCGTACCGCCCGGACAGATATTTTCCCGATTAAATTTCTGGAGCATTTTCCCGAAATCATCCTCCATGCCCAGATGATCCTGCAGCATGGAAATAAAATCCATCTGACTCACATGACTGTTCAAACCTTTGCCCCTGGCATCATTCAATGTTCTGAACCAGGATAAAGCCATACAGGTTTTTCCGCCGGACTTACTGGCTGCCAGTGCAATTTTAATCAACGGCAGTTCAAATATTTCTTCAGGAATACGGTTATAGCAACTCGGGCACACCGGATAGGTAATGGCAATGCGTTGACCATCTTCCCTGATTGTAAACTGTGTCGGTTTGCGATTCTTCATTTCTTTGATAATCTCACATACAACAAAATGATCAGATGGCACATCACTCAGCGTATTATCAATGCCCTGGCCCGGACGAATTTCCTCATCATTCTCCCCGGAGTGGTTCTTTACAGCCATTCTCCGCTCATACTGCTCTGCATCCGCTGCCAATCTGGCCCGCTCATTCTCCATTTCCTCCAGAGATTTCACAATTCGCTTCTCCAGTGTTTCCGGAGAAAGTTTCCTATTATACCGTGACCAGAAATTGTAAAAATGACGGTCTTCTCTATTCACTGCCAAAAATGCTTTCAGTTTCGGCTGACTGGGCTCATTTTCAACCTTTACATAATATTTTATTTTGTTTATATCCAGTTCACTCATACAATACGGGCAACAGCACGACATGTCCATCTCCTCCTCTGTCTCTATCTTTCAAAATGCAGTTTGATTTCTGCATAAGCATGATCCCGCAGTCTGAAAACCACGTCTTCATCATATGTAAATTCCAAAATGCGCTGATTTTTTCCCTGCCAGATTAATATCGGCTTTTCTGCGATTGCCCGCATCCGATTGTCATCAATAGCAAAAATACGAATATCCGTTTTCTGCCCGATAATTTCCGGCAGCGTCATCCAGACCTCATTTTTTGACAGGAATTTCAGCGTATCCAGTGAAAAAACACCGGAGGCCATTACACCATAAGCTTCTTTGCAGGCTCTTCGCATCTCATATTCTCCATGTCCGTCTGTCACTGTGATACTGATATCTTTTTCAAAAGGCACTTCTTCCCGATAAGCAATTTCCTTCAATGTATTCAGAATTGTACTCATTTCACCGCAAAGATTTTCAACACTGACGGCATCCACTTCAATTTTTGACAGGATATCCTGTCTTTTGACAGGGTCCAGATAATTCTTTGGGTTCTCCATGTCACTGTGACTGCCGCTATCCACTTTAATACTGGCGTTTCCCTGCATTTTCAGCAGATTCTGACTGACTGCACCCATGATCACCCGCATCGTATGAATATTTTCACAGCACGGCTCCTTAAACAGGTTCTCAGCTTCCTCTGTCATTGTCCGGATATCATCGACATCATAGGCACTGGCTTCTCCATCCTGGCGGATGCGTTCTTCTGCTGCCTGTGAGGCCATTCGTATCTCATGCATGGTATTCTCTGTTTTTCTTGTCAGAAGTTCCAGACGCTTGCAATATTTGTCCACTTCTTCACGCGCCGCCAAAATTTTTGTTGTTTTGGCTGTTGCTCCGACTGAACCTGTCTTCTTTTTAAGAAGCAGCACAGCAATCACCGCAACAACAATCACTGCCAATGCGACAATTCCGATGCCCAGTCCTTTCTCCGTTCCTGCTGCCGCTATAATACTCATTTCTGTAACCTCCTCATTTCCCGCCGGATCTACAATCGCAAGGGTAAATTCTCCCTTTGATTCAGCATTGTTTATGCTCACGCACTGTTTCTGTGTATCCAGAATAATCTCACATCCCGCTTGGTCTTCTACTTTATACTCAAACAGTGGACTGGTCATTTCCTCCTGAATCCACTGATTCAGCGAAATCTCTTTCTGCAGTTGCCCATCGCTGTCTTTTTCAAGTTTCACTGTTTTTTCTTTGAATGTCGGCCATGCAGCTGTTACTTCCTCACTTGACAGTTCTTCAGTTTCCGCTGTTCCATCTTTTTGAGTTATCTCCGCCTGGACTTTGTAGTCTTTCTTCCATGCTCTTGCTGCAATGTCATACGTCTCACTGGCATACCAGTTTTTCCGAGCTGTTTTTGTCAGCACGACATCATATACATGGTCCCCTTTCTCATCTCTGAAAGTTACTGTGAGCTGAATATCTGTGCCGTCGTCTACATGATAACCGGCAATGGAGGGGTTCGCAAAAAAAGTACATTCTGACTGATCGTCTGCCCCGGGGAGCACAAAAACCCACTGTTCCATCTTTTCCTCCTGTCATTATCCTGTCATATTCTTCAGCGTATCTTCAATACGCTGAATCTGCGTCTCGCTGTCCTCATACCAATCCAGCAGCCACAAATTCAGAATGTTCCATCCCATTCTCTGCAGAACATTCTTCTGCAGAAGATTTCTGTCCCGCACAGTATCCTGAAGTGCAGAGGCATCATCATCAAACATAATTCCCAGACAATATTCGTCTGTTTTCTCCGGATGATGCACCGCCACATCAATCCGGAATTTTCCTGTTCCAATATTTATATCTGCTTTCCAGCCTTTTTCCCTCAATTTTTCTGCAATTTGTCGATTAATTGTTTCTTTTTCCTTCGATGCCGAACCAGGTTGACAATCCAAAACTGCCGCCCCCTGCTTGGCATACTCAAGAAAAGCTTTCAAATCTCTCAACCCTCTGGCACTGTGCTCTGTTGTCCGCATGGCAGATGGTTCAAAGGATGTATAAACCAACAGTTCCTGTCTGGCTCTTGTCACTGCCACATTCAGACGTCTGTGTCCGCCTTCCTGATTCACCGGTCCGAAATTCATGCTCATATGCCCCTCTTCATCCGGTCCGTAACCAAGGGAAAAAATAATCACATCCCGCTCATCACCCTGAATATTTTCAAGATTTTTGATGAACAATGGCGGATTCATCCCGGAAACTGCTTCATGGAAGGCCGGATTCTGGTCCATTCTTTCCTGCAGCCGATCATTGATCAATCCTCTCTGCTGAATATTCAAGGTCATCACACCGATGGACTGAGCTTTTCCGGCCATGATACGCCGCTCAAGTTCATCCACAACAGCTTTTGCCTCTGCTTCATTGGTTCTTGTCCCGGCACGATCATAAATACCACCTACATTGATAAACTGAACAGCTGAAACAGATGCATCCACCGACGGAAATGTTCTGAGTTCACTGTCATAATAATGGGTATTGGAAAACGTGATCAGGCTCTCATGGGCTGAGCGGTAATGCCAGCTCAGATAACACTGCGGCATATTCAGCGCCAATGCATCGTCAAGAATGCTCTCCAGATCATCCATTTCAATATCCTCTCCGGCACTTTTCTTTTTAAAGAAATTGGTCGGCGGCATCTGCTGTTCATCCCCGGCAATAACCACACTTTTCCCTCTGGCAATGGCGCCCACCGCTTCACAGGTCGGAAGCTGGGAAGCTTCATCCATGATCACCAGATCAAACTTTGGAAAATCCGGAGCAATAAACTGAGCCACAGAAGCCGGACTCATAAGCATACACGGTGCCAGCAGTTGTACAGCCTCAGGCATTTTGGAGAAGAGCTGTCGAATCGTCATTTTTGACCCGGCACCCATAATGGCTTTCTTAAGAATACTCAGGTCTTTGGAATCGCTGCCATCCATGCGGTCCGGCAGCCGCTCCAGTAATCTTGCACGGATTTCCTGACGGCTCATTTCCTCAAAATCCTCGCTGAGTTTACGGTACTTCTCGATGATCTGTTCATAAGCCAGACCGCTGAAATACTGAAGCTGCGGCTCTTTTTCAATCGTCCGTTTCACGTAAGTGCCTGCCCACCCCTTATAAAAAGCAGGAATCATCTCTTCTGCCTGCAGCCCCTGTTCAATGGCTGCCACAACCGCAGACAGGCCCATGGCCTGCGCCTGCCGGCTTTCTTTTCGATAGCTGCACCATGCATCCAAATCCTGGTAATTGGCCTGCCAGTTTTTAAGCATTCCTTCCCATGCATCACTGAGCATAATTTCTGAAATATTGTCTTTCCGACCATCATGATCATAGTCTGCCATCTGCATGATATTTTCTGTACACTGTTTCAAACCCAGATACTGATTGGCAATTTTTTTATAAAACAAACGGTCTGAACGAAATGTCTCATCCGGAGCCAATGCTTCCTCTTCAATATAGTTCTGCAAAATACCGTAACTTTCTTCATCAATGGCCAGTGTATCCAACCGGTCCATCACCAGCTTCATTCTTCTGTCGGCTTTCTGCCACAATGTCCAGTCAATTTTACTTCCGTTTTTCAACACTTCCGTTTCAAGTGCAGATAATTTACCCACATCATGATACTGTTCCTGCAATGCCATAAGCTGTTCCAACTGTTCAGGCAAATTCTCCGCTGTAACCTGTTCCGGGTCTTTGGCATATTTCCTCAACATTCTCAAAACACCTGAGCGCTGCATACGCGCCAATCTGCCATCGCCATTTCCGGCTATCTGCAGTTTTTTCTTCTCATACGCCAAATCCTCAGAGAAAATTTCCCTGTCGTAAAGACTGTCAACGGTTCTCAAAACTTCCTGTATAGCCGCAGTCTTCTCATATGCCTGCTCAATATCTTCAAAAGAATGATCTTTATCCAGAAGTTCTGCCATATATTCCGGATAGATCACTGCATGAGACAAAATATCTGCCAGTGAAATATACACTTTGAAGTTCACGGTGTCACAGTCAGCAATCCCAACCTTCTGCTTCATGCCGGCCACATCTTCGCGAAGATGCGCCATACAACTGAACCACTGCTGCATTTCCTGACGCAGCTGCTGTTTCTCATGCCGTTTAAATTCTTTTGTACGAATCTGCTGCAGCGGATGCTGGGACGGCATTGTACCAAGAGAAGCCACGGTATGTTTCAGAATTTCCAATTGCCGTTCCCAGTCCGCCAGGTCTTCCTCCGATGCAAGCATTGCCGTCGGAATATCGAAATGAACGCTGTCCGGTGCATCCTGATATTTTTCAAGGATTCTCATTAACTCATACAACGATTTGCCACACTTTGCAGGGATATGCAGTCTCTCAATCAATGTCCGGATCATTTTGCGTTTCTCCATCAACTGATCTGCAGTCCGTGCATACAACGGCACATTTTTCTCATCCGCCAGTTTCAGTGTCTTTGCGAACTGATTCAGCACATGAGATTTGCTGGCTTTTTTGGCATGCAGTTCCAGACAAAACGGTCCAAGTCCGATGTCCTGGAGCCGACTCTGAACAACTTCCAACGCCGGCATTTTCTTTGCAAGAAACAATACCGTTTTCCCCTGATAAAGGGCATTGGCAATCATATTGGTAATCGTCTGAGATTTACCGGTTCCGGGCGGTCCATGCATCACAAAGCTTTCTCCCCGGGAGGCTGCTTCAATAGCAGTCAACTGAGAGCCATCTGCGCTGACCGGTGTCACCAGCTCGTCCGGTCGAATTTCCCTGTCAAGCTGTGCCCTGCTCATAAAAACATGCTCCGGTTTCCACAGCAGATGACCATTCATCAAACTGCCCACCAATGGCTGCGCTGCAAATTGATCACCATGGTCATGCAAATCCTTCCACAGCATATACTGTCCAAAAGAAAAGATGCCGATCATGGCTCTCTCTTCCACATCCCAGCCCTTTTTCAGTTTTATTGCTTCCCGCACTGTCTTAAACAGAGCCTTATACGCTGTTTTTCCTTCATCGTCCATCGGCACCGTATCCAGATGCGTCAAATCGATGCCATATTTCTGTTTGAGCATCTCAAACAGTGTAATATTCATCTGCCACTCATCATCCCGGATAGTCAATGTATAATCCGTATCCGCACGCCCACGCTCAAGGGACACCGGAATCAATACCAGTGGTGCATAACGGTCCGCCGTTTCATCTTTCTGACGCCATTTCAGAAAACCAACCGCCAGATACAGAACATTTGCGCCGCTTTCTTCCATAAAGGTATGGGCCTGACGATATAAATATTTCACATAGGAAGCATAGGTCTCCCGATTCAAAAATACACGAATACGACCGCTGTGCAGTTCACCTTCTGTCAGAGATTGAAACTGCTGACTCAACCGGTTCTGTTCATCCGGCTCTGTCACCTGTTTTCTTTTCAATGTCAGTTCATCCGGTGCTTCAAGGATTCGGAAGCATCTGCCCTCCTGAAGACCTGCTGTCAAAGCAGCCATCTGAGGCATCGTTCCCATCACCGTCAGCTGTTTACCTTTAAAGGAAGTACTCAGCAAAGTGTTTCGAAGTGTCATATCCAGGATCTTGCGTTCCCAATAATTCATCTTCGTCATTGTATGATCTTCTTCAGGAAGAATATCCAGATCATCCTCTTCATAAAAAGCATCACTATCCACCGCTTCTGTTCCCTGCCCCGGCAGTTTTCCACCATTTTCCTCAGACATATCATCATGAATTTCTTTCAGCGGCATCGGCCGGATACCGCCCTGTCGGGCCCGCTTAATATCCACCACATATTCAAATCTGGCAAAGTGTTTATCCGTACAATTCATCGCCGATGTAAAGGATGTATTGCCGGCATAGTTGTCCATCAGTGTACATTCCACCATGGCCAGTTCTCCCAGTTTATTGTAAGAACGGCTTTCTACACTGGCCCGGTCATCAATAACAGTCTTTTCAAAGGAAGCATCTTTCAGCCAGCATCCCGCAACTGCATGTCCATGCAGGATCATCACCAGGGGATTCAGCCTGGCTGCTTCCAGACAGGACGCATACAAAACAGCCATATCAATGCAGCATCCCAGCTTATTCGCCAATGTAAATCCCGGCATACGTACACGCTGGCCACGATCCCAGTTAGCCGGCGGATAACAGTAACTGATCTGTTCTTCCTGAATGACTTCAAAAATGACCTGCATCTGACGCAGCACTTCCTGTTTACTGCCATATCCGCTGAATGCAATCCCCTCCTGAACGCCCAGGCGCTTGCCTGCCTTTGCAAGAATTTCCAATACTCTTCGGTCATTTGGTGTCACAAAAGTTGCAAGCAGTTCCGGATGATCATTGGACAACCACTGGTCATAGGGCAGCACTGTTAAGGGAAACGCCTCTTTGTAAACGGCCTCACTCTGACCATCCGCCGGCATCAGTTCCACAATAATATTGCCTTCCAGTTTCTCATTGTAGCTCAGCAGTTTTTCAGGATTAATTACCAGATTCGGTTCATTGATATCTGCACGTTCACCAGCCTTGATCTCATCGATATGACCGATCCAAGATTCCGCAAAATCCGGTACAAAAGACAGTTTAATCTGAAGCCCGCGTACCGTCTCTTCCCCATCATTGAAAATTTTTATTTTCCATATCTTATCCAGATCATTCAAATGACGAATATAGTTTAATTTCTTATCATAGGTCATCTCCACTCTGAATTTATAAACCATCTTCATCCTCCCCTTCGTCATCCCAATTGTCAAAAATCGTATTTTTTCCGCTGTCTCTGCCACGACGCATCCGGGCTCTTTCATCTTTAGCCGTTTTTTTCATAATTGCTTCGCTCATGCTTGTATCTGCTGTCTCACTATTATCATCAACTTTCACGGTATCATCATCTTCTTCAATCTCATCGTCAGCTTCGATATCATCGTCAGCTTCGATATCATCGTCTTCTTCGATATCATCGTCAGCTTCAATTTCATCATCAGCTTCCCATGTATCATCATCCGCTTCCACAGTATCATCCTCTTCTTCAATACTG
>OLOL01003070.1_pt1 | contig 10830 bp, 10 predicted proteins | sample 1673081 | NCBI WGS metagenome assembly OLOL01 (sample SAMEA3136753, study PRJEB25190) | human gut metagenome
GCTTTATTTGGCATCATCCGCTACTTGGCTTCATCTCCATCTTTGTTGGAATGCCCTTACTGGTTTTGGCGTGTGTCTGTATCAGTACGATCGTTATCGCCTTTCCTATGGCATGGCTTTTGGGTTGGTTGTAATCTTTATTTCATCTTTAAACGCACAAAAGATGACTAATGCCATTTTTAGAGGAAAGGTTTTATGATATTGGGGACAGCAAAAAAGGAGGATGAATCTTATGCAAATACTAATTGCACTCATAGGTGTATGTGCGGCAGCAATGCTGCTGTGGTATGTCTATATTTTAATGAAGGGAGATGATCAGGCATGAGCACCATGATTCAGTATGTTTTATACCTTGCCATTCTGGTTGTTTTGGCAATTCCGCTGGGCGCATACATAAAAAACGTCATGAGCGGCGAGAAAACTTTTTTGTCCAAAGTTCTGACACCGTGCGAAAACCTGATTTACAAGGTTATGCGTGTAGACAGAGAAGAACAGATGACATGGAAAAAATATGCGGTAAGTGTAATGATTTTTTCCGGTATCGGGCTTGTTTTTCTGTTCCTGCTTCAACTTCTGCAGGGAGTTCTTCCCGGAAACCCGCAGAATCTTTCCGGCGTGAAATGGGATTTGGCATTTAACACCTCTGCAAGTTTCATTACCAATACAAACTGGCAGGCATATTCCGGTGAATCCACATTGAGTTATCTCACTCAGGCTTTAGGTCTGACTGTTCAGAACTTTGTTTCCGCAGCTACAGGTATCGCCGTTCTATTTGCATTGATCCGTGGCTTTATCAAGGTGAAATCCTCCGGGTTGGGAAGCTTTTGGGTGGACTTGACCCGCATTGTGGTTCACATCCTACTCCCGCTGAATCTGGTCATTTCTCTGTTGCTGGTAGGCGGCGGCGTGATTCAGAACCTGAAAAGTGCAGAAACAGTATCCCTTGTAGAACCGATTGCCGTCAGTGCAGAAGGTGAAATCCTTGAGGATGCGGTAATTGACTTAGACACCGAAACCGTCACTGTAGATGGCGAAATCGTTTCGGATGCACAGATCGTCACCGAGCAGTTCGTACCGATGGGTCCTGCGGCCAGCCAGGTCGCAATCAAACAGACCGGCACCAACGGCGGCGGTTATATGGGCGTCAACTCCGCACATCCTTTGGAAAATCCCAATGCCTTTACCAATCTGATTGAAATGATTTCCATTCTGCTGATTCCGGCGGCACTGTGTTTCACATTCGGTTCTGCGGTAAAGAACAAGAAGCAGGGTATTGCAATCTTTATGGCAATGTTTCTCTGCCTGGTTGTTGCCTTGGGCTGCATCGCCGTCACTGAACAGGCTGGCACATCCCAGCTTGCACAAAACGGCGCAGTTAATATGTCAATGGCAGAACAGGCGGGCGGCAATATGGAGGGCAAGGAGACTCGCTTCGGCATTGCAGCGTCCTCTACCTGGGCAGCCTTCACTACAGCAGCTTCTAACGGCTCTGTAAATTCCATGCATGACAGCTACACGCCTCTTGGCGGCATGGTGACTATGCTGCTGATGCAGCTTGGCGAGGTTATTTTCGGCGGCGTGGGCTGCGGCCTTTACGGTATGCTTGCTTTTGCCATTCTGGCGGTGTTTATTGCCGGTCTGATGGTAGGCCGCACTCCGGAATTCCTTGGCAAGAAAATTGAGCCTTATGAGATGAAATGGTCGGTACTGGTTTGCCTTGCAACACCCATTGCAATTCTGGTCGGCAGCGGCCTTGCCGCTGTAGTACCCTCTGTCATGGATAGCCTGCATAACGGCGGTGCCCACGGTTTCTCTGAAATGCTGTATAGCTACTCATCCTGTGGCGGCAATAACGGCTCTGCCTTTGCCGGTTTCAATGGGAATACCGTATTTTTGAATGTAAGTCTGGGACTGATGATGCTCTTTGCCCGGTTTCTGCCCATCATCGGCACACTTGCAATCGCAGGCAGCCTGGCTGGGAAAAAGAAAATTGCCACGACTGCAGGCACCTTGTCTACCACAAATGGAATGTTTGTTTTCCTGCTGATTGTTGTGGTATTGCTGATTGGTGCGCTGAGCTTCTTCCCGGCGCTTGCCCTTGGTCCGCTTGCTGAGTTCTTTGGCAGCATTGCGTAAAGGAGGTTTACAGATATGCGTACAAAACAGAAAAGTGCTTTTGCCGACCGGAAAATGCTCGGCAGGGCAATTAAAGATTCTTTTGCGAAATTAAGTCCGAAAACACAGGCAAAAAACCCAGTCATGTTTCTGGTTTTTGTGTCTGCGATCTTGACCAGTATCCTTTGGGTGGTATCCCTGTTCGGGTTAAAAGACGCGCCAAGCGGATATACACTGGCGATTGCCATTATCCTTTGGTTTACCGTGCTATTTGCCAACTTTGCCGAGGCCATTGCAGAAGGCCGTGGTAAAGCGCAGGCAGATTCTCTCCGGGCATCCCGAAAGGATGTGGACGCACATAAAATTCCCTCCGTATCGCAGAAGGAAAGCGTGACTGTGGTTCCATCCGCCCTGCTGAAAAAAGGGGAACTGGTGATTGTCAAAGCAGGAGAGCAGATTCCGGCAGACGGTGAAGTCATAGAAGGTGCGGCATCTGTGGATGAAAGCGCCATCACCGGCGAATCCGCTCCCGTAATTCGTGAGGCAGGCGGCGACCGCAGCGCTGTAACCGGCGGCACCACTGTACTGTCGGACTGGATCGTTGTCAGAGTGACCAACGAAGCCGGAGAAAGCTTTCTCGACAAGATGATTGCGATGGTAGAAGGTGCTGCCCGAAAGAAGACGCCCAACGAAATTGCTTTGCAGATTTTTCTGGTAGCCTTGTCCATTATCTTTATCTTAGTGACAGTCTCCCTCTACACTTATTCCATTTTTTCTGCAAAGCTGGCGGGAATTGAGAATCCAACCTCTGTAACAACTTTGGTAGCGCTGCTGGTATGCCTTGCTCCTACTACCATTGGTGCTTTGCTTTCTGCCATCGGTATTGCCGGTATGTCCCGACTGAACCAGGCAAATGTTCTGGCCATGAGTGGTCGTGCCATTGAAGCCGCCGGTGATGTAGACATTCTGATGCTTGACAAAACCGGAACAATCACCCTGGGCAATCGACAGGCATCGGAGTTCATTCCGGTAGATGGTGTTGATATTCAGGAACTGGCGGACGCCGCGCAGCTTTCTTCTCTGGCAGATGAAACCCCGGAGGGCAGAAGCGTTGTTGTGCTGGCAAAGGAGCAGTTTGGAATTCGTGGCAGAAGCCTTCAGGACAAGAATATGCACTTTGTCCCATTTACTGCTGTGACCCGTATGAGCGGTGTCGACTTTGACGGCAACGAAATCCGAAAAGGCGCAGCAGATGCCATGCAGAGTTATGTAACCCATGCAGGCGGTATGTATTCTCCAGACTGCGATCGAGTTGTCAAGTCTATTGCGTCCAAGGGCGGCACACCTCTGGTTGTGGCTAAGAACCACAAGATTCTCGGCGTTATCTATTTGAAGGATATTATCAAGCAGGGTGTGAAGGAGAAATTCTCAGATCTGCGGAAAATGGGCATCAAGACCATTATGATCACCGGCGACAATCCGATTACTGCTGCGGCCATTGCTGCCGAGGCCGGTGTGGATGACTTCCTTGCGGAAGCAACGCCGGAAGGAAAGTTGGCAATGATTCGCGATTTTCAGGCCAAGGGTCATTTGGTCGCCATGACAGGCGACGGCACCAACGACGCTCCGGCTTTGGCACAAGCAGATGTTGCAGTTGCCATGAACAGCGGCACACAAGCGGCCAAAGAAGCAGGCAACATGGTGGATTTGGACTCTTCCCCCACAAAACTGATCGACATTGTGCGCATCGGCAAACAGCTTTTGATGACACGAGGCAGCCTGACTACCTTCTCCATTGCCAACGATGTGGCAAAATACTTTGCCATTATTCCGGCGCTGTTTATGGGACTTTATCCGGGACTGTCTGCTCTGAATATTATGGGGCTGCATTCCCCGCAAAGCGCTGTCCTCTCTGCGATTATTTATAATGCACTCATCATTATTGCGCTCATTCCGTTGGCGCTAAAAGGTGTGAAATATCGTGAAGTTGCTGCCGGAAAGCTGCTGTCACGGAACCTGCTTGTTTATGGTTTGGGCGGTCTGGCGGCTCCCTTTATCTTTGTGAAACTAATTGATGTTCTGCTGGTGTTCACCGGCCTGGTATAAGGAGGAGATATATTATGAAAACAATGAAAAGTGTACTGCCAAAGGCAGGTATGATCTTTTTAATCTTTACGCTGCTGTGCGGCGTGATCTATACGGGTGTTGTCACAGGAATTGCTCAACTTATTTTCTCGGATAATGCCAATGGAAGTATCATTGAAGTAGATGGAAAAAAATACGGCTGTGAGTTGCTGGGGCAGCAATATACGGATGAGTCCCATATGTGGGGACGCATTATGAATATCGATGTTTCTACCTATACAGATGAAAACGGAAAGGCGCTGATGTATGCCGCCCCATCTAACATCTCTCCGGCAAGCGAGGAGTATGCACAGCTCGTGGCAGAGCGGGTGGAAAAGCTCCGGGCTGCCGACCCGGATATGGATGAAACAGCTGTTCCGGTGGATCTTGTCACCTGTTCCGGCAGTGGGCTTGATCCCCATATTTCCCCGGCGGCAGCGGAGTATCAGGTAGCACGCATTGCAAAGGCAAATGATATGACCGAAGATGAAGTGCGTGAGATCATCCAAAACTGCACCGACGGACGATTCCTTGGCATCTTTGGTGAAGAGACCGTCAATGTGCTGGAAGTCAATCTGATGCTGGACGGTATTCTGGAGGGGTGAAATGAACATAGCTAAAATCATGATTCCCAAAATCTCCACTGTATTTCTTCATGAAAAGGATACGATTCGTCAGGGATTGGAACGGTTTATGGTACATGGCTATACCGCCGTCCCGGTACTGAATGATCAGGAACAGTATATTGGAAGCGTGACGGAGGGAGATTTCCTCCGCCACCTTCTTGTTTGCCAGACAACAGACTTGAAAGTACAGGAGGGATACCGACTTGGCAGCATTGTTCGCAGAAATTTTTGCCCTGCGTTACAAATAGATGCAGATTTCGAGCAAGTTGTAACTTCAATGCTGAATCAGAATTTTGTCCCCATCGTTGATGGCCGGAATGCTCTATGCGGGATTCTGACAAGGAAACGGCTGATTGAATTTCTGGCACAAGCTCGTGATAAAAAAGAATAAGTCCTGCATCTTTAGACGGCCTTAATACAGATACGCATTCTCTTTTACCTTCTTTACTCCATTTGATTTATGATTAAGGACACATAAAGGGGTATAAAGGAGGATTGCAGTTATGGGAGTAATGTTGTTAAAAAGGAAGTTGACTTCGTTTCAAATTATCATCCTCGGGTTTTCCGGTGTGATCCTTTTCGGCACCTTCCTTTTAATGTTGCCGTTTTCCAGCCGCAGCGGACTGGCAACGCCTTTCTCGGATGCATTGTTTACTTCTACCTCAGCAGTTTGTGTAACCGGACTCATTATACATGATACGGCAACATACTGGTCGGCCTTCGGCCAGCTTGTCATTTTACTGCTGATTCAGATTGGAGGCATGGGGGTTATTACCGTAGCCGCATCCTTTGCAATGATTTCCGGCCGGAAGATTTCTTTGATGCAGCGCAGTACCATGCAGGAGGCGATTTCAGCGCCAAAGGTAGGGGGAATCGTTCGCTTGACTGGCTTTATCGTCAGGGTGACACTGGTGATGGAACTGCTGTGTGCAGCCGTGATGGCGCCGGTGTTTTGCCGTGATTTCGGGAAAAAGGGACTTTGGATGGCGCTGTTTCATTCCGTGTCCGCTTTTTGCAACGCAGGCTTTGATCTGTTGGGTGTGCGCACTCCCTTTTCCTCCCTGACCAGCTATGCAGCGAATCCAGTCATAAACTTTACGATTATGTTCTTAATTGTGTTTGGCGGCATCGGCTTTCTGACTTGGGATGATATTCGGACAAATCGATTGCATTTGCGCAAATATCGGATGCAGAGCAAGGTGATTCTTTGTACCACAGCGGTTTTATTGATCGCTCCGGCAATGTACTTTTATTTTTTTGAGTTTGATGATCTCACGCGAAAGGAACGGCTTTTATCTTCTCTTTTTCAAGCCGTGACACCACGAACGGCGGGTTTTAATACGGTGGATTTAACTGATTTGAGTGAGGCCGGACAATTTATCACCATTGCGCTGATGCTGATCGGCGGTAGTCCCGGGTCTACCGCAGGCGGTTTGAAAACAACAACCATTGCTGTTTTGCTTACTACTGCAATTTCCACCTTTCGGCGCAGAGAAAATGCAAACCTCTTTGGACGTCGCATTGATGATGATGTCGTAAAAAATGCAGCGACAATTTCGCTTATGTATATCACGCTATGTTGTACCGGTGGCCTTATCATCAGCGTTTCCGAAGGACTTCCCATGCTTACCTGCCTTTTTGAAACTGCCTCGGCTGTTGGCACAGTCGGCCTGTCCCTGGGAATTACGCCGGAACTGAATCTGCTCTCACGGGGTATTTTGATTCTGCTGATGTTTTTTGGACGAGTCGGTGGCCTTACATTGATTTTTGCGGCCTTGTCCAGTGCACAAAAGAAAGTTTCAAAACTACCAAAGGAAAAAATAACAGTAGGATAAAGGAGACATTATGAAATCAATTCTTCTAATTGGTCTGGGGCGATTTGGAAAGCATATTGCCCTGCACTTAAATCATTTGGGTCATCAGGTGATGGCGGTAGATACTTCGGAGGAACGTGTAGAGGCTGTTCTGCCCCTTGTTACCAATGCACAGATTGGAGACAGTACGAATGCCGATTTCTTGGAATCTCTCGGTATTCGCAACTATGATGTATGCATTGTGGCCATCGGTAACAACTTTCAAAGTTCATTGGAAACAACTTCTCTGCTCAGTGAATTAGGAGCGAGGTTTGTAGTTTCCAGAGCTGCAACCGATGTTCAGGAAAAGTTTTTGCTGCGTAACGGTGCAAACGAAGTAGTCTACCCGGAAAAACAGCTTGCAAAGTGGACAGCAATCCGTTACAGTGCGGATCACATTCTCGATTACATAGAACTGGATGAAAATCATGCCATGTTTGAGATTCCCATTCCCAAAGATTGGGCGGACCATTCGATTGGAGAGCTCGATATTCGTAAAAAATTCAACATTAACATTATGGGAATCAAGAAAAGCGGCAAGCTGGAGTTATCTATTTCTTCAGACACAGTGCTGAAAGCAGGAGATACCATGTTGGCGTTGGGAAGTAACAGAAATTTGCAAAAGTGCTTTCATACTTGATTTCAAGAAAAATCAAGGGAATGGGGGGTGAATCCATGCAGGATGTTATTTTACTTGTAAGTACATCAGCTATATTTATTTTTGGGTATTTTCTGATAAAAAAACTGGATGTTTTTCTGGAAAACAATTGGAATGAGCAGGAAACCGCTCTGACCTACAGCGAAAACAGCTTGAGAATTGGTTTTTCCAACCCATTAATGGCAGGCGGTCTCGCAGATGCTTTTGAGACTTACGGAAAGCAGCATCCGGATGTCTCTATCCATATTTTCAGTGGAGAAGAAAGTGAATTGTGCAGAGAACTGGAAACACACAAATTGGACATAATTTTTTTACCAGAGAATACAGACATATCGGAAAAAACGCATTATAATACACGGTTGGTGCGTCTTCGTTGCGCCCCGGTTGTGATGGAATATGCTGACTTGCCCATTGAGCCGATTACCCAGAATCAAATCACACAAATAGCACTATGGAGGGATTCCAAAAAATCACCTGTCGTCGATTTTTTCATTGGATGTCTGAACAAATTTGCCGTGGATCAGTCGCAGATGTAGGTTTTGACGTTGTGTGTTATAATATAAAAAAGGGAATCGCTTTTACTTGAGTGACAGATAGGAGGGTTAAAATGGAGCTGCCAAGACAAGATCCGGATCAGCTTCTTCGTGCGATCCGTAACGATGCATCCACTAAGAAAAACGGAAAACTCAAAATCTTTTTCGGTTATGCCGCAGGTGTCGGAAAGACCTATGCCATGCTTCAGGCGGCTCATCAGGCGAAGGAGCGTGGCATCGATGTGGTCGCTGGATACATAGAACCCCATGCCCGGCCTCAGACGATGGCACTTCTGGACGGCTTGGAGCAGCTTCCTGTGAAACAAATTGCTTACGAAGGAATGACCCTCCGTGAATTTGATATTGATGCTGCGCTCAAGCGAAATCCCCAGCTCATACTGGTGGATGAGTTTGCCCATACCAACGCCGAAGGCAGTCGGCACACGAAGCGGTATCAGGATGTTCAGGAGCTGCTAAATACTGGAATTGATGTCTATACGACTGTAAATGTCCAACATATCGAGAGTCTCAACGATACAGTAGCCTCTATCACCGGAATTCTTGTGCGGGAGCGCATTCCGGATTCCACCTTTGATCAAGCAGATCAGGTAGAACTGGTGGATATTGAGCCTGCGGAGTTGCTGGAACGACTGGCAAGTGGAAATGTGTACCGGGAAGATCAGGCGCAGCGGGCAACAGTTAATTTTTTCACGCTGGAAAATCTCACCGCATTGCGGGAAATCGCCCTCCGTCGGTGCGCTGACCGGGTGAACTTGCTGACGGAAAGCGCCAGAGTACAGAGCCGAGGCGATTACCATACAGACGAGCGCATTCTGGCATGTCTTTCCTCGTCGCCATCCAACGCAAAAATCATTCGGACTGCTGCAAGGATGGCAAGAGCCTTTCGGGGAACATTTACCGCTCTTTATGTGGAAACGCCAAATACAGCGGCGATGAGTGACGATGATAAAAAGCGTTTGCAGGATAATAAGCGTCTGGCCCAGCAACTTGGCGCTGCGATTGAGACAAGTTATGGCGATGACGTGCCTTATCAGATTGCGGAATTTGCCCGTCTTTCCGGCATCTCAAAAATCGTAATTGGACGAAGTACCATTGCACGAAAGAATATTTTCAGCAAGCCCACCTTGACGGAACGCCTGATTTCCTGCGTACCTAATCTGGATATTCATGTGATACCGGATGCCAGCACAGGAACCAGCTATCAGGAAAAAAAGAGAAAGGCGCAGGTAGATGCGATGCCCCTGCGTGATGTTCTGAAGAGTATAGTCGTATTGCTGGTAGCTACACTAATTGGCTGTGGCTTTGACGCTCTTGGGTTCACGGAGAGTAATATTATCGCAGTTTACATATTAGGCGTACTTGTGACCGCTGTAATCACAACCAACCGACTGTGCGGGATTCTGACCTCGGTTGTCAGTGTGCTGGTTTTCAATTTCTTTTTTACCACTCCGAGACTGACATTCCATTTTGACGATCCGAACTATATTGTTACCTTTACCATTATGTTTATAGTAACACTGCTTTCCGGATCTCTCGCTACCCGGCTGAAAGAAAATGCGAAACAATCTGCCCATACAGCTTACCGTACAAAGATTCTTTTTGAAACCAACCAGCTTCTGCAAAAAGAGCAGGATGAGAATGCGGTAATCACCGCTACGGCAGGGCAGCTCATGAAGCTGCTGAAAAAAGATATTGTCGTCTACCTGTCTGATGGTAAAGAACTTGCCACTCCTAACGTTTTTCGTGCTGTTAATAGCATTCAGGAAGATTTAATTTCTGAGAACGAGAAAGCAGTCGCCGATTGGGCCTTCCGAAACAATAAACACGCCGGTGCCACAACAGATACATTATCCAGTGCAAAGTGTTTATACCTTGCGATTCGGGTCAACCAGCATGTATATGGAGTGGCTGGTATTGCGGTGAACGGTATTCCGCTGGACTCTTTCGAAAACAGCGTACTCCTCTCTATTCTGGGCGAGTGCGCTTTGGCACTTGAAAACATCAAAAACGCCAAAGAAAAAGAGGAAGCGGCTGTTCTGGCGCAAAATGAACAGCTTCGTGCTAACCTGCTGCGGGCAATCTCTCATGATCTTCGGACGCCTTTGACAGCGATTTCCGGCAGCGCAGACAATTTGCTTGCAAATTATAAAAAAATGGACGATGCATTGCGGGAGCAGACCTTTACCGATATTTATGACGATTCTATGTGGCTAATCAATCTGGTTGAAAATTTGTTAGCAGTCACACGAATTGAGGGCGGACACGCGTAGTCCGGCAGCCAGCGGCTGTTTTCCGATTCGAAGGCGGCGACCGCCTCGCGGTCGCGCTCCCAGCCGCGCGCCTTGGCCTTTTCGAGCAGCGCGAAGCGGCTCTCGTAAATTTTGCCGTAGTCGACGTAGCGCGGCTCCGAGCCCCACGCGCAGGAGGTGACCTCCTTGCGCGTGAGCAGCTTATCCTTGATGAGCAGATCGAGGTCGATGAAGTACGGGTTGCCCGCAAAGGTCGAAAAGCTCTGATACGGCGAGTCGCCGTAGCTTGTAGGGCCGAGCGGCAGGAGCTGCCAGTAGCCCTGTCCCGCCGCGTGGAGAAAATCGGCAAAGTCATACGCCGCCTTGCCGAACGTGCCGATGCCGTAGGGCGAGGGGAGCGAGGAGATCGGCATCAGAATGCCGGAGGAACGATTCATGTGAGATCAGCCTTTCACGGCGCCGGCCGCGACGCCCTTGATGATGTATTTCTGGCAGCAGAGGTAGAAGATGATGACGGGGACGATGCTCAGGAAGATGAGCGCCATCGTCGCGCCGAGATCGACCGTGCCGTAGCTGCCCTTGAGGTACTGGATATGGATGGGAATGGTCTTGTACTTGGTGCTGTCGAGCACGAGATAGGGGAGCAGATAG
>OLOL01003074.1_pt1 | contig 10827 bp, 3 predicted proteins | sample 1673081 | NCBI WGS metagenome assembly OLOL01 (sample SAMEA3136753, study PRJEB25190) | human gut metagenome
CCTATGCCTGTCGTGCTTCTTCGGCATAAATAGGCGTAGGGCATTGTTTATCTGTCTTTGGAGTCAGCGTGCCGATCACGCTCAGACGTGTTTAGCTCGTTATGGTGATGCAGATCCGCGTTATATCCCTCATCGTCAAGGAGCGTATCCATATTCGACTTGATGTGCCGGAGGTTCTTCAGTTCTTCGTTCAGCTGGGACACTTCTTCACCAGTTTCCCTCTTTTGGCTGAGCAGGAGATCGTATTCATCTGACAGCTCAGTGAGCATAGGCAGTTTGCCATCAGCAGCGCTGTATACGGTCTGCGCCTCCTTGTGGGCTTCAATGTCCACCTTATGCTCCCGATAGAACGCCGGCGACCATCCCAACTCGCGGTACTTCGCATAGACCCCCTTCGTTCTTCTATAAACCAGAATGGCTTTCTTCTGCCTGCTGATCTCCTCCATCCGCGCTTGTGCTGCGCGGATGTTACTTTTCAGCGCCTTTCGCTCATCGAGCGCGGCCTGAATCCTGCTTTCAAGCTCAGCATAGGAGCTGATTTGATTCTCTTTCAGGTAGATCATCGAGCTTGCCAGCGCCTCGGTGTTGTGTCTTTCCGCCCAGCGTTCATAGCCTTTCCCCTTGCCGGAGCGCAGCTTTGCTTCAATGTCAATCAGGCACTCGACCTGGCTTTTCGTCATCTGGCTTCTGGAGTGCTTGGGGATATGCACATGCCTTCCGGCAAGCGACATGCGCAATGCTTCTTCCGTGTATTCTGCGCCAACCGTATCCAACCGGATAAAGCGCTTTGCGCCGGGCAGCTTGATGCTGATCTGCGCGCCGCGCTTGACCCGGCAGCCCGCCTCCTCCAGCAGCTGCATCAGCGCATCAAAGCTATCCGGCTGCATCCGAAGCGCGGCGTCAATCGTCATCCGCAGCATGTCTCGTTGGGATGCTTTGGCGTTCTCACCAAGCCATTTGTCATAGGTGACCGTTTGGTTTTCCGGTTCCCGGATGACGGAGAGCTGATGCTCCTCACAAATCTGGTCGCTTAGCTCAGCCAGCACCTTGCCGGAACGCAGGATGTCTCTGAATTTGCGTGTGCAATCCAGCGCAGTCGCGCAAAAGACAATGTGATTATGGAAAGAATTTTGTCAAGGAATATTTTATCTTTTTCAGTTCTTAATAGCTGAGAACCTTTAAGAAGAGATGTGGATCTATTTGCAACTCAGCCACGCACTTAAGCGCCTTTGTACTAAATCTGGCTGCCTGTGGAGGCCAAAAAGACCCTGTCGGAATAAACCCTTTATCCTTATTAGCTTCTCTTAGTTTATTCATTTCCTTAACAACTGGCGCATCTACAAGTTCCAGTGTAGTTCTATTTAAAATTTTTCTCGTTGGCGGATAATCTATATAACTGTAATCTGATTTTCCTGCATAAGCATATACTATTACATTTAAACTATCAGACATCACTTTAGCAAGACTTTGTCCACTATTACCAAGGTTACAAGATTGGAGATACACTTCCGCGTTTGACCTAAATGCACTTCTATTCCATTTTTTTATTACATCTTTGTCAATATCAAGTTCATTATTATGTGTCGAATAGCCTAATTTTATTGTACCGCCCTCATTTACAATTCCATGAGAAAACACTGCCATCTTTGTTATTTTATCAACTTCTCTTGATGGACTATTGACATACAAAGTACAGGATTCAGCACTTTTTAGGTATGTTATTTTTATACGTTCTCCTCCCAATTCTCTTGCTGCCTCTTCAAAATTAGGTTTATCAACTCCTTCTATCCATCCATCATCAGCTATAAGCCATCCAATATTTTCTTCTGGAAATGCTATCAGATCATCACGTATTTCCCCAAGCGCAGACGATATGAAGTTATAATCACCATATTTTATTTCTCGTTCACCTTCCGTTGGTGGTGTTTTAAACACATTGCCAGAGATAACAACTATTTCATATCCATCAAAGTCTGCAAATCGAATAGGAGAATTATCACAATACAACATTTCATTAGATGATTTTTTCCCCGGATTCTTCTGCTCAAACCTCCCAATCGTCGGCTCATACTGTCTGGCTCTCAGGTTAATCATGTCCGTCACCGCATCGTAGGCTTCGGCGTTATAGGCAAAGCCGCTCACCTTCTGCGCACCCATCTGCTCTCCGAAAGCGGTATACGAGAAAGACTGCACCTTCACAGTAACATCCGGCAGGGCAGAGGATACCTTTTCGCCCACAACAGGCGCAGTCACCGTCTGTGCAACCGAGCCGCGTCCGTCATAGACATAGCTGGTCTTGCCGTCCGCCGTATACGCCGCAATGCGTTCCAAGCCGTAGGCATAAGCGGTTGTCGCCGTATGCCCGTTCGTTTCCGTCCGGGTTTCGGAGATCACCTGATAGTATTCCTGCGTGATATCGTACAGATAATCCGTCGTCGCCCACGCCAGTTCTTCCGGCACGTCCGCCGCGTCGTCCTGCGCCTGCGGGACAACGATTTCCGGCAGTCCGGCAATATTCCCGCGAAGCAGTTCTTCAAGCGTGGAGCGGGATTCGTCGCCCGTTTCCTTTTTGCTCAGGCGCATACCGTTTGCATCGTAGGTAAACTGCTGCTGATATCCGTCATACCCGACGTAGGAGGTGAGCTGGTCGAGCGCGTCATGCGCATAGCGATCCGTCAGCTTGCCGTAGGTCTTGCTGGTCAGCGTCTTTTGAATCAGGCTGCCGTTCTTATCATAGCTGTACGCAATCTTGCTTTGACCGTTGGTCATGCCCGTGAGCTGATTGGCCGCATTATACGCCATTTTCAGCGTCACATTCTGGCCGTCCGTCCCGGTAATCGCCTTTTCCAGCATGTTTCCGGCTTTATCATAGGCGTAGCTTTCGCCGTAGCCCGTGCTTTGCAGGAAGCTGGTCAGCTCTCCGAGCGCGTTATACGCATAGCTGTTTTCCGTCTCCGTTCCGTTTTCCGTGCGCTTTTCGCCCGTGATGTAGCCGTTCCTGTCATAGCTGTAACGGAACGCAATGTCGCTTGTGCCGCTGGTGGCCTGCTCCGTCAGGTTGCCTACGCTGTCATAGGCATAGCGCGTGGTCATGTTCCCGGAAACCGTCTGGATTCTTCTGCCCGCCGCGTCGTAGACGTAGCTCGTCGTTTCGCCATCCAGCCCCACAACGCCGACCATTCGGTTCATCGCGTCATAGGTATAGCTGACCGTCTTGCCGTCAGGATAGGTCATGGACGTTTTGTTGCCGTATGCGTCGTAGGTATACGAAACCACGTCTCCATTGACATTCTCCACGGAGATCAGGAATCCCTGCTCATTGTACTGATAGCGAATCGTTCCGGCTTCGCTGGATACCTCTGTGAGCTTTCCGATTTCGTTGTAGCTGCTCGTGACGCTCTGCCCGTCTCCGACGTTCTGACGGGTCAATGCGCCCGTTTTGTCGTATTCAAACGTCATCACCGCGCCGTCCGCCTTGGCGACGCTGCTCAGCCATCCCTCCGGCGTGTAGGCATACTGCACCCTGTTGCCCAGCGCGTCGGTTTCGCTCGTCAGGTTTCCGTCCTTGTCGTAGGTGTACTTCGTCGCATGGCGCAGCGCGTCCGTCACGGAGAGCAGATTGCCGTTTGCATCGTAGCTGTACGCCGTCGCCGCGCCCATCGGGTCGGTGATTGCGATGATTCTGCCCAGCAGGTCATATTCAACGGTCGTTTCGCCGCCAAGCTCGTTGACTTCGCGAATGACGTTTCCGCTTTCGTCATAATCCGTTCGGATGGTCGCCCCGTTGGGCAGCGTCCGCTCGACCATGTTGCCCATTACGTCGTAGCGATAGGTCTGCGTCGCGCCCGCCGCATCCGTCACGGAGATCGGGAAGCCCTGCGCGTCGTAGCGATAGGTCGTCACGCCGCCCGCCGCATTGGTTTCGGAAATCAGGTTGCCCGCCGCGTCGTACTCGCTGGTCGTCGTATGACCGAGCGCATCCGTTTCCGTCAGGCGGTTTCCATTGCCGTCATAGGTGTACTTCGTCTGATTCAGCAGCGCGTCCTTGACTGTCGCCAGTTGGCTGTTGTGCGTGTAGGTCGCCGTCTGGGTCGTCTTATCCGGCAGCGTCGTTTCCAGCACATTGCCCAGCGCGTCGTACTTGTAACGCGTTACATTGCCCAGCGGGTCGGTCGCGCTGATCTGCCTGCCAAGCGCATCATAGGTATAGCTGACGCTTGTTCCGTCCGCAAAGACGACGTTCAGCAGATTGCTGTTTGCGTCGTATTCATACTGCGTCACGTTGCCCAGCGCGTCTGTCATGCTCGCCAGATTGCCGTTCGCATCATAGCTGTATGCCGTTTCATTGCCCAGCGCATCCACGGTTTTGGCCAGCAGGCCGTTGACATACGCATAGCTCGTCTGATTGCCCAGCGCGTCCGTCTTTTGGGTCAGACGGCCTTTGTGGTCGTATGCGTAGGTTGTCACGCCGCCATTCGGCGCGGTTTCCCGAACCAGATTACCATCCGCATCGTATTCATACAACGTCACCGAGCCGTTCAAATCGGTCAGCTTTGTAATCTGGTGATGATCGTTGTATTCCCTGTGAATCGTGCCTCCGTTTTCCAGCACGGTTGTGACGATATCGCCCGCATCGTTATAGGCGTAGGCGGTCACATGCCCCAGCGCGTCCGTCTTGCTGACAATTTCGCCCTGCTCGCCGTAGGTAAAGCTGGTTTCACCGCCCAACGCATCCACAATTCGAGTAGTGCGCTTTTGCTCATCAAAGAAATAGGTAACGACATTTCCTTCGGCATCCGTTGTTATCGTCTGACCGTCGTCGTACTGCATCCGATAGCGACCGTGGTTGCCGTCTTGCTGCTCGACAACGCGATCCTGTTCGTCGTATTTGTTCAGCACCTGACGCTGACCGTTGCCGTCATACCATTCGGTCATGCGGCCCTTTTTGTCGTAGGCATACTTTGTCGTCTTGCCTTCGGCATCCGTAAAGGAGCTGAGCTTCTTCCCGGAGTAGGTATAGCGCAGCGTCGCGCCGCCCGGCGTGGTGATGCCGACGATATGTCCGGCCTGATCCATTTCGACCAGCAGTTCTTCCTGACTGGGCGAGATGATCTTCGTCATCAGGCCGTCCTCGTCCCGGACGATTTCCGTAATATGCTGTCCGCTGTCCTTTTCAATGCGTTTGAGCAGACCGCCGGACGCAAACGCATAAACCGTCCCGTCCGTCAGGCTGATTCGATATTCGGTGTGCGCCGCGTCATAGGAGAGGAATTCATACTCCGTCGAGTTGCTTTCAAACGCCCCGTCCGCCTGCGCATAGAAGATCACTTCGCTGCCGTCCGCTCTGCGGTAGCCGACGCTGCCGTCATTGAACAGGCGGAGGTGCTGGCTGTATTCCGTCGTCCACTTTGCGCCGAACGGCCCGTCCGTTTCGTTGCTCTGCGTGTTATACGTTCTGACCACATCAAAGCCGGACGTTCCCAAATCTGCCAGCGCGTAATCCCGCGTCTGCAAATAGAAATTGCCCGTATTGAAGTTAATCGGTTCAAAGCCGAGCGAGCAGAAGCGATGCGGCCCCAGCAGGCTTTGATCCAGCGCGAAGCTCAGGCTCGGCGGATTGGGCGTGTCGGAGAAGGTATAGTTGCCGCCGTACAGGTCGTTGAGGTATTCCGACTGCGTGAAGTTTTCAACGTTGTGCTGTACGCCTTCAATGCGTTCCTCCGCCGCCAGACGCGTCATGGCCGCCTTCACCCATCCGCTCGTTCGGGTGAGTATCGAAGAAAGCCCGTCGCCCGGATCGTCGTATTCTCTGCGCGCCCGAACATGATAGACTGCATCTGCCTCATAATCGTAGTCGGTATACCGATTTTTCTGCGTCGATGCAATCTTCCGCCCGTTGCGGTAAATGTCAAACCAGAGCTCGTTTCCGCATGTGCCGTCGTCGCGGTTCGCGTCCGTCCATGTGAGTTCGTAGCGGCGGAGCTTTTCGTTTTCGTAGTAGTCGCCGTAGTCCGTCGCCTGCACGTTATAAGGCGCTTTCACCAACGTCGTTTTCAGCGCCCGCGTCTTGGCCGTCACGCCTTCCAGATGAATGGCTCTGAGCGTCACGCCGGAGGGCATGGTTGCCCGGATATACAGCTTTTTCGTGCCTTTGCTCAGGAAGGTATAGCCGCCCGTCGTGAAATCCGTCCACGTCGTTCCATCATACGAATACGCATACTTGCCGTTTTCTACCGTTTTTCCCGCCGCGTCGATGCAGAGCGTTTCCAAACGAATGGCATACGTTTCGTCTGCAAGCTCCAGCGCCGTGGATTGCCATGTGTCTGTCGCGTTCAGCGCGGTTCGCATGAGAATCGACGCAGCCGCACCGCTTCCGTAAAGCGCGCCGTCCGCATCCAGACCCAGCGCCGCAGCCTGATGAGTTGTTCCGTCCTCAAAGGGAAGCATATCCGCCGTAAAGCTGTTGCTGTTCCATTGTCCGTCCATGTACAGGCGCTGAACCGTCAACTGCGCCGCGCAGTCCGTCGAGAGGGTCGGCATGGCTTCCGTCTGTTCTTCTTCATGCGTCAGATTAAACGCCGTCACAGGCCGAAGCAGTCTGACGCTGAAATGAACGGGATTCGATTCGTATACACCCACAATGTCCAGACCTTGAAGAACCGTTCCCGTCCCTTTCAAATGGGTGCGAACCGCCACTTGATTCTGCGGCGTGTCAAATTTGACATCGTATCCTTCTCGAATCGCCGTCCACGTTGCGCCGTGGTCGGTCGATACCTCATAGGAGATAGAGCCGCCCGCCGCCGGATTTTCAATGGTATGCAGTCGCACAGCCAACACAGGTTGCGCGGCTGTAAAGTTTTTGGACACCAGTGTGCCGGAATCCGCCATCACTTCCGCGCCCATATCCGACAATGCAAGTCCGTCGGCAGATTCAACTTTATTTTCGTCTTTCCAGATATCGCTCAGAATCAGCGATCCGGCCATGCCCTGCGAATAATGCAGCGCGCCCTGACGGTCAAGAGAAAGCACGGAGAGGGCATGAACGCTGTTTTCCGGGTAGAGAATCGGGTATATCGGGAATTTCAAATGGGACGTTGCGCCGCCCGGCTGTCCGTCCAGCACGAAAACGCCGCTGCTCTCCGAGCCGCTGTAATCGGCGGTATATTCGCCCTGCTTATAGGAGACGGTCAGGCACTCGCCCTGCTGCGGCGCGGTAATCGTTACGTCTGCCGAAACAGGCTTTGCGCTGTGGTCAGCCTTGACGTATATGCCCTGAACCGTGCTCTCGTGCGCGGCAGCGTCATGCGCAGTCAGGATGATTTCAATGGTTTCTCCATCCGCAAATTCACCCGTGTCCAACACGCCGAGCTGTTCGGACAGCCTTTCGGTCGAATCGGCGTGAACGGTCACTTCTTTGCCGGACGAGCCTTTGGCCGTCAGCGTCCAGTCCGTCAGCGAAATATCCGAGACAACGCCCCAAATATCCAGAACGCCCGTCACAACCGCGCCGTTCTGCGGCGTAAGCAGCTCGACAACAGGCGGAGTGTGATCCAGATAGATCGTATGTTCCCATGCCGCAGCGTTTTCAAGCGCATCCGTCAGACGCAGCGTAATTCGATGTTCGCCGTCCGCCAGCCCGCCGATTTCAATTTCCCGGCTTCCGTTTTCGTTCACGTCGAGCGCTTCCCAAGCGCCGCCGTCAACGGCATACTCCATCCGGGCAAGACCGCTGTATGCGTCCGCCGCGCCTTCCCACGTCAGCATAACGCTGTCCGCCGCCGTCCATGCTGCGGGTTTAACGGAAGATTGGGTCAGCGTCGGCGCGCTGCGGTCGATCTGAATCGACGCAGTCCCGGCTTCTCCGACGTTTTCGGCGATATCCACGCCCCGGATGCTCAGCGTATGCAGCCCGTCCGCAAACGACGAGATATCCGCTTCATATCCCGAACAGGTTTTATCGGAAAGCCCGGTTGTCTGGTATGCACCGCCGTCCCACGAAAGCTCCACGCGATTCAAATCGTTCAAATCGGCGATATTCGTCCATGAGATCGACGCGGTATTTTCCTTTGTCCAATCGTCAGGCAGTACGGACACGTCCGGCTGCGTCGGCGGCGTTCTGTCCACCTTGAGTTCCGCGCCTTTGGGCGCGCCGTAGTTGCCGTAGGTGTCTACGCCGCGCACATAGACCGCATGAACGCCATCCTCCAAGCCCGCCGTCGAGACGGTCTGTGAGCCGTTTGCAGCGTTGGAAGCCGTATTCTGCCACGCCCATGCGTTCGCATCCGTTCCGATTGCAGGGTCAAGGATAAACTGAATATGCCCGTTGTCGCCCAGCGTATCCCTGTTCAGCGGCATATCCGTCAAGCCTGCCCACGTGACCGTCCGAGCCTCCGCGTTGCTCCAGTCTGCCGGAGATACGCTGACCGTAGACGGCTGGTTGGGCGGCGTGGTGTCCGGCAGCGAAGCCTGCGCCTGACCATGCTGCGAGCCTGTCTGCCCGTAAGCGTTGGCAGGCAAGACCACGAAATAATAATTCAGGTCTGTTTTATCCTTGCGAGGAATATTGGGCAGCTCCTGCCCGGTTCCGTCCCAGTGCAGGGTGTAGTTGCCCGCGGCCATTTCAGCGTCGGTCGGCCAAATCTTTTTGCCGCGCGTCGAATACGAGGTCGTATTGCCCACGTCGATATACTGGAACGTGCTGCCGTTCGATATGCCCAGCCGATACCCGCTGGCCAGCGGAACACTGTTCCACGATACGTCGATATAACCGCTCTGCGAATTGACGCCGTTTCCATAGCCTGTCGCCTTAACCGTAGGCGCAGGCAAATCATCCGTATAGGAGGCAGAAAACGACATACGGTCTGATCTAGGCAGAACATCTGACGAACAGATTCTTGCCCGCGAGCTATCGCTTGTCACAGCAAAACCGTAATTTCTTTTCTGATCCGACGTGTTAAACCATGCAGAAAAAATCTTTGTCAAATCTACATGATTTTCGCCTTCGTGCAGGGTAATTGTCTGGCGGATATCTGAGCTGAGACTCGGACGCGAATTAAATGTGACCGAGCTGGTATTCCAGTCGCTTGTCACAAGCGCCACTTCAAACGTGCCGCCGCCCTCATGAACAAAGACCTTCCATGTGGCGTTCAGAATCATGAGACCGCTGGTCGTCGGGAACTCCGATACTTTATTGTCGCTCCCGGAAAAACCCGTCAGGGAAGGAATGATATAGGCAATGTTGCCATTCCCTGCATACAGATTCGTTCCTTCAAGGTCATGATTATATTGCGGATTGCCTTTTTTAACCGTATGCTCATAATGGTGAGACGGGTTATCGCTGGAAACGAACACGTCGCCGATTCCCGTGGCGAGATCGTTGAAATAATTGCCCGTCGGGTCGATGGTTACAGGGTAGGCGGCGCTCTGCATCCATTCGTCATTGGGACGATAGGTAACGCGGTAGCTTCCGCCGCCGCCCTCCAGTGAAACGGCGATATCCGTGCTGTAACGGCCTTCTGCGTCCGTCATGTGCGGCGCTTCGACCTTTGCCATCATGTCGCCGTTCTCATTATAGAGCAGAATTTCCCGCCCGTTTTGAGCGGCGGTCAATCCTTCCGTCGTCATCTGATACGCGTAGACATGGTTGCCTGTATACCGATTGACGATGATGTTTTCCTTGATGCCCGTGGAGGTCATGGAAAGCTCAACGTCCGTCACAGCGTCAAACAGTCCGGGGTAGGTGATCCACTCGCAGCCTGCGCTTCGGGAATACGACTGCCGTTCGCCCCGGATGCTGGACGGCGCGCTTTCTTCCGCATGAGCAGCGTGAAAAAGCTAATGCCAAACAGACGCGCTTTGTGCAGGCTCGTTTTCTTCTGCATTTTCCCCGGCAGGCTGTTCTTCGGGTTCGTCAGCCGATTCTTCCGAAATCTCATCTGGCGATTCTTCGGGTTCCGGCTCGTTGTTTTCCGTTTCCTGTTCCGGCTTTTTCTCCGGCTGCTCGGCAGGTTCTTCGGTCGGCTGCTCGTCGGGGGTTTCTTCCGGCTTCTCCGTGGGTTCTGTTGCGGGTTCATCCGTGGGTTGTTCTGTCGGCTGTTCAGCCGGTTCTTCCGTAGGCTTTTCGGTGGGTTGCTCCACAGGTTCATCCGTAGGCTGATCCGCCGGTTCTTCGGTCGGAGACGGCGTTTCTTCTCCTTTCGGGCTTTCGTTGGGTTCCGGCGTGTCGGTATCTTCGGGCGATAAGCTCGGCGTGGCCGATGCTTTAGGCGTAACCGATGCGTCCGGCGTAACCGACGCTTCCGGCGTGACCGATACTTCAGGCGTGACCGATACTTCAGGCGTAACCGATACTTCAGGCGTAACCGACACTTCCGGCGTAATGGTCGGTTCGGGCGTAACGGTCGGCTCCGGCGTAGGCGTTTCTTCCGGCAGTGGGAAATAGTTATCCAGCATGATCGGCGCAAACGCAAAGCTCGTCCCCGAAAGCGAAGATTGCGTGAGCTTCTGGTTTCGATAGTACGTTCCCTGTATCTCGGAGACGACGACGCCTTCCTCGTTTTCCAGCACGTCTCCGTGATCAATCATGGAAACGTCGTATTGCTCCAGTTCTTCCAGCTTTCCCGGAATCACATCAGCCGTAAATGTGAAGTGTTTAACAGTTGCGGATTTCTTCCCGTCCTGTTCCGCCGCCGCATAAGCGGGCGCAAGGCCGTTCAACAACATGGCTGCCGAAAGGATGGATGCAATAAAACGTTTCATTCTTCATGCCTCCAAAAGTATTTTTGTGCTTTTGTGGATGTATCTATTCAGCATCAGTATAACATAGCT
>OLOL01003086.1_pt1 | contig 10799 bp, 9 predicted proteins | sample 1673081 | NCBI WGS metagenome assembly OLOL01 (sample SAMEA3136753, study PRJEB25190) | human gut metagenome
CCAGTCGGGCGTTACTTCGACATCACTGTTCAGCAGGACGGTATATTCGTTGTCGAGTTGTTTGAGTGCCTGGTTGTATCCTTCGGCGAAGCCGTAGTTCTTATCCAGCTGGATAATGCGGACGGAAGGGAACTTTTCCTGCAACAGGGCTATCGAGTTGTCGGTAGAACCATTATCGGCCACGACTACTTCTGCCTCTTCTGCCGGACTGTATGGTATTACAGACGGGAGAAATTCTTCCATCAGCTTCGCACCGTTCCAGTTAAGGATGACGATGGCTACTTTTTTAGTTGACAGATAGGGGGAGGAAGTCGTATTATTTGTCATGATATATTTATTATAGTGACTGGTTGTAACTGTTTCCCCTCTCGAGAGGGGAGGGGATTACTCCCGTTTATATTTCCAACGTTTATGTGTCCAGAGCCAATAGGCCGGATTTCGGAGAATCATCTTTTCCGTCATGCGGGCGTATGATTCGGTAATCTCGTTCTCGGCAGTCTGTTTGGCATGGGCGGTCATCAGCTTCATTTCGACTGTATAGTAGCCGCGTTTCACTTTCTGTACATCCAGGAAGATGACCGGCAAATCCAGTTTACGGGCGATACGTTCCGCACCGTTCAGCATAGCGGTATCCTGGTTCAGGAAGGTTGTCCAGTAATGCAGGTTTGCCTTGCTGGGTGTCTGGTCGGCTATGAAGATAACGATGTTGTTGTTGCCTTCTTTCTTCAACGTCATCATGTCGCGTACCGTGTCGTTCTTCTTCATTCCATAAGAACCGAAGCGGGTGCGCAAATAAATGAACAGGCGGTCGACAGCTTTGTTATTTAACGGTCGGTAGATTTGCCACAGGCACGAATCGGTATATACCAGGCTGGAGGCGCTGAACCATTCCCAGTTGCCGTAATGGCCCATCAGCATCATCACTGTTTTTTGTCCTTCTGCCTGCAAACGGGTTGCCACTTCGGGATTCTTGATATGGGCACGGCGCAATACTTCTTCGGGAGAGATATGCGCCAGTTTGATTGTCTCGACGATATAGTCGGCAAAATGATGGTAAAAGGCCCTTTCCAACCGGCGTAATTCTATTTCCGATTTCTCGGGGAAAGAGGCTTCCAGGTTACGGCGCACTACTTTTATCCTGTAACGAATCACCCAATAGATAAGTACATACAGGATATCGGACAGTACATACAGTACCGACATCGGTAAAAATGCATGCAGCTTGGCCCATGCAAAGATTAATCCGTATTGAATTTTATTCCACATATCAACCGATAGTTACTAATTCACAATTTAATGCGGTACGGTCTTCGTTCCATCCGGTCAGCGTTACCCGACGGGTTTCGTTTACCAGCGAACTGTTGTAAGGTATCTCGACTTTAATATAATTCTCTGTAAAGCCGTGCATCCGGCCGTCTTTGCGGGTATGTTCGAATAAAACTTCCGCCTGGCTGCCGATATGGGCGTCGTAGAAAGTATGAAGTTTCCTGTCCGAAATATCCAGTAGTTGCTGACTGCGGGCATGTTTTACTTTCGGGTCGACCGAATGGGCAATCTTCAACGCCTGTGTTCCCGGGCGTTCCGAATAGCTGAACACATGCAGCTGGCTGATGTCCAGGCTGTCGATAAAGTTGCGGGCATCTTCGAAGAACTCGTCCGTTTCGCCGTGTGTCCCGACAATCACGTCCACCCCGATAAAGGCGTGGGGCATGATTTCTTTAATCTTCTCAATCTTATGACGGAAAAGGGCCGTGTCGTAACGGCGGCGCATCAGTTTCAGCACCTCGTCGCTTCCGCTCTGTAAAGGGATATGGAAGTGAGGGGCGAACCGTTTGCTGGAGGCTACGAAGTCGATGGCCTCGTCCGTAATGAGGTTCGGCTCGATGGAAGAAATACGGTAACGCACGATACCTTCCACTTCGTCGAGAGCACGAATCAGGTCGATGAAAGTCTCGCCTGTCGACTTGCCGAAGTCACCGATATTGACTCCGGTCAGCACGATTTCTTTTCCACCTTTGGCAGCTACTTCTCGTGCCTGTTCCACCATACTGGCGATTGTGCCGTTGCGGCTTCGTCCGCGGGCAAAAGGAATGGTACAATAGGAGCAGAAGTAATCGCATCCGTCCTGTACTTTCAGGAAATGACGCGTACGGTCGTCTGCCGAACAGGAAGGGGAGAAGGTCCGTATATCTTTAGTTTGTGAGGCAACGACTGCGCCGCCTTCTTCTTTCTTTTTCAGGTCATCCAGATACATTAATATATCCAGTTTTTGCTCTGCGCCCAAAACCAGGTCGACCCCCTCGATATGGGCCACCTCTTCCGGTTTGAGCTGCGCGTAACAGCCGGTCACAACAATAAAGGCTCCCGGATGCTGTTTGCCGATGCGGCGGATGGCCTGGCGACATTTCTTATCGGCCAGTTCCGTTACCGAGCAGGTGTTTACGACACAGATGTCTGCTTTTTCACCCGCACGGGCTTTACGTACGCCCTGCTCTGCCAATACCTTCCCGATGGTGGAGGTCTCTGCGAAGTTGAGCTTACAGCCCAGGGTATAATAAGCAGCTATTTTATTTTCAAATACGGTTTTGTCTATCATTGCGATTGAATTATCGCGCAAATGTAATTAAAATTATTGACATGTAGATTGTTGGTGTTTTGTGTGGTTTCAGTAATCTCGTTATTGGGTCGGGTTTTATGAAATGCGCTGTTTTATAAATGGTGTGGCGAATAATAAATATTGATTATCTAAGTCTATTATAAAAGCTTTCTGCTAAATTTGTAACAATTTAATAAATGATACGATATGAAAGAGTTATTTTTAAGTTTTAAGTATTCCTTTAGTTCAGGAACTGGTGAATTGGAAGGTGAGAGATATTTTCAAACTGTATTTATTGATATCTATGCTGAAGATGCCGATAATGAGGGAGATAGTGTGTTGATTGGTAAATCTTGTGTAAAAGTTATTTTATTAAGTCAGGCACTGGAAAATCAGTATGACCTTGCTGAATTAGCGGATATGAATAGAGAACTGGGGCAGATCCTGGATCTTGAGCCAGAGTCGGACCTGGATATTTTCAAACAGTCCATAATAGAAAAATATCCGGAGTGTTGTATGAATAACAATGTTTGCGTATTGGATAGATTGGTACTTATTCCTGAATATAGGGGATACGGAATTTCTAAGAAAGTAATTAAAGATACGATCTTCCATTTTAGCACGGCTTGTGGTTTGTTCGTTATTTATCCTTTCCCCTTGCAGTTAGAGGGAGAACATTGTATTTGTGAAGATCCCTGGGAAGACAAGAACTGGTATAAAGGACTTGAAAAGAATGAAAAGAAAGCGTTCAGCAAATTGACTTCTTATTTTCAAAAGCTAGGCTTCGAGAAGATAAAAGGTATGAATGATTTACTGTTTTATTGTCCTTTCTTTGTGAATAAGAAACTGGATGAAATAGATTTGAATGAATTGACCGTTATTCCGGGTTAACAGGTAATAAAGAGGAAATATGTAGAATGGCATGCAGATTGGCAGATATAGATGCTCTCTGCATGCCATTTTACATATTAAGTTGTTTATTCGCCATAAAGTACGTATATTTCGTACGATTTATTCGTGCAAACGTAAGGTCGTTCGTAATTAGTATTCACAACAAACAGAAAGAAATGAAGAAACTAAATGTAAATCTGGCAATTATCCTCTTTTTCATAGGGGGATGCACTGGTTGCCAACAGTCCGGTTCCCAAAATGACGAGATTATCACCGTCGATGTCACTGCCAGCTATCCTGAAAAGGAACTGATTCTCCAGGATATAATGGATGTGGAATACGTTCCGCTGGAAACCACTGACGAGTTTATCACTCATGGTATTGTGGAAGCTGTCGGTAAGGAATTCCTGCTGGTAAGAAACCGGAACGATGGAAATATCTTCGTCTTTGACAGGAAAACAGGTAAAGGCCTGCGAAAGATAAACCGTCTGGGGCAGGGCGCTGAGGAATATTCCGGTATTTCAGGGATTATTCTGGATGAAGATAATAACGAATTGTTTGTCGTAGACTATACTAAGAAGATATTGACATATGACTTATCCGGAAACTTTAAAAGAAGTTTCAAATTTGCAGATAACAGTCATTATGACGATGTATTCGATTACGACCGGGAGCATCTGATTACTTATAAGAAATACTACGGAACGCCGGAAGAAAACAGGCAAGCATGCCATATACTGTTTTCAAAGCAGGACGGAAGTGTCACCCAGGAAATACCAATTCCCTTTAAAGAGATGAAGACACCGGTTGTGATGAAAGATGAATTGGTTGTAACGCCTGAGTTTCATATGACATTTCCAGCCAAGGATCATTGGGTGCTTGTGAATACATCTTCCGATACTGTGTACAACTATTTGCCGAAGGGCAATCTGACTCCTTCTATTGTCAGGACTCCCTCCATACAATCCATGGAAGTAGAAGTCTTTCTTTTCCCAACCATTATCACCGACCGCTATTATTTCATGCGGACTATGAAGAAAGAATTGGACTATAAAACGTTTAAAGGATTTCCCGGTACCGATTTGGTGTATGACAAGCAGGAAAAAGCAATCTTCAACTATACTATATGTAATGCTGATTACTCGAATAAGAAACAGGTCTCTTTCTTCTCGAAGCCTAAAAATCAAGAAATACCGGTCGGTCTGTCATTAGAAGCCTCTGACCTTACGGAGGCTTACGAAAAAGGACAGCTGAAAGGCCGGTTGAAAGAAATTGCAGCGACCTTGGATGAGGAAGCGAATCCGGTGATTATGCTGATAAAGCATAAGAAATAAAGAAATCAAACAGAGGCTGAGTTTGACCGGGTAAGGGTTAAACTCAGCCTGTCTGTTGTGTATCTGCCGGATAGTCTGTATTTTTGCACGAAATATAAGCATCTGTGCTATGATACAAGAAAACTTCATTAAGATATACGAAAACAGTTTCAAGGAAAACTGGTCGTTACCCGCACTGACAGATTACAGCAAGAACGTCACTTTTACATTCGAGGATGTAGCAAAGGAAATAGCCCGTATCCACATCCTGTTTGAGGAATGTCAGATACGCCGGGGAGATAAAATCGCTCTGATCGGTAAAGACAGTGCCCGCTGGTGTATTGTCTATATGGCGGCTGTTACGTATGGTGCAATCATAGTGCCCATCTTGCAAGATTTCAACCCGAACGACGTACATCATATTATCAATCATTCCGAATCGGTCTTCCTGTTCGTCAGCGACCGTATCTGGGATTCGCTGGAAGAGGATAAGATAGAAGAGATACGCGGTGTATTCTCTCTTTCCGACTTCCGTTGCCTGCATCAGCGTGATGGCGAAAGCATTCAGAAATTGATGAAGTCGATGGATGAGAAGATGGCGGAAAAGTATCCGAAAGGATTCAGCAAGAACGATATAAAATATGCCGAACTGGATAACGACAAGGTTGTCCTGCTGAACTATACTTCCGGTACGACCGGTTTCAGTAAAGGCGTCATGCTGACCGGAAACAATCTGGCAGGGAATGTTACTTATGCCAAGACGCTCGACCTGTTGTTTCGAGGTGACCGTGAATTATGTTTTCTTCCGTTGGCACATGCCTATAGCTGTGCTTTCAACTTCCTTGTACCGATGGCGGTGGGCGCCCATGTCTATATGTTGGGAAAAGTTCCTTCTCCGAAAATCTTGTTGAAAGCATTTGAAGAGGTAAAGCCGAATCTGATTCTGACTGTTCCGCTGATTCTGGAAAAGATATACAAAAAGATGATTCTTCCGCAGTTGAGCAAAACAACGATGAAGCTGGCGTTGAATATTCCTTTGCTGGATTCGCGCATCTATGCCCAGATTCGTAAACATCTGGTGGATGCTATGGGAGGACGCTTCCGTGAAGTGATTGTCGGTGGAGCTGCCATGAACCAGGAAGTGAGCGATTTCCTGTATAAAATTAAATTCCCGTTTACTATCGGTTACGGAATGACCGAATGCGGGCCGCTGATTAGCTACGACCACAATTATGAATATGTGCCCGGTTCCTGCGGACAAGTCCTGAAAGGAATCATGGAAGTACGTATCGATTCTGATGACCCCTATAATAAGGTAGGGGAAATCCAGGTCCGGGGTGAGAATGTAATGAAAGGCTACTATAAAAATGAAGAAGCGACAAAGAATGCTTTTACTGAAGACGGCTGGCTTCATACCGGCGACCTGGGAACGATTGATGCGGATAACCGTATCTTTATCCGTGGTCGTAGCAAGACGATGATTCTGGGAGCAAGCGGACAGAATATCTATCCGGAAGAGATTGAGTCGAAAATCAATAACCTGCCTTTCGTCATGGAAAGTATCGTTATCGAGAAAAACGGCAAGCTGGTAGCTTTGGTCTATCCGGATTACGATACGGTAGACGGTACCGGAATATCCCATACCGACCTGCCGGTCATTATGGAACAGAACCGGGTTGAGTTAAATAAGCAGCTGGCTTCCTATGAAGTTGTTTCAGAAATACAATTATACCCGACAGAGTTTGAAAAAACACCGAAGAAGAGTATCAAGAGGTATTTGTATAGCAACTACTGATACGTATCCATGTCTTGATTAACAGTCTATTACGCTTGTTGCAAAAAATAATTGAAAAAAAAGCATCTTATGTTGTACAACATATATAATTAATACATACATTTGCATCGTTTTACAACAACAAGAAGATATTATAGACCGTTTAAATTAAAGACAAAATGAAAAAGTTAGTTGCATTTGCTGCTATCGTTGCAGCCGTTTCTTTCACATCATGTGGTAACAAATCTGCAGAATCAAATGCTGAAGTAGCTGAAACAGAAACTACAGTAGAAGAAACTACTCCTGCAGTTGTTGAAGAAGAAACAGTAACAGAAGAAGTTGCTCCTGCTGAAGGCGATTCAACTGCTGTTGCTACTGAAACAGAAGCTGCTCCTGCTGAATAATATTCAGTAATCAGTTAAAAGGACAGTCTGTATGCTCAAACATACAGACTTTTTTTGTTTATAACGGTATTCAATATGAAAAGAAATCGAATCATTATCCCAGTTGTCGCATTGTTGAGTCATACGATGTATGCCCAGACCCCGGTTGACATGAATTTGCAGTTGCAGAATGTGGAAATACAGGGTAAACGTATTGCCGGTCTCAATGGCGGTGAGGTTAAACGTCTTCAGGTAGACAAGAACCTGAGCAGTATGACGGGCACGGTGTCGGAGGCCTTCCGGCAAATGCCTTCGCTGGTGACCGATATTGAAGGGGGAGTCACTTATCGCGGGTCGGGTAAAGCCGGGATGCTGATTAATGGTATTCCTTACGGATTGCTGGAGGAATATAGCGGAGATGTCCTTATCCAGTTGCCAGCTTTATTTTTCAACCGGATATCAATGTCTGCCTTGCCTGATATTTCGCTGGTGCCTGATGGGGATGCCGGTGTACTGAACCTTTCCTCTACTAATTATACAAAATCGGATTCACCGCTGACGGTGACGTTGGGAGCGGGATTGCAGGACCGGGATAATGCCGGGACAATCGTAAATCTGCATCCGGGGAAATTTCATATCATTGGGAAATATAATTATCGGAAGGAATACCGCGAACGTTCGTTTGACAAGACGACAAAAACGGATGCCGGTACAACCATCATGAATAATAATGCATCGGCACGTCCGGATGTTCATCTGGCCGACCTGAGTGTGGGGTATGACCTGACTTCAAAAGATTTGCTGACTGTCTACGGATTATATCATTTGATGGATTACAGCCGTTATGGGGGAATCAATAATAAGGTCTTGAACCCGGATGGAAGTGTAAAGAACCAAATGACCCGCCATCGTTATAACGACCAGCGTCAGGATGCTTATGCCTTGGAGGCCCGTTGGAACCATTATTTTTCCAATCCGTTGGATCAGTTGAGTGTAACATTCAATTATAATGACTTCGGTTATGATGAGGACAATTACTATGAAAATGAGAAGCCGGGAACCGGAACTATCCTGAAGAAAGACAATATGTTCATCAATCAGGACAAGCATAATTATTATTTTTCTGCTGCTTTCAGTAAGTTGTTTGCCGATGAATGGTATTTCAAAGCCGGATATATCGGACGTATCAAGGATGAAACTTACAGGACGGAGACAAACGACATCGGCCTGGATGATAATAACTGGACTCCCGTTGCAGATAAAACATACGATTATTCTTTCAACCCATTTGTTGTACGCCTCGGTCGACAGACACTGGGACCGCTTCTCTGCCGAAGCCGGTCTGCAGGCGGAAGTCAATGCACAGAAATTCAAAACACAAAAAAGCAATACTCGTTTTCATGTGTATCCCCGGGTAAAGTTTTCTTTGCAGACCGGCAACGCGGGCAGTTTGTCATTGAGTTATCTGCAACGCGTGATTCGTCCTAATGGAGCGGATTTGAGTCCTTTCACCAATTACAGTGACCCGACTCATCTGTCACAGGGAAATCCGGATTTGAAGGATGAGTTCATTCATTCATTGGAATTGTCTTATCTGTTGGTTGCAAATCGTTTCCGTTTCTCTCCGGCCATTTATTACCGTAATAAATCGAACCGGATTATGGAAGTGATAAACGAGGAGTCTATCTGGCAGAAAGAGAATATAGGCCACAGCCAGGCATTGGGTTTTGAACTTTCCGGAAACTGGAATCCTATCCGTATCCTGAATATCGGTTTTTCCGGTAATGTGTACAGAGATGAGATCGATGGCAGAACGGTTGGCTATGAGGAGAAGAAGTCAATGGTTTGCACCGACCTGAAAGGAAGTGTGAGTATCTATATCACCCCGACCACGGAGTTTCAGCTGGATGGCTTCTTTATCTCGGACCAACTGACTCCGCAGGGTAAAATCAAAAGCCACAGCAGTGTGAATGCCGGGCTTTCCCAATATTTCATGCATCGTAAACTGCGTGCCAATCTGAGTATCAATAATATCTTTGACGGCCTGGAAGAGACGACCCTTATCGATACAAGTAAAATGCACATGGAGCAAGTACGCAACCGGGATGCACGGGTGACCTGGCTGACATTGACCTATAGTTTGTAATAAACGAAACTATATAGGTGGGAAAGGGGGGCTGAATGTTAACTCTTCCCTACTTTCTTTTTAGGAATATACAATATCAGGCGAATGGACTGGTCGTATGTGAAGTAACTCCATATCCATTCGATCAGTACCATCAGTTTGTTCTTGACACCCAGGATAGAACGGAGGTGTACCCCCATCCACACCATCCAGGCAATGAACCCTTGCAGCTTTAACTTTTTCAGGTCGGCCACTGCTTTATTGCGTCCAACGGTAGCCAGTGTTCCGAGATTTAGGTAATGGAAGGCTTTCAATTCTTTGCCCGATTCCAGCCGTTTGAGGTTGTCGGCAAGCAGGTTACCTTGTTGGATTGCTACCTGGGCTACCTGTGGGTGGCCGTTCGGGTAGTCTTCCTCTGTCTGGAAGCAGACATCTCCGATAGCAAAAACGTTTGCCATTCCCGGCATCTGGTTAAATTCATTAACCGTTATTCGTCCACCGCGGTTTAACGCTTCTTTATCAATATGTTCGAAGTGGGTGGCAGTTACTCCGCTAACCCATACGAGTGTTTGGGTTGCGATGGTGGAGTTGTCGTCCAGTATCACTTTCCCGTCCTGATAGTCTGTAACGCGTTTGTTGAGTATGATGTTTACTCCCATTCCTTTCAGGAACTTTTCTGCATTGGCTGATGCTTCGGGCGACATTACTCCGAGTAGTCGGGGAGAACCTTCCACCAGGTAGATGTGCATGTCCGACTGTTTCAGGTCCGGATAATCCTTGGGCATAACGAATCTTTTCATTTCAGCCAATACGCCCGATATTTCAACACCTGTTGCACCGCCACCGACTATAACTACGTTCATTAGTGCTTGCCGTTCCTCCGGGTTGGTACAGATTGTCGCCTTCTCGAAGTTTGAGAGCAGGGTATTCCTGAGTTCGAGAGCTTCCTGGATTGTCTTCATCGGCAAAGCCTTTTCTTCGATGGTCTTGTTGCCGAAGAAGTTGGTGATAGTTCCCGAGGCAATCACCAGATAATCGTAGGTTAATTCACCGATGGATGTTTCAATCAGATTGCGTTCGGCAATGATGGCTTTCACTTCCGCCATCCGGAAATAGAAGTCTTTCTGCTTCTGGAATATCTTCCGGAAAGGAAATATGATTGAGCCCGGTTCCAGTCCGGACGATGCTACCTGATACAACAAAGGCGGGAACTGATGGAAATTGTTTTTGTCTATCAGGACAACCTGGAAATTACTCCCCTTCAGTTTATTGGCCAGCTTTAATCCGCCGAAGCCACCCCCTATGATGACTACGCGTTTCTTATTTGTTTTTGCGATGTTGAAGCCCATGATGTTCTATGTTATGTTTTATAATAGAACAATCGGAAACGGAATATGTTCGGATGGAATAGGGGGAAGGCCTTGATTTATAGGATGAGTTATCAAGGATTAAGGCCTCTGAAACAAATACTGTTTAAATCCTTCCGTATAATCCGTGCGATAGTCCCCATTCTCATCTGCATAGATAAACATATATTCCAGTTCCGGATGTTGTTGTTGGATTTTGTGGGCTTCTTCGCGGCCCATAGCCATGAAGGCGGTAGCGTAAGCGTCGGCGGTCATGCAGTCGGCGGCGATAACGGTTGCGCTGAGGATCGGTTGTCCGGCAGGAGAACCTGTTCTCGGGTCGATGGTATGGGCGGATTTCTTTCCGTCTT
>OLOL01003090.1_pt1 | contig 10793 bp, 8 predicted proteins | sample 1673081 | NCBI WGS metagenome assembly OLOL01 (sample SAMEA3136753, study PRJEB25190) | human gut metagenome
GAAGATGAACGACTGCGCGCGGCCGTCGTAGGTGACGCTGCCCGCCGCGCCGGCCGTCAGGCCGTTCAGCGCCAGCGCCGCAAGGAGTACGGCGGAGCAAATCAGCCGGAATGCCCTGCGTTTCATTCGTTGCCCACCTCCCTTGACGGTTGAACGCCGATGATTTCGCCGTTTTCAACGCTTATGTGCCAGTATTCCTCCGCAACCGTTTCGGGCGACGCCTGAATCGCGGAGGCGACGATTTCCACCGCCAGTGTGTACCCTGCGGGCGCCTTGCCCTCTATCGGCTTGCACTCCTCAATCAGAACAGCCGTGACTTCATTCGGCTGGACGGCGTCCTTGTAATAATAGAAGCCGTTGCTGTCTTTAAGCCACTTCTCGTTGACATCGTCAGCCAGCGTGAGCGTGTAATCCGTGCCGGCAACCGGCTGCTGCGCGTATACCGACGTAACGCTGCTGTTTTCGTCGGTTTGCACCCAGTTCGCGACGACGGCGACGCGGATGAACGCGTCGGTGTCGCCGGTGTTCTGGATGGTGACGTTGCTTTTGACGTTATCTTCGAATGTTTCTTCTACCTTGCAGGACACCTTCGCCGGCGTGAATTGGTTCTCCAGCGGTTCGGTTTGCGTTTGCAGATAGGCGACGGTCACGCCGACCGCGGCAAAGACGAGGACAAGGACCGAGACAAGCGCAAACAGCGCTTTCCGGCTGCTCAGCGGTCTGCCGGGCCTGCGCGGCGTACTGTGTTTGGGGTTGTACATACTGCCTGTCTCCCTTCTTTAACTCTGCGGCGTATTCGGAAGTGTGCCGAAGATGTTAACCTTGTAGTTGTCGCCGTCCAGCCAGTACGGCACCGTGCGGGTATTTGTGCATGTTACGCTGTTTTCCTCTTTGTTTGCGGACAGCGTTACAGTGATGCCGCCGGTTGCAGGTGCTTCGTAGTTGTTCAGTGTTGTGGTGAATACCTGCTCGCCGTACCGCCACGACCATTCGGTGATTTCGGTCACCGTGTACGACGCTCCGATCGTCAGCCCGTCGATGGTGACGGAGGAATTGCCGTGTACGGTGACCGTCACGTCCACGCCCTCGCCTGTCACTCGGAACAGGAACGTCTGATTTCTGTCCAGATCGTCCGCGCCGTTCTTGATAATCGTAAGGCTCGTGTAGGCGGGCAGATAGAGCACGCGAATGGTCTGTTCGTTTTCACCATTCACCACATAAGGCACCGTACCTTGCTGAACGCCGCCTTGGTAGCCTTCGGGTTGATAGCGGGTCAGCCAACTGCCCGAAAGCGTGACGGAATCGTTTACGTTGAGAAGATCGCCGCCATGCTCGGGCGAAGGGGTTTGCGTCTGGTAACCTATTACGCCCTCGTGCAGCTTGTTGCTGGCGTCAATGCTGTCCTTGTAGTATTCCACTACAATTTTGGGGTATACCGTCAGCGTACCGTTTTCGGTGGTGTAAGAATACATAGTCTCATTGTCACCGATTATTTTAACATTCGTTATTCCGTTCGTACTTGATCCCACATCCGTTTGGGAACCTGTGACGTCCGCGGTGATTGTCAGATATTCGCCGGCAATGAGGTATTTGCCTTCATTGTTGGGGTCGGGGTTAATGACTGTACCTTGATAGGTAACGATGAATCTATCTGCTGCCAACGCGTTGCCGTCATAGACCTTTTTGTCGGAAGCAGCGGTGATAATAATGAGAGTATCTAACTTTCTCGTCCATTTGCCGTACAGCGTAACGTCGCCAGTTATTGTCAACGTCGCATCAGCCTTTTGGGTATACGCACTGTCCAGATACCAGCCGGAAAAGGTGTATGTATATACACCTACCCGAACGGTCGTGTCGGATGTATATGTTGTGTCAACAGTGTACGACGAACCGCTTTCGATTCCAGTTTCACCGTTCGGCGGATTGTAACCGGAAGGTTCATTCAACCAGTCGTACTGGACGGAAAAGGTTTCCTTCAAACGGATGTAAATTCTAACGGTACATTCGCGTTTTGCTTCTACGGCAGGTACGTCTGTGATTTGTCCGTTGTATATTTTGTCTACGCCGGGTGTGTCGCTATAATCGACTTCAGACCGCGCGACTTCGTAAGAAGGATCGTACAGCGTTGTAATAACTTGTATACCGTTGGCAAAACCATCCCATTCGCTTTCCAGAAGTTCTGCTTGGGCATAATTTTCACCTTCGACCAAGTATAATTCAAATGTTATGTGAACAACACCGCTATAATCGGGTTCGCCCCAGTCGGACGTGTAAATTCCGGCTTTCTCGTCGTTGATATAGCGGCAGGCGTAATAAAATACAAGCTGGTGACCGGTATTGCGCGTATTATTGTCGTCATGAAGTGTCCAGTTCAGTTGGTTCCATTCGTCTGTACCAGCAACACGGAACCAATAACTGCCGTTTTCATATTTCAGTGCGTCGACGTCGTATGCAGCCGGTGCCGGTGTAACCGTTTCATTATCGCCGCTGTTATTTTGAGAAAGCTGCCCGCCATTTGTTAGCCCGCGGTCAATGACGCGCGCTTTCCAAAAATAATAACCGTCTGTGCGTGTGGTTGCGCTTACAGATCCGACGGTATCGGGGGCAATGTTTTCGATGTATAAACCGCCAAACAATTGCTCTGCCGTCAGTTCCATATAGTTTTTTCCACTGGCATCATCCAATCGGATAGAGGTACACCAGTATTCGGCGCGGATGGGATCGACTTGGCTTAGGTCCTCTTCGGTAACCGTAATACTGTAAACCGTCGATGCCGTTGTTACGGTTGCCGTGCCAAGAGATTTTGGCGTGAAGGATATTGTTCCGTTGTCAAGAGACACATCCACGCAGGAACCGTTTTGCGTATACGTCGTAGCAGTATCCGAATAGCTTTTAGCGCTGCCTCCCAGATACAGAGATACGTCCACGTTCTTACGGGAGACGATGATGGTATACTCGGTATTGCCTATGGTTACTTTTGTTTCGCCCGCCGCCACGCCGGTAAACGTAATCTCGGTTTTGTTGACGGCTGCGGTCTCGGTGATTGTAATCGCAGAACCTAATTCTAAAGAAGTGTCGTTACTAACAACAAATTTATTATTCGTAAATCTAAAAAGAGCGCTATTATTTCGGTACGAAGTTGTCGTATACTTATTATTGGAGCGAAGTAAATACCGATTATTTCCGTTGATTAGACGATAACGATTTCTAGTCGCTGATACTACAGTCCATTTGGCGGCTGTTTCCAATGTACCAAATGTACCGTCAGCACTCAAGTACTGATCGCCCGACTTGATATAATAGGATTCGCCAACGGTTATGGATGTTACGATTGTCTCTACCGTTCCGCCTTCGATGGTCGTTCCGTCGACATCGACGGTCGCGATGGCTGTGTTCAAGCCTTCTCCGGTATATGTGCTTTCAAAGTTGCCGTCTGGATCGGTAATGGTCTGGGTTCCGCCGACCTCGAGGGTGATTTGCTCGGTTATGCTTGCAGTCGAGTCGATTTCCGCGAGGGCGACGACGGAGAAGTGGGGGACGGAGGCGGTATAGACGCCGTCGGCATACGCGCCGCCGATGCGGGAATAGCTTCCGTCGGACTCCTGCACATACGCGCGGAGGTACGCGGTATTCCACCCGTCGGGGACGGGGATGGCGACCTCGGCCGCGCCCGTGTACGGCGCGCCGGAGAGGTCGGTAAGCGTGACGTCATAGGCGACGCTGTGCAGCCAGCCGTCCATCACAGGGGCAGGGGTGACGGGGGACACCGTCAGCGTCTGCAGCTTATCGGCGGTGACGGCGATGCCCGTCGCGGAGTCGGTCAGGGTGACCTCGTCGCCGCTGTTTTCGGGGGCCTTGAAGTAGTCCGCGTTGTTCTCGGCCAGATTGGAGAGCAGGCCGGAGATGTTCTCCTGCTCGGCAGTGGTATAGGAGACGCTCGGGCTGTCGCACCAGATGCAGAGCATACAGCCGATGGGCGTGACGCTGCCGGACGAATCGGTCAGCACGGTGGTGCAGGCGGTTTCCTTGGTGCCGGTCTGCGCACGGCTCAGGTTATAATAGCCGGTCGTGTTGCCCAAAACGTAGTACCAGTTGTCGTTGGTGTTGATGATTTCGTGGCCTTTTTGAGCCAGCGTGCTTGCCGAAGCCACGGTGTAGCCGGTCCAGCCGGACGTCCAGAAGCAGACGGCGATGTCGGAATCGAACGTGCCGGAGGAGGTGACGTTGTTGAAATAAATGCCGTCGTTGAAAGCCATCGGCGTCATGCCGGCTTCTTTGACAATGGCCGCCGCGCTGTTCACATACGCGATGTAGTCATCATACAAGCCTGCGGACTGAATCGCGCCGAAGCCGGAGGACGAAATGTCGTTCGCATATTCGTCGGCGCCGAGGTTGAAATGGGTGCAGCCTTTGTCGGCGAAGTATCGGACGTACTTCTCCAGCACCGCGAGCGTGAAGGCGGTGGCGGTTGTGTTCGTCACGTCGATGGTTCTTTCGGAGCCGGAATAAGACAACGTCTGCTTCGTCAGGGCTTCGCCCGCGGTCATCAGCGCGTTCATATGGCCCGGGGAATTGAGCAGGGGGATGATGGAAATCCCCTGTTCGGCCGCGTAGGCGAGGATTTCGTCCATCTCGCTCTCGGTCAGCTCGCCGGACGAGTAGGCGGTATAGTTCTGATTGCCCGTCTGCACCGCCGCAGTTACGGCGTCGCTTTCATACGAAGCTCCGTTGACCGAGACGGACATATCGTCGAGCAGGAAGCGCAGGCCTTCGTTGCCGAACGCCAGCTCGACGTGGGTGTATAAATTCTCGGCCGCCATATCGATGACGCCCTTGATTTCCTCTGCGGAAAAGTACTTTCTGCCGCAGTCCAGATGCACGATGCGCATAAACGCGGCCGCGTTGCCGTCCGCAGCGCCGTCCGAGACCGAGAAGCCCGTCACGGGCAGACAGCCGAACAGCATCAGCAGGGACAGAAGCACTGCCAATGTACGTTTCATTGTTCCTTTACCTCCTTACTCCGCGTCCGGCCAGCCTGCGGCTTCCATCGCCGTGTCGCCGTTGTGCGCGGTCTGCGTGGCCTGCGCCGTCACCCGGATGACCGCGGAGCTGTTCTGATAGAGATTGCTCATGCTCTTTTCAAACGTCACGGTCGTGAACAGCGGCTCCGTGGTGTCGCCTGCGTTCAGCGGCGCGTTATAGTAATACCAGCCGTCCTTTTCGGTCCAGTACTCGGTGTTGAGGTCGTAGGCGATCAGGCCCGTGTCGGGCGTACCCTCGACGCCGGCCGCCAGCCGGATTTCCTTATCGACGGCGACGCGGATGTAGGCGGTCTGGCCGCCGATGTTTTTCACCTCGACGATTTTGGACACCTCGGCGCCCGGGAGGACGTCGATTTCGTCCTCGAACGGGACAGGCTCGCCGCCTTCCTCGGGGACGGTCCACTCCTGCAGGGCGATCTGAATATCGCCGGCCGTGATGACGTTCGTCGCCGTATCCTCGTGCGTGAAATACGCGACGGTGCCGTATGCGGCCGTGGACAGGCCGATGACGAGCAGCGAGCAGGCAAGCAGCTTCTTTTTCATCGCTCTTTTCCTTTCTTGTATGTGTTTTTTTATTCCTTTTTTGTTCGGATGCCGCTGTTTGGCAGGGCATATATGGATACTCCGAGCGCTTCGGAGTATCCATATATACCCTGCTTGCCCGCAGGCAAGCAGAGTATGGAGAGAGAAAAATGAGAATGGAGCTTATCTGTTCCAGGGGTTGAAGTTCGCGCCGAAAGCGGCGGTAACAGCATCGGCAGCGCTGTCAAAGCCGGCGGCCTGCACGGCGACGGCGAAAACAGGGCAGACGGCGGAGCCGTTGAAGCCCTCGATGACGATTTCCTCATCGTCGCGGGTGATGGTGTACTGGCCATCCTCGTTCATATCGACGTTTTTGTCGAGATAAACGCCGGAAACAAACTGCTCGGTGGTCTCGCCGGCCTTCAGAACACGGTAGTAGTCGGCGTAGTAGACGTTGTAAGCGATGCCGTCGATGGTGGTTTCAAAGTAGTTCCAGCCGCTATGCTCCGGCTTAGCTTCGGAACCCCACAGCCACTGGTTGTTGTAGGTGCTGACGCCGTCTTCGTTGCCGAAGTTGAAGTGCAGGATGTTCAGGCTGGCGTTGAAGTTTTCTTCAAAGCCGTTGTCGAGCGCGGAGGGAATGGCGAAGTAAGCGCGGACATAGGCGTCGGATTTGCCGTTGTTTTCGATGGTGACGATCTTATCGATGTAGTTCTCAGCAACAGGCTGGCCAAAGGAATCTTTCTCGCCCTGCGCGGAGCCGACAATCGGCATCAGCGCTTGACCCTGCTCAAAAGGCTCCAAAGCGGTGCCTTCGTCGTTGACCTGCTGTTCGATCAGCTCGATCGTGACGCCGCCTGCGGTAAAGGTGTTTTCCACTTCTGTCTCAGAGGTGAAGTAGGCCAGCGACGCGCCGGCGATGGCGGTGATGGCCAAAACGGCTACGAGACAGAGAACGGTAATTTTCTTTTTCATTTTCGGTCTCCTTTATGTTTATTGCCTTTTTTCGGTTCGGTAAGCCCATTCCCGTCCGGGGACGTCCGCCCCCGGACGAGACGCAAGCGGGCTTATGAGGAAAGAAGAAGGTTATTCAAAACCCAAAAGGGCTTGAATTGCATATGGTTTGTGCCGGGACCCCGGCGGATGCAAAGAGAATATTACTGGTTGTCTACCGGCCAAGCGACGTCGTAAGAACCGGGCGTGCCAAAGGACTCTTGCAGAGCAGTGTAAGCGTCGTTAAAGCCAGCGGCCTGAACGCCTTCAGCGACAACATACATGTGCCAATTGTTGCCGAGAATATCGCAGATTTTGGAGATATCACTGCTCGTTACGTCCTTATCAAGATACACCTGCGACATAGCAGAAACGGTGGTTTCCTTCGGCGCAAGAGCCTTTTCATACGTTACGACGTAAACACCGTATTCAATATCGTCGATATTCGTTGTGTAATAGTTCCAGTTGGCATCATAAGGGGAGCCAAGCGATTTGGACCAATTCCACTTATTGGCGCCGATGCTGTCCTTGGCAAAATTGAAATGAAGGACATTTTGGCTGGCGTCAAAACTGGGGTCGCCGTTATCAAGAATAGCGGGAATGGCAATGTGAACGCGCACATAGGCGTCTTCCGAGCCCGTATTCGTCACAAATACTTCCTTTTGAACGCCGTTAACCAAAGTCCCCTGTTGAGCAGAACCCGTGGCGGGAAGCAGCTTGGAGTTTTGCGAGAAATTCTCGGTCAGATCGATCTGCACATTGCCGACCGTGAAGACGTTGTCTTCCGCGTCCGTATCGGTCAGATACGCGAGAGAAGCGCCGGCGACGGCCATGATAGCGATGACAGCCACCAGGCAGACGGTCAATACTTTTTTCTTCATGGTTTCTTGATTCCTTTCCTAATTTCTTATTCGTTTGTTCGGTTTGGCTTGGGAACGGACGGCGCGTCCGTTCCTTACGGATGCGGGGTTACGGTGTGGTCGTGGTGGTATTCGCGGACGTGATTTGCGCCCACGCGGCGGTGGGGTTGCCCTCAAAGCCCTCGTACTGCACCGCGTAAGCGGTGAAGGTGAGCGTGGGGTAGGCGGCGCTTTCGACGCCCGACGCGTCAAGCGCGTTCAAATCCCCTTTTTCCACCTCGGGCTTCACGAGTACCTCGTCCTCGCTCCAGTTCCAAGCGCCGGAAAGCGCCGACGTATTGTATGCGCTGCCGCCGAGGACGGAGAACGTCTGATCCTCCGTGCTGGCGTCTACCTTACGGTAGTAAACGCCGGACACAGTCGGAAGCGGAGTCCAGCTGGTGGCGATTTCATACTCGATGAATTCGCCGAGGTTGGCGGACTCGTTCACCTGCACGAACAGCCAGCAGGGTTCGCTGTTCGCCTTGACGGTTATCTTCGGGTCCTTGGACAGCACTTTGCCGGGTACCATTTCGTAAGGCCGCGACGTTTCGTCCAGAGCGATTTCGATGTCGCCGTAGGTGAACGTGTTTGTCACCGACGGGGTCGTATCGATCAGCCACGCCAGCGCGCCGCCGACGGTGAAGCAGAGCACCAGTCCGAAGACGATGATGGCGACGGTCGTTTTTTTCATCCTGTTCACCCCCTGTTTAGGAAATGAAATAATGACCGAGGCGGTCGTTATTTGCCGTGATGTAATCGGGTGCGGTTTGCCGTTAATTGCTTGCGCTGGATGCGCCGAATGTGGCGTTCCACGCCTCTTCCGCCGTATCGAAGCCGTCCGCCTGCACCGCGTAAGCGGTCACGACGATTTCTGCGGTCTTGTAATTTTCGACCTTAGCGTCGTCGGTAAGGGTGAAGCTGTTAAAGACGTTAATTGTTGTCTCAGCAGCAACTTTGTCCTTATAGGCATAGATGTTGTTCGCCCAGCCAATATCAGTCATCTGCGTTTCGATGGCCGCCTCATCGGCGATGATTGCAGAAAGCCCGTTCTCCAGTTTCACAAACAGCCAGCAGTCCTCGCTGTCCGCAACAACAGTGACCTTAGGATCCTTGTCGTAGGTCTTGCCGGGGATGAGCTTGTAGCTGTTCCCCGTCTCGGTACGGGTTTCGGTCGCTTGGCCGTCTTCGTCAACTACCGCCTCGTCGAGCGTGATGGCCACGTTGCCGACGGTGAAGGTGTTTGTGACTGTGGCGGTGTCCGTCAGGAACGCCATCGTCACCAGGACGGTCGCGCACACGAGCAGCGCCGCGCACAGGGTCAAAAGCAGTGCTTTTGTTCTTGTCTTCATTTTTTGAATACCTCCTTAAATTATGGGATGATTATGCAAACGCTTTTTTGCGTTATCCCTGATGTCGCTCCGACTCCCGCTTTCCGGCGGACTTGTCCGCGCGTTTGAGCAGGTCGGGGACGAACACGAGCACCAGCAGCAGCGCGCCGCATGCCAGCGCGACGTACATGCCGGGCGGGTTCTGGATGTAATGGGCGATATACCCGAGGTACGGGATTGTAAACACGGGCCTGCCGATCAGATTTTGGAAATAGACCGGCGCGCCGTCGCGCTCCTCGTTGCTGTCGCCCTTGGTCCAGAAGCGCTCGTTTTCGGCGTCGATTTCGACGACGCGGTGGGTGGCGGGCGTTTCGTTCGGCAGCACGAAGGTGATCACGTCGCCGACGCGGATTTCCGAAGCCTCTGCGGGCTTGACGTAAATCAGCGAGCCGACGGGATATTCCGGCTCCATCGAGCCGGAGATGATGGAGTACACCTGAATGCCGAACAGCCGCACGCCGACCAGCAGCAGCGCAAAGAGCACGACGATGGCCACGAGCACGGTGGTGAAGACGTTCCAGACCCGCCGGAGCACGCTGCGCTTGCCGCGCGCCGCCGGCGCGCCGGACGCGGGAGGTGCATCGCCTGTGCGCTCGGCTTCGGACGCCACGGGCGCATCGGCTGCCCGGGGCGTTTCGGCTGCTCGGGGCGGCTGCAAGTCTTCCTTATTATAATGGCGATCGTTTTGCATAGTCTGCTCCGTTTCCTGTCCCCCGCGTGGGCGATCGATTCCGCACCGTGTGTCCGCTTGGCCGCCGTTCGTCCGTGCGGACGGAAGCGGGCGGACGGCAGGGGCGCATATACGCCGGGACGCCGGGGAAGAATAGAACCGAAGGCGCACGCCTCGCCGCATGCAGGCGGACGCGGCCGCCCGCGTCGGCGGGGCCGCCCGTTCTCCCTGCGGAAATACTCCGTTTTGCCTTCGATTTTTTCGCAGAGTTCATCACTCCGATACCTCCCGTGAAAGAAAAATCGCCCCCTGTCCCCGTGCCGGAAAGCAAAAACGCCGAAAACCCTTGAAAAATCAGGCGTTTCGCAGAGTTCATCACTCTGCCGCGCGGCGTGCGCGGACTCTGCGCCGGCCAACGTGCGGAAGCGCCTGACGACGCCGGACGACGGCGATAAAAACTAATATCCGATGGCCGCCAGCTTGTTCATATTGTCGCGTTTCAAATCCAGCGAGGCGTGCACATATCTTTCCAGCGTGAAACGCGGGCTGGCGTGTCCCAGAATTTCGCTTAAGGACTTGATCTCAAACCCCACCTCTACGCATCTGGTGGCGAACGTGTGGCGCAGCGCGTGAAAGTGGACCTTGGAAAGCCCGCATTCCTCCGCGTACCGTTTCAGCCTGTTCTGCATCGTGCGCGGCTCGACGTACCGTCCGGCCTCGCCGGTCAGGACGAACGCCGCGGGGTCGGCCGTGAAATGCCGCCGGCACAGCGCGAGCGCATAGTCGTTCAGCGGGATGACCCGCTCGGAGCCGCAGGACTTCGGTGCGGTGATTATGATTTTCGTCTTTTTTCCCTGCGCGTTCTCCAGACTTTTCAAGCGCTGCATCGTGCCGGACACATAGATCGCCCTTTCCTGCAGGGAGATGTCCTCCCACCGCATCGCGCAGACCTCGCCGATCCGCAGGCCGGTCAGCAGGGAAAGCAGCACGCCGAATTTGCACTCGTCCATATCCGACAGCAGATATTGCACAAGCCTGTCCTGCTCGCCACGCGAAAGCACGCGCATCTCCTTTTTGACGCTTTTCGGGTAAACGACGTCCACCCGCGCGGCGATTTCCGGGCATTGCTTCGCCGTATACCGCAGAACGGAGTGCAGAATCGTGAGGGTGTCCCGAACAGTTTTCGCCGACAGCCCTTTCCCGCAGAGCAGCTCGTGTCCGAACTGCTCGACCAGCACCGAGGACAGGTTCTGCACCGGACATCCGCCCAGCCCGG
>OLOL01003091.1_pt1 | contig 10791 bp, 8 predicted proteins | sample 1673081 | NCBI WGS metagenome assembly OLOL01 (sample SAMEA3136753, study PRJEB25190) | human gut metagenome
TGTCAAGAACCTGCTTCGCTTTTTCATATTCAGTCCGCATTGCAGTCCAGCTGTCAGTTATATAATCTGCTTCTTTGAGTTTGTCTGCTTTTGCAATTACATTATTTAATACTTTTGTCGGTGTTGCAATGTTTTCTTCCGTTGCCTGGAATTCATAGGTATAATCTTCATATCCAAGTGCTCTCACTGTCAATTTCCAGTAACCGGTTCCATCATATCCCGCTGGCAGCTGGCATCTGATTGAATCTGTCAGCCCAAGCTGGATTCCCATAGATTTATGCATCCAGTTATCTGCTGCAAATTTTGTTCCATAAGTTATAACCGGTGTGCTATATGTGCTGTCATTCCCATAATATGTCCATGTTACTGCCTGCATATTTGCACCAAGATCTCCATATGAGCCTCCGATGTCTACTCGAAGGAATTCTCCATAAGAACCATTGGCTTCCTGTACTTCCGGCTCTACACCTGTTGCGGTTTTTAATGCCTGATCTTTAATTCCGGAATCTGTTCCTTCATTCTTTCTTGCTGTAAATGTAAATCCATCTCCGGATTTTACTGCTTCTTTCAGTCCATATGTGTTTGCTGTTACATTTGCAGTTACTGAATATGAATTCAGATTTACTTCTCCATATCCGCCCTGTAATGTTCCACCATTTTCTACGACTGTATATTTTACTTTCAATGAATCCAGATCTGCTGTTTTTACCTTAACCGGCACATATTTCAGCCCTGTTACTTCATAATCTTTCTGCGTAAATGAACTTCCATTTTTTGCTGTAAATACACCTTTTGCATAAGTATAAGTCGTACCATCTGTCATCACTGCCTGATCTTTACCTTCCCAATGTGACAAATAATGTTTTTCACCCTCAGTGTCTTCAATCACTGCAGTACACTGAAAACTTCCTCTGTGAAGTCCATGGTTTGTTGTAGCTCTTGTAACAGTGTCAAACGCACCTTTATCATATTCATCACGTGAATCCTTAACATCTGACGCTTCTATGCTTCCTGCATTATACACCCCTTCATTTGCCCAATACTCAGCCCAGCTCATTCCAACATAAACATAAGAATATTCACTGTCTTCTCCAGGCACTTTATAAGTAAATGTATACGGCTGATATCCATCTTCTGCAATTGTTACAGCAAATGCATCTCCTGCTTTTGCATCTTTGAATACATCTTGTTCAAGATCAAGTTTGCCATCTTCTTTAATCAGTTTTACTGCTTTCTTTCCAGATGCTGCATATTCTTTTCCATTGACTGTAACAGAAGTAATATTTTTTAAATACGTCTGAAATTCTTCTTCCTCAACATCATCATTCTTTACCACAGCCGGATTTTTATCATCCTCATTATATTTTACCGGCATTGTCTCTGTGTAAACATTAAAAGTCGTTGAAATCGGTACATAATTTCCATTCCTATCGCTAAGCGTAACTGTATATCTACCTTTTGCAAGTGCTTTCTTAAAATTAATTGTTCTTGTAGTTGTCTTGCCATCTGATTTGATCTCAACAGAATATGCATCTTCATCGATTCCATCAATTTTATATTCTTCTTCAAAATCATTTGGAAGTCCACTTACCGTTATAGCTGTTTTTTCTGATTTCACAGATACATCTGCTACTGATACTTCTCCGTCAAATTTCTTTGCAACTTGCTGATCCATCGGAATTTCATAAATACCCTGATCTGTGTAGTAAGTTACTTTATTGATCGTCTGTCCCATCATGGCAGCATAATCTTTGGAATCCAGTGTGTTCCCATGGGATTCTGTTACAAATCCAGTACTCCATGCAAGTTTTGTTTTCTTCCAGATATTTTCCACATGGCGAAGTCCATAACTGCTTCCTTCTTTTGTGCTGACCACTACACCATATACAGTATTCACATTTTTCAGATCCTCACTCGTAATATCTAACTGGTAATCACCATATTTTGATGACGTAGAAAATTCAGTTTTCGCATTTGTCAAAGTTGTCGGCTCTTCTCCCTTTACTTCGCTAAAGCTGAGGCTTCCATCCTCATTTACAGTTGCCTCTTTATAGTATGACGGTGTATCACTTAATGTGTAATAAGAATAGCTTTCGCTTTCAAATAATGCATCTTGTCCTTTATATGTAACAGTATTTTCTTTTCCTTTAATATTTGTTGTAATCGTAACTTCACTTTTATCAGTAACCTGTGTATATTTTTCTAATACAGATGCATCACTGATCTTAACCGGAAATGTTACACCGGTAATATCAGAACCATCACTGTTCACATGATAAGAACCTGCTGCAAGGGATGCTCTGGTTTTCTGCTTTGTTGCTGATGAAACAGTATCTGCGCCTGCGACACCGTCTGCTTTATAGAAATCGGCATATGGGATGTTCATTAATACATAGACTTCATTCTGTACGTCTGGTGTTTTCGACACAAGTGCATCAATTGCTTTTGTTAAAGTATCTGCTGCTGTATCTACTACGGATTGTGATTCTTTTGCTGTAAGAGCTTCTTTTGCTGCTGTTAACTTTTCCTGCATTGCTGTCCAGCTTGCTTCTGTGTATGCGTCCTTACTTAAGCCTTCTGCTGTTGAAATTGCATTTTCAAGAGCGGATGTATCTACTGTTATTTCAGTTGAAGCTGTTGGTGCGGACTGAATTGCCGCAAGTGCAGCTGCTTTAACTGCTGTTGCTGTACGTGTAGCACCACTTACCGCATCTGTACCATCTGTTTTCCAGCTATTCACTACATCTTCTGTCGCATCTTTTCCTTCAAGCAGCGTCTTGATTCCTTTTGATTTATTATAAGCTTTATTAAAGTAACTGCTATTTCCAGAATCATATCCTTCTCCTGGTGTTACAGTAATATCTTCAAATTTTCCATTTTTTACTGTAAGACTTACCTCTACATCATATTCATTCCATTCATCATCCGAATCTATAGATTCTATTCTTGTTACATGCGCCGTTTTCGTATAAGTTCCATCTGCTGCAACTTCGTTTTCCGATGCCGCAAACACCGTCGACGGACAAAGTCCAGCTACCATCGACATTGCCACAGCCATCGTCATAGCTTTTGTCTTAATTGTTCCCTTTCCCATAATTACCTCCTTGTTGTTGATAAAATTTATTATTAAGTTAGTTTCTGCTAACCCATAATTAAAAAAAATTAACCTATCTGCGCCTCTCTCTCCGATTCTCTTTTTACGATCGGAAGCAACTTTTTACTTATCATTCCCATCACAAATCCGGTCACTGTACCGGCGATCAGAAGTGCCGGAAGATAATAAATCAGTTTCAGATTCTCTACCACAACTGATGCCACAATGATCTGACCGATATTGTGTGACACGCCTCCGGCGATACTGACTCCGGCTACGGAAAATCCTTTCAGCCTCTTCATCAGCGCCATGACCAGAAAGCTTAAGATTCCTCCTGCCAGGCTGTAAACGATCGACATTCCATTTCCAAATAAAAAGCCGGTCAGCAGGATTCGCATAACTACCACCAGAAATACTTCCGGAAATTCCAGAAAGTACAGCCCGGTCACTGTCACCAGATTGGCAACTCCGAGCTTCATTCCCGGTATCCCGAAATTGATTGGTATTAAGCTTTCCACATAACTGAATATCATCGCCAGCGCAACCAGCATTGCCATATTGGCAAGTTTTTTGTTTTTATTCATCTGTTTTTCCTTTATCATTTTGCGATCGTATCCGGAGCTACATCTTCCGGATCTGAAGTTCCAAAGCTCTGGTCATTCTCATTTTCCAGAACCTCTACTACGAGCTTATGTGGCAGACAGACGATTGTCTGTGTATGCCCGCTGATCTTTCCCTGCTCTTCACAGTATCCATCCGGGCAGTTTGCCTCTTCCATATACGCCTTTCCGTCTTCGATCCGGATCCGGTTATAAAAATCGCCGTCCTTTACTTCGATGGTCTGATCCTTCGACAAGGAATACGTTCCATAGATTTTCCCATCCAGCGTAACCCGGATCTGATTTCCTTCTTCCCCTCTCGTCAGCTGCATCACAAGCAGCATCGCAAGCGCAATCACAATAATTCCTGCTCCAAGTATCAGATCTTTCTTCTTCATCTTCTATACACCCAGCCAGAGTAGAAGAATCAGTAAGATTACTGCCCGCAAAATCGTAAACCAGAATTCATTTCCACAAAGTCCTTTTACTCCGGTATGAATATTTCCTTTCGGACAGGTATCGATACATTTCTGACACTGGAAACAGTCCCCTTCTACCTTCGGAGACCCATCTTCCGGAAGTCCAATGTTAGAAGGACATTTCTTTGTACATGCCTTACATCCTTTGATGCAGTTTTTCCGGTCTCTGTGAAGTGCGAAAAACGGAAGGACCGGAAGCAGGGAAAACACAGCTCCCATCGGACAGAAATTTCTGCAGAAAAACCGTTCTTCAAAACACATTCCCACAAGGATCAGAACCAGAAGAACGAGTCCCACCAGATATCCGCCAAGCTTAAAGTTGCCTGCATGGAGCATGGAAAATACATCCCACGGGCTGGTTCCTTTTGCTTTGCTGTAGACGCCTGTAAAGCACAGGATTGAAATCAGTGCCAGTACAATATATTTCAGATAACAGAGCTTTTCTGTCCACGCTTCTGCGATCTGAAGCGGTTTCTTTTTCATTTTTTTACAGATCCACACATAGAGTGCATGCACGCCGTCTCCCAGCGTACCGAATGCACAGGCAAATCCGCAGAAGAATCTTCCGAACAGGATCGTATAAATGCAGATCACAACCAGTACTGTCACGAAAGAGGTCACGGCAACCTTTTCGCCTGCACCGATCTGTGTAAAGATGTATTTCACTCCGGCAAATGCCGCTGTATACACAGATGGGATAAACAGAAAATAAAGTACCTGGATCAATGCTCTCAGCCATATATGTAATTTTTTTATATCTTTCGCCGTTAAATTATGAATATCCATCTTTTTCACGTTACTTTACCGCCTTTTCCAGAGCCTGTTCCGATGCATTTTTGATTCCGGTCGAGCTGAATGTCGCACCACTGATCGTATCTATATCTGCGCTCTGTGCATCGATGATCTTCGGAATCATATCCTTTGCCATGGAAAGGTATGCTCCGTCTTCTTTCTCTGCCGATATCACATTGATCTCTGCAATCTTGCTTTTCTCAATCTTCACTTCTACCTGGATCGTTCCGCCAAATCCATCAGCTTCCCCGGTATAGGTTCCGTCCTTGTAGTTTGTGGAACCTCCATTTTCACTGTCTGATTGTCCGTTTCCGGCAACCTGTGCGGAAAGCCGGGCGATCTCATCTTCTTTCGCACGCACATCCAGCACTGAATTGTATCCCAGCAGAACTCCCACGATCGCGAGCATACTTACCAGTCTTACCCAGAATTCTCTCATTGTTATTCAGCCTCCATATCTGTCGGTCTTTCTGCTGCTTCCAGTACTTTTTTGCATCCTTCCAGGATTGCATTGGAAGAGCAGGTCGCACGGGAAACAGTATCAATATCCTCCGGCATTCCTTTATCTATGATTTGGGATACCACACCTTTTATGCTTGAAGTACCATTTACCGCTCTCTTAATATAGCTGTCATTACTGCTTGCACCATCGCCTGTGATATCCGTAATTGACACAATTTTATCGTTGCGGATCTCCACCGACATTGTCAACTCATACTCTTCAAAGTCTTCGTCTTCATCCGGCGTACACGGAACGGTCACTTCATAAGTTCCACTGATATACTTTGTATTTTCCTCATCTTTTCCGTCTTTCGACTCAAGCTGTGCGATTGCTGTTTTCAGCTTTTCCACCGCTTTATCAACCGCAGTCTGTTTCGTTTCCTCAAGTGTATCTTTTGCGTCCGCAAGTCTGGTCTGCAGAACTGCCCAGCTTGTTTCTGTGTATTTATCTTCTTCCAACTTCTCAGCTTTCTCGATCAGTTCTTTTAATTCTGTCAAATCCGGCTTCTCATCAATGGATTCTCCATTTGTCACTTTCTCTGCCTGTTTCAGTGCATTCTTGATTGCATTTAACAGTCCTTTGGAACTGTAGGTTGCTCCTGACACAGTATCTACATCGTCTGTTTTCTGTGTCCTTATCACCTTTTTCACAACATCCATTGCGCGGTTAAAGAATGCTTCATCATCTGAGCTTTCTGTGATCAGGATTGCTTTGATCGTCTTTTCCTGGATCACGACCGCAACGGATACATCTCCGCTGTAACCCTCTGCTGTTCCGTAATAGATCCCTTCCTTGTACGGAACAGTTCCGGTTACAGTAGAACTATCGTCATCTGACGAACTGTTGTTATTGTTATTTTGCGTGCTGTCCGATGTACCATTTACCGCCGCCTGACCCAGTGCATCCCGGACTGCCTGGATAATTCCGACAGAGCTGTAGGTTGCCCCTGACACCGTATCCACATTGGTACTCTGTGTCGTAATAATAGAATCGATCAGAGAAGCTGCTTTGGAAATATAATCGCTTCCGTCACTGTTCTCCACAATCTGGATGGATGCGATCTTCCCTCCGCTGATTTCTACCATAACCTTCAGCGGACCGCCAAATCCGGTTCCCGAACCGTAATAAGTTCCGTCCTTATACGCTGCCGCATCTTCTACCTGTGCCACACTAGTTGAGCTTCCTGCCGCCGCCCCTGTCTGACCGGACTGCGCCTGTCCTGTCTCGCTGGTATCCTTTTCCCCGGTCAGCGCATTTTTTACGGCGCTGATGATTCCTCTGGAACTGAACGTTGCTCCCGATACAGTATCCACATCCAGCGTCTGTCCTTCGATGATCTTGTCGATCACCGCTTTCGCACGCGTGAAAAACGCCGCATCATCGGAAGAGCTCAGAATATCAATCGAAACGATCTGCTTGTCCTTGATCAGTACCGATACGGTGATGTCTCCTGCATACCCGGTTCCGGTTCCCTTATACACACCATCCTCCAAGTCAAATGTTCCTTTGGCTGCTGTCTTTTTTTCTTCTTTCTTCTCTTTTGTCTCTTCTTTTTTTGCCGGTGTTTCTTCCTGTGTCGCCGCATAGACCGGAGCCTCATATCCACTTAAAGAGCCTGCCACGCACGCCGTAACCAGTGCAACTGAAAGAACGGGTGCAAACGGTTTTAATTTTTTACCGGTTTCTTTGATGTCCATCTCTCATTATCCTCTCATTTCACGCAAATTATTTCGTAATAACCTTCATGTTAAGATCCGTTGTAAAGCTGTCTTTCAGACCTTCTGTCACATAAATCGTCCCATCATCTGTCGCAAAGATCGCCTCAAACTCATTACTGTGCGCCTTCCAGAACTCTGCCGCTTTTTCTTCTCCCATGATAAAAAGGGAGGTGGAAAGCCCATCTGCAAGGGTTCCGTCCGAGCTTACGATCGTGACAGATACCAGTCCGTTCTCTGCCGGATATCCGGTCTTTGGATCAATAATGTGATGATAGGTCACGCCATCCTGTTCAAAATAGCGTTCATATCCACCAGATGTGATCACCGCTTTATCCCGAATGGATAAAACTCCCAGATAATCCTCTGTGTCGTCCGGACTCTGTACCGCAACCCGCCAGTTACTTCCGTCTGTCTTGGTTCCGAGTGCCTGTACATTTCCACCCAGATTTACCAGACCACTTGTAATCCCGTTTTCTTTGAAAATATCCATAATCCGCGAAGAAGTATAGCCTTTTGCAATTCCTCCAAGGTCGATTTTCATCTGGTCATCTTCAAAAGAGATTTCTCTCGTATCCTTATCGTATGAGATCTTCGCTGCATCCACATGCTTCAGAAGCCCTGTCAGTTCGTCAGCTGATGGGACACGGAAATTCTGTATCGGAAATCCCCACGCCTCCATAACCGGATAAATTGCGATATCAAATGCCCCATCCGTTTCCTTATTCAGTTCCAGTGCGCGCTTCACAAGATATCCGCCATCTTCTGAAAGTGTTGCACTTTTCTGTTCATTCAGTTTTACAATCTCACTGTCTGCATTTCCCGTTGATAAAAGTGTATCTAATCTTTCAATCTCTGCTTCAGCGGCATCCACCGCATCCTGTGCTTTTTCTCCATATGCTGTCACTGTCATATAGGTATCCATTGCAAAAATGTCTTTTGATACCTCATTATCCTGAGAGGTTCGTTCTGTACTTTCCTTCGAACTGGCTGTTCCTTCACTATTTTTACTCTTTGTTGTATTCTGACCACCTTGACCGCATCCACCCGCGAATACAGATGCGCACAGACAGACCACAATGATTTTATTTTTGAATTTCATTCTGTTTCCTCTTGTTTGTATTCTCTAACTTAGAATAGTTTATATTACCGCAAGTTAGTATGTCAACATTGAAGTTGTTAGTTAAGAAACTTTCTCATTTTACAATTCATACTTGTATTCAAAAAGAGCTTATGGAAAATGTGCCATTACATTTTCCATAAGCTCTTTCGTTTCTTTCTAAGATTCTAATGTTTTACTCATAACATATCTTCGTTTCCCGCCATACTTCTTTGTCTCGAGAACTGTCTTCATTCCAAGCTTTTCCATATTGCGAAAACTGTATATATTATCCGGATGAACTGTTGCCATCAGATACCTCATCTGCTTATTTTTTACGATTGCTTCTGACTGACAGAAAAGCTCATATTGCAGTCCGTATCCCTGATACTCCGGTACTACAACAGCAATCTCCAGATGCGCAACCCGCTTCATTTCTTCCCTGGAAATCTTCAGATATTCTCCCAGGTTGTCCTCTGCCAGTCCGGGAATACGGACAATCATGATTGCTGCAGTCTGTCCATTTTTCTTTGCCAAAAGGGTAAATCCTTCCTCGCGGATATGCTTTGCAAGAAATGCTTCATCCTCTGCCTCAAACCATTCTTTCACGGGAACAATTTCTCCGGCAAGCTTTACTATACGACAAATTTCAGGAAGATCCTCCTCATTCGCCCTGCGGAACTGAAACGCATTTCTCTTCGTCGTACTCTCCATTTACAGCATCTCAACAAACGCAGCAAGTCTGGTGTTCAGCTGTCCGATGTCTGCCTGAGAGTAATCGGTTTCAACACTGATATACGGAATTCCCTTTTCACCTGTTACAAACTTGCGGATGGTATTGGTCTCCACATTGTAGGTATGACAGGCCTGAAGGATCATATCTACCACACCGTCTACCTGATATTCGTCGATCAGTCTTCCAAGAAGCTCCAGACGATTCGGGTTCGGCGTCATAACAGAACATCCAATGCTGAGGTATCTTCTTGCGATTGCATCGTAGATATCTTCTGCGTCCTCGTCTACCAGCTTGTCAATGGATTTTGCACCGCTGCAATTTTCAAAAGTTACAACAATACCACCGTTGTCTTCTACGGCACGGATTACTTTTTCAGTTGCTCCTCCGATTGGACATCCTGTGATCAGGATACGTGGTTTCTTCTCTTCTCTCTTGCCCTCTGCATATTCTTTTTCAATCTTCGCAGTAAGAGCATCCACTTCACCCGGGATCAGGGAACGGTCAAATTTGAAGGTGCTTCCGTACAGAACTTTGAACAGATCCTGTCCTTTGATCGGAGCCGGATCATATTTCATTACTTCATAAAGTTTCTTTAAGGATCGACGTGCCTGATTCTCTGTCTTTACAGCTTCACGGATCTGCTCTTCCGTGATCGTCACGCCAAATTTCTGTTCCAGATATTCCTTGAAACGGATGATCTCGCCTTTCCAGAGTTGAAGTCCCGGTTCTCTCTGGCTATTCGGAAGTTCCATGATAAATACATCTTTGAATTCTGACATATATTCATACATCTTCTTCTTACCATCACAGGTTGTTTCCCCAACTACTACATCTGAGAAATAGAAGAACGGACATTTGTCTGTCTTTGCAAATCCATAGCTTGATTTGATCAGCGGACAGAGGTTCTTCGGAAGATCTTTCTCTGCTTCCGGAATTGTCTCATCAGAAGTTGAGCAAAGGCTTACGCATCCTGCCCCCATCGCCATTGCAATCTCTTTCGGGAAATATGTACAGTACGATCCAACAACCGGAACCCCTTTCTCTTTTAACTCCTTGACAGCCAGAAACGATTTCTGTCTCTGCTCTGCGAATTCCTCAAATACCTCTGGTAAATCTTTAATCAGTTCCATTTTCATTATCTCCTTTTATCCTTTTTTTCTCTGGCAAGAAGTGCTGCCCCGTATGCCCCCGCAAAACGGCCAAACTCTTCTGATTCCACTTTCTGATCCAGCTTGTCTGACAGGATTCCTGTGAAATAAATGCTGTGACTGAGTCCTCCGGTCAGGATCACTCTGTCTCCAAGTTCCTTTTTCTGCGCAAGCTGCACTACTTTATTGGCAACAGAATCTACAACTCCGGCCGCAATATCTTCACGCTTTTTTCCTTCTCCGATATAGTTAATCACCTCAGATTCGGCAAATACCGTACAAAGTGAGCTGATCGGAATAACTTCTCCTGCTGCCGCCATATCAAATAATTCATTGATCGTAACACCCAGGCGGTTCGCCATGATCTCCAGAAACTTTCCTGTTCCCGCCGAACATTTATCATTCATCTGGAAATCGGATACCATTCCATTCTGTACAATGATCACCTTCGTATCCTGTCCTCCCACATCAATGATCGAACAGTCCCCCCCTGCAAGTTCACGACCACCTCTGGCATGGCAGGTAATCTCTGTAATTACATGATCTGCAAAATCAACTGCGATTCTTCCATATCCTGTAGCAACTACCTTTGTATCATCTGAGGTAACATCTACCCCCATCTCAAGC
>OLOL01003092.1_pt1 | contig 10785 bp, 8 predicted proteins | sample 1673081 | NCBI WGS metagenome assembly OLOL01 (sample SAMEA3136753, study PRJEB25190) | human gut metagenome
TAATCGGTATCTGCCGGTAAGGGTGAGGGAGGAATAGCGTTTTATGAACAGGAAGAAGTCTTTTAATAGTCCGGCTTTGTGGGAACATCTTTTATTTTTGGGTCCGGCATCAATTGTGTTTCTCATTGTCATTATTATACCGTTTATCATCAGTGTTGGCTATTCGTTTACAGACTGGAACGGTGTATCTTCAAATATTTCATTTATAGGTATCAAGAATTTCATAGATATTTTTACTGGAAAGAGTAATTTTCTCGGCGCATTCAAGTTTACATTCATTATTGCAATATGTAATGTTGTTTGCATGAACATAGCAGGTATTGCGATAGCAGCACTGTTAACGACAAAAATTCCGTTGCAGAGTGCATTTCGAGTTGTATTTTATCTTCCGAATATCATCGGAGGATTGATCCTTGGTTTTGTATGGCAGTTTATTTTTATCAATGGTGTACCTGCAATCGGCAAATTATTGCATTTCGGGCCGTTGATGACTCCGTGGCTTGGAACAGAAATGACGGCCTATGCAGCCATTGTGATTGTATCCGTATGGCAGGGGATGGGGTATGTGATGGTTATCATGATTGCTGCGTTAACCGGCATTTCTTCAGAACTTGTTGAAGCAGCCAAGATTGATGGTGCCAATGCCGCACAGATTTTCCGCAAAATTACATTGCCATATATTATGTTTATTATGGGACCTTATATCATTACACAGTTCACAGGTAACATCAATAACTTTAACGTTATCTATCTGTTATCTGCAGGAAAGCCTACACCAGTCGGAGAGACCGCAGGTAAGACAGACTTGCTGGTAACATGGCTGTACAAGTTGACCGTTGATCAGCAGTATTTCAATGTAGGCGCAGTTGTAGGTATCCTTACATTCGTGATTCTGGTTATCGTATCACTTGTTACATACAGAAACAGCGGTTCTTACAAGAATGAGGAGGGATTCCAATAATGAACGAAAAAAAGACAGGATCTATGCGGAGAAAAGGGACTATTTCCGATACGATCGTACATGTATTGCTGGCTGTCCTGGCGGTGATCTGGGTTATCCCGATCCTGTGGATCGTACTGCTTAGCTTCAGCTCTCAGAAGGGATCCTATGTTACCACATTTTTCCCGAAAGGATATACCCTTCACAACTATGCGAGGCTGTTTACGGATACACAGAACCTTGATTTCCCACAGATGTTTAAAAACACATTTATTATTGCCTGCTTCGTATGCCTGATTTCCACTTTCTTTGTACTTTCCATGGCATACTGTACTTCAAGACTTCGTTTCAAAATGCGTAAACCATATATGAATGTGGCAATGATCCTGAAATTGTTCCCTGCATTCATGTCCATGGTTGCCGTATATTATATTCTGAAAGTTCTGAACCTGACAGACGGCGCCATGATCCGTGTGGCACTGATCCTGGTATACAGTGGTGGCGCAGGTATAGAATTTCTGATCGCCAAGGGATTCTTTGATACCATTCCCAAGGCACTGGATGAGGCGGCATACCTTGATGGCGCTACCAGATTCCAGGTATTTACAAAAGTAACCATACCATTAAGTAAACCGATTATTGTATATACGGTTCTTACTTCTTTCCTGAATCCATGGCTGGATTTCATCTTTGCAAAGGTAATCTGCCGTGCAAATGCCAAATACTATACAGTATCCGTTGGTTTGTGGAAGATGCTTGAGAAAGAGTATATTGATAAATGGTACACTAGCTTTGCAGCAGGTGCAGTATGCATCTCCATTCCGATCGCGATCCTGTTTGTATTCATGCAAAGGTATTATTCGGATGGACTTTCAGGAGCTGTTAAAGGCTGATCTGATGAGGTAAGCTATGAAAGTAAGTCTGTGCAGGTTTCACTGGCAGGATTTCAGAAGAGGCCAGGAACGATGTTTTCTTTTGACTAATGGACTGGGTGGTTATTCTTCCCTGACTGTGATCGGAGATACAGCAAGGAATGACCATGCACTGTTTATGGCAGCAGAGAAGGCGCCTAATAAGCGGGCACGTCTGATCTCCAATGTAGAGGAATATCTGGAGATCCAGGGGAAAAATACCGGGCTTTTCTCCCAGGAATATGTAAACCGGACAAAGAATCAGGAGGGCTTTCGTTATCTGGAAGCCTTTGAGATGGAGATGCTTCCTACCTGGCATTATCAGGTGGGAGACGTATCTGTAAAAAAGGAGCTGTTTATGCTTCAGGGGGAGAATACCATTGCCCTCAGGTATCAGCTTTCCCAGAAAATAGCAAAAGAAGTGATTCTTCATGTGTCTCCGCTTCTGGCCTTTGTTCCAAAAGGTAAAAATCCTGCAAAAGACCAGGTATTTACAGTAGAAGAGAATTATATTGCAGGGAATGGCCTGGTGCTTCATCAGAAGCATAATGGTACCCTTGTAAAAAAAGAAATTGCATTTTCTCAGGATCTGTACTATGATCAGGATGCCAGAGATGGTCGTGATTCGGTAGGGACAGCCCTGCAGAATCATGAGATCTGTTTTAAGATGGACGATTATTCCAGGGAGTTTTATCTGATCTACAGTCTGGACCGGAGAGTGGATGAATGCGACGCAAATACTATTTCCGGATGGATCCGGCATGCTAAGGAGGACAGACAGGCACTGATTCGGCACAGTGGCCTGAAAAGCACTGCAGGACAGACGCTTGCAGCAAGTGCTTTTCAGTACCTGGCACACAGAGAGTCCACAGACGGCAAGACGATCCTGGCAGGTTTCCCATATTTTGAGGACTGGGGAAGAGATACCATGATCGCACTGCCCGGGTGCACACTGGCACTTGGATTGTATGAGGAGTGCAAAAGCATCCTGAAAACCTTTATGATGTATTGCAGGAAGGGGCTGATGCCCAACCTGTTTCCTGAAGGTGATAAAGATCCCTTTTATAATACGGTAGATGCACCGCTTTTATTTATCAATGGTGTGTATGAATATTATAAAGCCACCAATGATGAGGAATTTCTTAAAGAAGCTTATCCTGTGATGGCAGATATCGTATACTGGTATTGCAGAGGCACAGATTATCATATCCATATGGACTGGGATTGCCTGGTTATGGCCGGTGCGGGCAAAGAGCAGCTGACTTGGATGGATGTGCGGATTAATGATGAGCTTCCTACGCCGCGCCATGGTAAGGCGGTGGAGATCAATGCATACTGGTATAATGCACTGAAGATCCTGGAGGAGTTGTCACCGCTTGTAGGTCAGGAGGCCAGGGATTATCAGAAGCTGGCCAGCACAGTAAAGAAAAGCTTTCTGGAGAACTTCTGGATGGAAGACAAGGGCTGGCTGAAGGATGTGGTAAATGGCACAGCAGAGGAAGAACAGTTCCGCTGCAATCAGGTATTTGCCTTATCCATGCCTTATACTATGCTTTCCAAAGAGCAAGGCAGACGACTGCTTGCGGCTGTACGGGAAAGACTGTATACGCCGGTTGGTCTTCGTACCCTGGATCCGGCAGATCCGGCATTTCATCCGGTATATGGCGGCAGTCAGCCGGAGCGGGACAGAGCCTACCATCAGGGAACGGTGTGGACCTTCCCATTAGGAGCGTATTACAGGGCTGTGCTTGCCTGTGCAGAAGACCAGGAGACGGCAAAAGAGGAGATCCGGCAGGATCTGACTCTTTTGGAAGGGTGGCTTACAGAAGGCTGCCTGTTTCATCTGGCAGAGATTTATGACGGGGATAAGCCGGTGGCATCCAGAGGCTGTTACGCACAGGCCTGGAGCGTTGGCGAGATTGTGAGAGTTTATAAACTAATAGAAGAATAAATGCCGAAGGAGGACTATTTGCCAAAATAGTCCTCTTTTTGGCGACAAGATTGATTATTGGAGACTAGATTAAGATGCAGATTATTGAGACATACGGAAAATATATAGAGAAATTTGGAAATGAGGATCCTGCAAAGGCCAGATGGCTTTTGAAAACTGGCTGGTCTGCCCAGAATCTGAAATTTCGTTTTGCACCGGATAAAAGGCTGATCCCTGCGCACAGATATCTGGCTCACCTGATGATGAACACCATGCTGGCACCCTTAAAAAGACCGGAAAAATGTTCTGTGGTCAGCATTTTCACACCCTGTGAGCTGCTTCATGAGGTGGGACTTAGCCCATACAATGTGGAAGCTTTTTCCTGCTACCTTACAGCCTCTGCAGCAGAGCGTGCCTGCCTTCAGCAGGCAGAGGATCAAGGGATTTCCGAGACACTTTGCAGCTACCATAAAACCTTTATCGGGGCAGCAGACCGGGGGATCCTTCCCAGGCCGAAGTGTATCGTTTATACCAATCTGGTATGTGATGCAAACCTTCTTACCTTCCGTTATCTGGCAGATCTGTATCAGGTTCCGGTCTTTGCCATTGATGTGCCCTTTGGGCAGAGCCATGACAATGTAAAGTATGTGGCAGAGCAATTGGAGGAACTGGCCGCTTTCCTGGAAAAGTGTACAGGCCATCCCATTGATGAAGACAGCCTGAAGGAGCGGCTTTGCATAAGCAGACGCACTCTGGAGAATATTTCCAGGTTTCAGTCTCTTAGAAAAGACAGATGTATTCCTACAGATCTGGTGACGCCCCTGTATGAAGGCATGACTAACAACATTCTTCTTGGAACAAAAGAGGAAGAGGGATATACCGCCCAGCTGCTAAAGGATGTTTTACAGGCAAGCCCTGCAAAAGGAAAGAAGATCTACTGGATGCATACCATTCCTTTTTGGTCTGATGCAGTAAAAAAAGAGCTGATGTTTCAGGAAAAAGCCCAGATCGTAGGCTGCGAGCTGGCACATACCTTTGATCTTGATGAATACGATTTTGATCCCCAGAAGCCTTATGAAGCAATGGCTGCAAGGATGGTTTACCATGCATTGAACGGAAGTGCTTCCCGCAGGATTGAAAATGGGATTAAAAATGCGAAAAAAGCAGGGGCAGATGGCGCTGTGTGGTTTGGACATTGGGGCTGCAAGCACACGCTGGGAGCGTCCAGGATCGCAAAAAAGAAATTTGAGGAGCAGGGAATCCCGTTATTGATCCTGGATGGTGACGGTTGTGACAGAAGCCATGGAGGGGAAGGCCAGACAGCAACCAGACTTGGTGCTTTTCTGGAAATGCTTCAGGCATAATAGGTGAGGACATGATGAATAATAACAAAATATATTATGTGTGTAAATATACACCAATAGAACTGCTGGCTGCAATGGGAGCCAGCTGCGAAAATCTGAATAGAATGCCGGGGAATTTTGAACTTGCAGAGCAGATGGTCCATCCTAATATCTGCGGCTTTGGGAAAGCTGTGCTGGAAGCTGTTATGGAAGGACAGGTGAAGGAGCTGGTTCTTGTGAACTGCTGCGATACCATCCGCAGTGTTTATGATGTGCTGGAAGACATGGGAAAGCTGGATTTCCTTTATATGGTAGACATGCTGCATGGGGAAGGCTGCTGCAGCCGGGAGAGGACTGCCCTTCAGCTGAAAGGCCTGGCAAAGGCATATGCAGACTATAAAGGACAGGATTATCTGCAGATGTTTTGCAGGGAAGCATTTGCAAAGGCATTTGTACCGCCGGTGAAAGAAAAAGGAGCCCATTTAAGCGTTATGGGTGCCAGAATGGGCAAGGAACTATATGAAATGGTACAGAAATCCATGCCATATCCGGTAGAGAACGATTCCTGTGTAAATAATCGTTCTGTAGGAGAGGCAAAGCCTCCCAAAGAGAAGGATTTTGATAAGCTGATGGACTGGTATGCAGGAGAACTTCTGGGTCAGATGCCATGTATGCGTATGATGGATCATACAGGCCGGAAACAGCTGTACCAGGATCCGGGTCTGAAAGGAATCATATACCATACAGTAAAATTCTGTGATTTTTACAGCTTTGAATATGCAGAACTAAAGCAGCATGCAGCAGTGCCTTTGCTGAAGATCGAGTCGGATTATACTATACAGAGCAGCGGACAGCTTCTTACCAGACTGGAGGCATTTGCAGAAAGCCTGGTGCAGGATGAACGGAAAGGACAGGAACGGAAAATGGGAAAAGGTTATTTTGCAGGCATTGACAGCGGATCCACCAGTACAGATGTGGTGATCCTGGATAAAAACAGACAAATCGTAGCCGGGATCATCCTGCCTACCGGCGCAGGGGCTGCCATTGGTGCAGAACGTGCTCTGGAGGAGGCCCTGAAGGATGCTGGGCTTACAAGAGAAGATATTGATGCCCTGGTTACTACCGGATATGGGCGGACAGCCATCCAGGATGGAGATAAAAGTATTACAGAGATCACCTGCCATGCAAGAGGAGCCCATTACCTGGATCCTTCTGTGCGTACTGTGGTGGATATCGGAGGACAGGACAGCAAGGTGATCCGACTGGACGAGCAGGGGAATGTAGTGAATTTTGTTATGAATGATAAATGCGCTGCCGGAACCGGCCGTTTTCTTGAGATGATGGCCAGAACTATGGAGATGAGCCTGGATCAGCTTGGAAATTGCGGCATCCAATATAAAGAAGACATTACTATTTCCAGTATGTGTACGGTTTTTGCCGAATCAGAGGTGGTTTCCCTGATCGCCCAGAATAAAGAAACAGATGATATAGTCCATGGTCTTAATAAGGCAGTGGCTGCCAAGACAGCAGCCCTTGTAAAGCGGGTAGGCGGAGAAGAAAAGTATATGATGACTGGCGGTGTTTCTAGGAATCAGGGCCTTGTAAAAACCCTGGAAGAACGGCTGGGCACAAAGCTTGTGATCAGCGAACAGGCACAGCTTTGCGGTGCACTTGGAGCCGCACTTTTTGCTGCTGATATGGTGACACAGGCCTGAAAGGTGAAAAGCATTGCACTAAAGAGCCGGATTGGGTATAATGTGACCTATAAAGTGTTAAAGGAGTAGCATTATGGGGATTTGGGCTTCCATTAAGAACAAGCTGAGAAGGATTGTTCCGGTGCCGAGGACTTACCTGGATAAGAAGCTTGGCGATATGGAAAAAGAAAATAAACGTCAGAGCAAGGTGATCGGAGATCTTCAGAAAGCATCTCTTGCCCAGACAAAAGCGATCGAAGAGCTGAAGGCTTTTATTGAGCAAGAGTTCAGACGCAGGGATGACTGGCCGGTGCGTAATGCCCAGCTTCACACAGAAGCTGCAGGCAGGCCGTTGTGGGTGATCAAGTGCCCGGCACCGGAAGGACCGGTAAAGGTACGCTGGGGAGATTACGCATATGCAGTGACTCTGAAGCGTTATCTGGACAGACTTGGCGTGTATACAGTGGTAGACACCAGGGAGGACTGGGGCTGCGAGGAAGACGCAGATGTGGTGCTGGTGCTTAGAGGCTGTCATTTCTACAGACCTGACAGAAGGAATGCCAGATGTTTGTACATCATGTGGAATATCAGCCATCCGGAGATGATCACTTCGGAGGAATATGAATTATATGACGTAGTATGTGTAAGCTCTAATTACTATGCCAAATGTTTGCAGGAGAAGGTAACAGTGCCGGTACTGCCTCTTCTTCAGTGTACAGATACAGAGCTGTTTTATCCGGCGGAGGAGTCCGGAGATGACCAGAGCGCAGTGCAGGCTAAGGGAGACTATATTTTTATAGGCAATTCCAGAGGCGTTGCCAGACGATGCGTGATCTGGTCTGCCCAGAATCAGCTTCCTCTTAAGATCTGGGGCAGCGGCTGGAAGGCTATGCTGGGACAGAATAAGGGCATGGTTCAGGATACATCCATTGAGAACAGTCAGATCCCGGATCTGTACCGCAGTGCAAAGGCTACCTTGAATGACCATTGGAAGGATATGTTGGATTACCAGTTTGTAAATAACCGTATTTTTGATGCGCTGGCCTGCGGACTGCCTGTGATCTCAGATTATTGTGAAGAACTGAAGGAGATCTTTCCGGACGCAGTTCTTTACTATAATAATAAAGAAGAGTTTGATGATTGCATCATGCAGCTGGAGACACATTATGATGAGATCAAAGAGAAGGTGGCAAAGCAGTGGCCGCTGATCCGGGAGCAGTATTCCTTTGAGGCGAGGGCCAGGGAGCTTCTTAAGATCGAAGAAAAATACAGACATACGAAGACAGCTAAGCAGCAAGGAGAATTATGAAAATACTCATTATCATTCCTGCCTACAATGAGGCAGGATGTATAGAAACAGTGGTGGACAATCTGATCCGGAATTATCCCCAGTATGATTATGTGGTGATCAATGACGGATCCACCGACGATACACGTAAGATCTGTGCCCGAAGAGGCTATAATTTCATGGATCTTCCGGTTAATACCGGGCTTTCCGGAGCTGTGAAAAGCGGCATGCGCTATGCCAATTATTACGGCTATGATTATGTACTGCAGCTGGATGGAGATGGACAGCATGATCCGGCATATATTGCAGATATGATCGATGAGATGGAGCGGACCGGCTGTGATATCGTGATCGGTTCCAGATTCAAGACAGAGCGTAAGCCCATCAATTCACGTATGATCGGCAGCCAGATCATTACAACAGCCATCTGGCTGACCACAGGCGGCAAGTATATCGGGGATGTGACCTCCGGCATGCGCCTATTCAATAAGAAGATGATCAAGCATTTCGGTTACAACATGCATTACAGCCCGGAGCCGGATACACTGGCATACCTGTTGAACTGTGGAGTTGATATCCGTGAGGTGCAGGTACACATGTCTGAACGTATTGCAGGAGTCAGCTACCTGAATTTCAAAAATTCTGTGTGGTATATGATGAAAATGCTTTTCTCGATCCTGCTGTTCCAGTGGGTACGAAAAAGGTGAAAGGAGAGTAGACCATGACCATTACATTAAGGGCGCTGCTGGTAGTGGCAGCATTGATCACAGTGATCTGGATCCTGCGGCAGATCCGAAAGTTCAAGGTCAAAATGGAAGATGCCATTTTCTGGATATTTTTTGCAGCGATATTGCTTATCCTTGCTATTTTTCCGGAAATCTGCTTTGAATTGAGCAAGCATCTTGGATTTATGTCACCCTCTAACCTGGTATTTGTGATCATCATTTTCCTTCTGGTAGAAAAGATCTTTACCTTATCACTTATCGTGTCCCAGCTGGAGGAAAAGATCTCTATCCTGTCCGCTGAAGTGGCGCTTCGCTCTAAGGCAGCCAACCGCCGCCTGAACGACGATGAGGAGATCACCCGCGAGCTGGAAGAACGTGAGGGAGAGATAGAGGGAGAATCAGGAAAGCCATCCTGAGAAAAAAGCAGAAATAATTATATGGAATCGAATCGCTGTGAGATGGCCTGCCAAGACTATAGCATGGCGATTTTTTGTTTTTAATTCCGTTGGATCTTAGACCAATATAAACAAACGGTGCAACTTATTTTTGGAATTTTGGTAAGTAGAATAACTGATAGAAAACTTGAGTTTCCGCAAAATGTAATTCTAAAATAGTTAAATTCCCCCAAAGTGCCAATCTGTCAAATTTTTGAATGAGATAGAGTGACAGGTTTGGGATTAGAGGCACTGAAATAAGCCCCGCCTGAACCGGACTTTGGGAGAACTATTCTTTTATCTATTTAAGCAACCAGCTTAAGGCAGAGTTGACGGTAAGCCGGACGTTTCGTCCGGAACCAGAGTCTGACGCCTTCTTTTGCATATGAAAGTATGCCGGAGATGCCTTTAGCCAGTCGGTAATAGCAGAAGAAAACTTTTTCCTTTACAGGATCTGCTGTTTTTACGATTGCAACCTTTAATGCATTTGATTCTGATTCCATTGAAATCATTGCCAAAAATGCCATGCATAAGGTGATATAAAAGTTAAGTGCATTGATTGCACAGAGCTTCCTCACACGGAAGTTTTCAAATTGGAACATCTGCTTTTTACAACGGAAGTATTCTTCAATTTTCCATCTGGAAAAATAGGTTCTTGCCACCTTGATTACATCTTCTTTAGACTTTATTTCTTTATTGGTAGCAAGCATCATTGGATGCTCAGTAATGCCGTAAACCAGAACCAGATATATATTTTTTCTGGATGCTGTGATTTGGACTTTAACATGGGAAAGATAAGCTTCGTGGTCTTTTCCTTTATAGAATACGCTAGTTTTGATTTTGCCTTTTCTACGGTCACGAAGTTCAGTGGCAGGAGTCCACTTGTTGTGATAAAGAAGCTTTCTTTTGGATGTAAGACGGATAACGTATTCTTGCCCTAATTTGTCAAGCTTTAGGAACATCTTGTTATCGTCGTACCCACGATCCATTGCAAAGGTTGCTTTCCCAAAGAGTGCCGTTCCTTGTTTTATAGCATCAAAGGTAATCGTATTGGCAGATTTATAATCCTTTTTAGCGGATGAGTGTATTCTGGAAAAAATGCTGACAGGATGATTGTTGCCGGTAAGGACACATGCTTCTGTAACATGATATCCTTTTTTATATACGTTTTTAGTGGAAGTACTCTCAGAGCCGTCTCTGACAATGCCAAGAGATTCAAATTTATAACCATCTGGTTTTACAACATCGCTATCATCAATGTGAATGACCGGTTCAGAAGGAATCCACTTTTTTAGCATCTGAAGATAGGAAACCGCAGCTTTTGCAGGGGTACCTTTATCAAGGTGTCTGGAAAGGCGGTCAACAATATTTATTTTTTTAGAGTCCTCGTGAAGTTGGTCAACGACATCTGTTAAAAGGCAACTTTGGGAAGCTAACATACCATAAGTGATATCTGCTGTGAATTTACGATCAGGCTTGGAAAGCTGTTTTGAAATTTTATTTGAAAAAGTTAAAATTTT
>OLOL01003100.1_pt1 | contig 10757 bp, 6 predicted proteins | sample 1673081 | NCBI WGS metagenome assembly OLOL01 (sample SAMEA3136753, study PRJEB25190) | human gut metagenome
AAGAGATCAAAGAGTATGCCGCCATCCCTCTGATCACAAAGCTCGCAGATGCCAGAGATCTCACCTCCGCCACCCAGGTCCTCCTGAACCTGGACATTTTCGCATCAGACCTGTATGAATCCATAATTACCGAGAAATTTGGCACACCTTTTACAAATGAATACCAGAAGCAGTTGCAAATTATTTAACCCTTCCCCTTTGTCAAAAAAGAGACTTTTTGCACACCACTACTACGCATGTTTGTGCAAAAAGTCTCTTTCTCATTTAGTTCACATGAAGAATTTTGGTAAGAGTCACCGCCCTGGCTCCAGGTCCGATATGGCATGCCACACTCAACGACAGTGGATCCATCCGGATTTCAAACTCCGGAAATGCTTCATGAAGCTCATCCAGCCATTCCTGTGCCTCCTTGCGGTCTCCTGTGTAAGCTGCATCCAGATACAAATCTTTTTTTCCATCACAATCTCCGAATTCTGAAGTACGAATCTCATTAATTGTCTTGATCATCGTCTTCTTTGCACTCTTCCATCCTCTTGACTTCGCAAACGCATCCAGCTTTTCTCCTTTAAGACGGAGAACTGGCTTCAGGTTCAGAACCGTTCCAATCGCTGCAGCTGCCGGTGTAAGTCTGCCGCCTTTCTTCAGGTATTTTAAAGTATCTACTGTAATATAGATATCACTGTCCCACTGGATCGCTTCTAACAGTTCTTTAATTTCTGCCGCGCTCTTTCCAGCATCTGCAAGCTTTTTCGCCTCTTCCACCGATCTTCGCTGCGTAACAGAAATCCGGTGATTATTTACGACCTGTACTTTTCCATCATAGTCCTGGGAAAGCATGATTGCAGTCTCACATGAACTGCTAAGACCGGCTGACATCGGAATATGTACAACCTCATCATATTCCTCCAGCGCCTTGTCCCACATATCCATTACATCTCCGGGAGCCGGTTGGGAAGTCTTAATATCTGCATCTCCTGCCAGTTTTTCATAAAACTCCTCCTGCGTGAGTGTGATATCCTCGTAAAACAACTCCTCATTGATATAGAATGGCATCGGAAGTACGTAAATTCCCATCTTCTTTCCTTCTGCCTGTGTAATTCCACTGTTACTATCTGTTACAATCGCAACTTTCCCCATGCTCTCTTTACCTCTTTCTAATTTTTAAAACTATGTATCGGTGCAGGAATTCTTCCCTTTCGATTCACAAATGCACTGCAGTCAAATTCATTGACCGGCATGATCGGCGCATATCCCAAAAGACCACCAAACTCTGCCATATCTCCAACATCCTTTCCAACTACAGGTATCACACGAACCGCCGTTGTCTTCTGATTGACCATTCCGATCGCCATCTCATCCGCAATGATCCCGGAAATCGTAGTAGCTTTCGTCTTACCCGGAATAGCGATCATATCAAGTCCTACCGAGCAGACACAAGTCATCGCCTCCAGCTTTTCTATACAAAGAGATCCGGCATTGACTGCATCGATCATTCCTTTATCCTCACTGACCGGAATAAAAGCTCCGCTTAAACCTCCTACATAGGAAGACGCCATAACGCCACCTTTTTTCACCTGATCGTTCAGCATAGCAAGTGCTGCTGTTGTTCCTGGTGCGCCAACTCTCTCAAGTCCGATTTCTTCCAGAATCTCCGCTACTGAATCGCCAACAGCCGGTGTCGGTGCAAGTGACAGGTCAATGATTCCGAACGGAATACCAAGCCTTTTGGAAGCTTCTCCGGCTACAAGCTGACCAACCCTTGTCACCTTAAATGCGGTCTTCTTGATCGTATCACAAAGTTCCTGAAAACCCTCGCCACGACATTTTTCAATCGCTCTTTTTACAACACCAGGTCCGCTGACACCGACATTGATCACGGCATCTCCTTCGGTAACACCTAAAAAAGCCCCTGCCATAAACGGGTTATCATCCGGTGCATTACATAAAACTACAAATTTTGCACAGCCAATCGAATCCTTGTCCTTTGTCACCTCTGCTGTCTCTTTTACAATCTCGCCGCAAAGACGGACTGCATCCATATCAATACCAGTCTTTGTCGAACCTACATTGACCGAACTGCACACACGCTCTGTCTTTGCCATTGCCATCGGAATGGAACGAATCAGGAGTTCATCGCTCTTTGTCATTCCCTTGGATACGATTGCAGAGTATCCTCCGATAAAGTTTACACCGACTTCCTTTGCTGCTTTATCCAGTGTCTCTGCGATCGTCACAAAATCCTCTGGTTTTTTGCAGGCTGAACCGCCAACAAGTGCAACCGGTGTAATGGAAATCCGCTTATTAACGATCGGAATTCCAAATTCACTTTCGATCTTCTCTCCTGTCGATACAAGATCCTTTGCAAGTGTTGTGATTTTTTTATATATCTTTTCATTCAGTCTGTCCAGATCTGAGTCAATACAGTCCATCAGACTGATACCCAATGTGATTGTTCTTACATCCAGATTTTCTTCTTCGATCATCTGGTTTGTTTCTACTACTTCGTAAAAATTAATCATAGCGGTTCTCCTTACACTCTGTGCATTTTTTCAAAAATCTCTTCTCTCTGACAATGAATATTGACACCGATCTGTAAGCCGATATCACGAAGTTCTACCGCTACGATATCCAGTTCTTTTTTTGAATTTTCCACATCTGCAACCGCCATCATATTAAAATACCCATCCACGATCGTCTGGGAAATATTTAAAATATTGATATTGGTCTCTGCCAGGTATGTACATACTTTCGCAATAATTCCGACCGAATCTTTACCGACTACTGTAATAATGCATTTCTTCATTCTGCCTGTCCTCCTGAATCTAATTCTGCATACTTTCTTTTTCTAAACCTCGATCACTGCAGACACCTGATCCCTTTTTGCAACTGCGATCGGTATATCATCCCCCTTATACGGGTTCTGCCCCAAAGTGACCTCCAGCTTGACAGTCTCATATGCAAGTTCTTCGTAATTATTCTCCTTGCTCAAATGCCCCAGCAATACACTCCGCAAGTTATTGTGTAGTATATCACAAAGAAGCCGTCCTGACAATTCATTTGATAAATGTCCTCTGTCCCCAAGAACTCTCTGCTTCAGGTAATACGGATAAGGACCGACTTCCAGCATATGTATATCATGGTTAGATTCCAGAAGGACCGCATTTAAATCCTTCAGGTTCTCTACCGTATATTCATCGTATTTTCCAAGATCCGTTGCTACCGCGATCTTCTTTCCATCCTGCTCAAAGCGGTAGCCGCTCGGTTCATTTGCATCATGGGAAATAGCAAATGGATGCACGTCAATATCACCCAGCTTAAATTCTTTATCTACCTGGATTTCATGGTAAAGTCCTTCCGGCATTTTCCCGAGATTTTTATAATCACGGATTCCCCGAATCGTTCCCGGTGTTCCATAGATCGGGATCTCATATTTTCTGCTGAATACACCAAGTCCCTGAATATGATCTGCATGTTCATGGGTAATCAGGATTCCATCCAGCTCTTTCCCTTTTATTTCAAGTTCCTTTAAGCCTTCCTCAATTCGTTTTTTGCTGATTCCTGTATCTACAAGCAGATGCGTTCGATCGCTCCCCACATAAATACAGTTTCCGCTGCTGCCACTGGCAATGCTGCATAATCTCATCTTGTTTCTTCTCCCTGTTCTTAGCCTCTTCCCAGTGCCAAGTCTATCTGTTTTTCCGTTTCTTCAAAGGTTCCGCCGTTTTCGATCACAAGATCCGAAACCGCTGTAAATGTCTCTTCCGACGGCTGATTTGCAAACACCGCATACATTTTTTCATCTGAATATCCGCGTGAACTTCTCAGTCGCTCCATCCGGATCTCCTGTGGCACATGAATATACCAGATCTCATCCAACATCTCACGATATACCGGTTCCGTAAGGAGTGCGGCTTCCAGAATAAAAAGCTCTTTTCCCTCTTCCTGCGCCTTCTGCATTTCCTCCCGGATTTTTTCATTGACCGCCGGATGCACGATCGCATTAAGCTTTTGCAGTTTCTCTGGCTGATCAAACACAATTCTGCCAAGAATTTTCCGATCAATCGTTCCGTCAGGATTTAAAATTTCTTTCCCAAACGTCTCCACGACCTTCTGATAACATTTTTCTCCCGGAAGCTGTACCTGATGTGCCACCAGATCTGACTGGCAGATTACCGCACCGCACACTACACTTAAAAAGTCGAGTACTTTGCTCTTCCCGGAACCAATGCCTCCTGTTATTCCTATTTTTCTCATATCTGTTTCCTTCTATTTTGCCTCATACCAGTTTTTTCCACTATGCATGTCAATTTCAAGCGGAACGGAAAGATCTGCCGCATGCATCATGCCTTCTTTCAGGATCTCCCGCACTTCCTCTTCCTCTTCCTTCCATGTCTCGATCAGAAGTTCGTCGTGTACCTGCAGAACCAGCCTGGATTTCATGTTTCTCATGCGAAGCTCTTTGTCCACAGCGATCATTGCGATTTTCATGATATCTGCAGCCGTTCCCTGGATCGGAGAATTCATTGCCACACGTTCCCCGAATTGTCTCTGCATAAAATTGCTGGAAGACAGCTCCGGAACCGGTCTTCTTCTGCCAAATAAGGTCACAACATATCCCTGTTCTTTTGCATGAGCAACTGCATCATCCAGAAATTTCTTGATGCCCGGATAGGTTTCAAAATAACGGTCAATATATTCGGCCGCTTCTTTTCTCGTAATACTTAAATCCTGGCTCAGTCCAAAAGAACTGATCCCATAAACAATACCAAAGTTGACTGCTTTTGCATTTCGCCTCTGCAGATCGGTCACTTCATCAAACGGAGTATGAAACACCTGAGAAGCTGTGATCCGGTGAATGTCCTTTGCCTCCCGGTATGCTTCGATCAGTGCTGCATCTCCGGAGCAATGTGCCAGCACACGCAGTTCTATCTGCGAATAATCAGCATCTACAAACACATATCCCTCTTCCGGCACAAATACTTTACGGATCAGCCGTCCAAGTTCTACCCTCGCCGGGATATTCTGCAGGTTTGGCTCTGTACTGCTGATACGTCCGGTCGCTGTGACTGTCTGGTTGAATTTTCCATGGATCCGGTGATCATCTTCATGAATAAACACGGCAAGCCCATCTGCATAAGTCGATTTCAGCTTGGCAAGCTGACGATATTCCAGGATTTTTGCCACGATCGGATAATCCGGTGCCAGCTTATCCAGTACGTCTGCTGCTGTCGAATATCCTGTTTTCGTCTTCTTTCCATTTGGGAGGGACAGATGTTCAAAAAGGACCACGCCCAGCTGCTTTGGTGAATTGATATTAAATTCTTCCCCGGCAAGCTCATAAATTTCCTTTTCCAGCTGTACGATTTTTCCGCCAAGCTGTTCTCCATAGCTTTTCAGTTCTTCTGCTTCTACACGCACCCCATTCTGCTCCATGTGGAACAGAGTAAATACAAGCGGCATCTCTATTTCTGTAAAAAGCTTCCACATTTCCTCTTTTTTCAGCTTTTCTTCCAAAACTGCCGATGACGCAAATGCAGCATAGGCTTCATAACAGACCATTTTTTCCAGTTCTGTCTTCGGATCGATCATCAATCCAAGATGCTCCTGTGCCACATCTTCAAATCCATAATCATTTTTCAACGGATTCAGGAGGTAAGCTGCTACAATACTGTCAAAGCACTTCTCCTCTGCTGCTCCTTCTAATCCTTTCAGATAAGGCAGGGATGACTTCAGATCAAACACCACAAACCGTCCGGCATGCTTTGCCACATGTACAAGTGCCTCCAGAAGTTCCTCCATGCTGTATCCATTTCCTGCCGGAATACAGTAGATCTTCTCTTTCCCAAACGAAATTCCAATTCCACCTATCTCAGCATTTCCTGCAAACAGCGGAAGTACATTTCTGGTGTCTTTGTAAAGAACGGCTCCCACCGTCTGCGCTTTTTCTGCCTCCGCAAAGATTTTCTGAATTTCTTCTCTTCCCACAGCGATCACAAATGCATCTTCAATCGAATTCTCACTCTGCACATCAAAACGATTCAGCAGATTCTTGAACTGCAGTCTCTGGAAATAGACATAAGCTTCCTCTGTATAAAGATTTCCAAGCTTCGCCTCTTCCAGTTCATACGCAAAATCCGCGTCTACATCGATTGTCGCCAGCACCTTACTCATTTGTGCCTGATCCCAGTATTCCACCAGATTTTTCGATGCTCTCGGCGGCTTCAGTTCGGATGCATGCTTGTAGGCATTTTCAATAGATCCGTATTCTACAATAATCTTGGTCGCCGTCTTTTCTCCGACTCCCGGCACCCCTGGGATATTATCTGAAGTATCTCCCATCAATGCTTTCACATCGATAAATTCTGTCGGTGTCACCTGGTATTTTTCTTTTACGTCCACTGCATAATAATTCTCGATCTCAGTTCCGGTCCGTTTTGTCTTCGGAATCCGGATCTCAACATGGTCTGTAGCAAGCTGGAGAAGATCTCTGTCTCCGGAAATAATGACCACTTCCATCCCCATTCTCTCGCATCTTTTGGACAGCGTTCCAAGAAGGTCATCTGCCTCCAGCCCTTCCTGCTCGATCGTCCGGATTCCCATAGCATGCAGAACTTCCTTCATCAACGGTACCTGCTGTCTGAGTTCTTCTGCCATCGGCTTTCTCGTCCCCTTATACGCCTCAAACATCTTATGGCGGAAAGTCGGCGCATGCACATCAAATGCAACGGTCAGATACTCCGGCTTTTCCTCCTCCAGGATCTTGAACATAATATTTAAGAATCCATATATTGCATTCGTATGGAGTCCTTCCGCATTTGTCAGATCCGGAAGTCCGAAAAACGCCCTGTTCAGAATACTGTGTCCGTCTATCAATACGATTTTGCTCATAATCAACTGCCTCTCTGTAAGTCTCATCACTTACTTCTATCTTTTCTATCTATTCGTTCAAATATACAACATCTCATTATGACATTTTTTTTTGATATTTTCAATACATGAAGGGGTAAAAAAGATCCTCATCAAAATTACAGATACACGAAATGTGCCACAACAATTGTGTATATACGAAAAAATACATCACGAATCATCGCAATGTACTTCTCATATCTTTTATTCAATTCCAGTTAATTATCAACTGCCGGCAGCGGGACTTGAACCCGCACGCGGTCACCCGCAACAGATTTTGAGTCTGCCTCGTCTGCCATTCCGACATGCCGGCATAAAATTCATGTTTTTTAATCACGAACCGAAAATAATCATATCATACTTATCTTCGGTTCGCAAGTATTTTTTCAAAATAAACTATTTGAAATTATTTTCCGAGCTTATCCGCTTCTTCCGTATTCTTCTTAAGTTCCTCATAAACCGGGAAGCAGTCGAAAGTTGCAAAGTAATCCATCGGAGTCTCTGCTCTGCGGATCAGCTGTGTACCTCCGTCCTCTTTCAGAAGAACTTCTGCGGAACGAAGACGTCCATTGTAATTATATCCCATAGAGAATCCATGTGCTCCGGTATCATGGATCACAAGCAGATCTCCCATGTCAATCTTCGGAAGCTGACGGTCGATTGCAAATTTATCATTATTCTCGCACAGAGAACCAGTCACATCGTAAGTATGATCGCATGGTTCATTTTCTTTTCCCATGACAGTGATGTGATGGTAGGCACCATACATAGCCGGACGCATCAGGTTTGCGGCACATGCATCTACACCGATGTACTCTTTGTGCGTATGCTTTTCATGGATTGCTTTTGTCACAAGGCATCCATAAGGTCCAAGCATAAAACGGCCAAGCTCTGTGTAAATCGCCACATCGCCCATTCCAGCCGGAACAAGAACCTCTTCGTACACTTTTCTTACACCTTCACCGATCACCTTGATATCGTTCGATTCCTGATCCGGTTTGTAAGGAATTCCCACACCACCGGAAAGGTTGATGAACTTGATATGTACACCGGTCTCTTTCTGAAGCTTAACTGCTACTTCAAACAAAGTACGTGCAAGTGTCGGATAATATTCATTAGTTACAGTATTACTTGCAAGGAATGCATGGATACCGAACTCTTTTGCGCCCTTGGACTTCAGGATCTTGAATGCCTCAAAAATCTGTTCAGTTGTCATACCGTATTTGGCATCTCCCGGATTATCCATAATGCTGTTGGAAATTTTGAAAAGTCCACCCGGATTATAACGGCAGCTGATTGTCTCCGGAATCTTTCCGATCGTCTTTTCCAGAAAATCAATGTGTGTGATATCGTCCAGGTTGATGATCGCGCCGAGCTTATCAGCAAGTGCAAATTCCTCTGCCGGTGTATCATTGGAAGAAAACATAATATTTTCTCCAACCTGTCCGACAGACTCAGACATTAAAAGCTCTGTATAGGAAGAGCAGTCACATCCGCATCCATATTCTTTTAAAATATTGAGGATATATGGGTTTGGAGTTGCCTTTACTGCAAAATATTCTTTATATCCTTTGTTCCATGCAAATGCTTCTTTGAGTGCTTTTACATTTTCACGAATCCCTTTTTCATCATAAAGATGAAACGGAGTCGGATATTCTTTTACGATTTCATCTAACTGTGTCTTTGTTACGAATGGTTCTTTTTTCATTCTGTTCATCTCTCTTTCGTCTAGTCGATGGTTGCAATACGCATCATATTACTTACAGAACCCTTTTCACGCTGTACGCTCGGTGAAGGAATACCAGCTGTCAGGACAACAATATCTCCACTGTCCACGCATTTCTTTGCCTGTGCAAGATCAATTGCCCCACTGCAGATATCATCTGTTGTATGGAATTCCAGAGACTTCAATCCTCTTACGCCCCAGTAGATCGACATCCGGCGAAGGGTACGTTCGTTCGGTGTAATTCCAAGGATTTCCTGTCTCGGACGAAGGTTGGATACAACCCTTGTTGTTGCACCGGATACAGATGGAGTGATGATGCATCTTGCATTCAGGTTCGCTGCCGCAAGTACAGAAGCATATCCGATTGCACTGGACACACCTAACTTCAGATGATCTCCGGCTTTAACAAGAATGGAATCATAGTCCAGATGTTCCTCTGTCGTCTCTACAATTTGAACCATCATCTGGAGTGCTTCCAGAGGGTATTTCCCCTGTGCTGTCTCTCCGGAAAGCATAACTGCATCTGTTCCGTCGTATACCGCATTGGCAACATCCGTCACTTCTGCTCTTGTCGGACGCGGATTACGCATCATGGAATCCAGCATCTGTGTTGCAGTAATAACAGTCTTAAAGTTGTCATTACATTTCTGGATGATCATTTTCTGGAGATGCGGCACTTCCTCTGCCGGGATCTCTACACCAAGATCTCCACGTGCCACCATGATACCATCAGCCGCACGGATAATCTCATCAATATTCTCAATACCTTCTGCGTTCTCTACCTTTGCAATGATTGGAATATACGGAGCGCCGAGTTCTTTTAAGTATGCCTTGATCTCAAGTACACACTCTGCATTTCTTACAAATGATGCTGCGATAAAGTCAATATCCTGCTCTACACCGAAACGGATATCATCCTTATCTTTTTCTGTAATAGCCGGAAGACGAATGGCTACGTTCGGTACGTTAACACCTTTTCTTTCGCCAAGTTCTCCACCATTTACTACAGAACAGACAATCTCTGTCTCTGTCTTGCTCTCTACACGAAGTCCGATCAGGCCATCGTCGATCAGAATGGTACAGCCTTTATAAATATCCTGTACCAGTCCCTTATATGTGATAGATACTCTCTTATTATCTCCTACGATATCTTCTGTTGTCAGAGTGAAGGTTTCTCCTTCTTTTAAAGTAATCTTCTTTCCATCTTTCAGGATTCCTGTACGAATTTCCGGTCCCTTTGTATCCAGAAGGATTGCAGTGTTTGTATGTTCCTCTTCACGAAGTTCTTTGAGCATATCCATTCTGAACTTCTGTTCTTCATGATCACCATGTGAGAAATTGAAACGTGCCACATTCATTCCATTCTGGATCAGCTTTCTCATCATTTCTCTGTCGTTGGTGTTTGGTCCCATTGTACAAACAATCTTGGTTTTTTTCATTGTTTCCTCCTCTTATTATTCAATTTGATTCTATGTTAGAACTCTACTTCACATGTTCGTGTGTGAAAAGATGGTCCTGGCAATATTCATAATTCCCGTTACACTTTGAACAATAACGAAATTCTAAATTAGGGTCATCAAGTTCTGTCTTCCCGCATACAGCACATTTATGACGATATGGCTTATTTGATATCGCGGAAGATGCTTTGCAATATGCCCGCTTTCTTTGAATCTCTTTTGGCGAAACTCTTTTATAATTCCTTGAAGAAATGTAGAACAAAAGAAAGTTTAGCAAACTGACTACGATCGCAACTTTAGATCCTATATTGCCAGTCATAAAATTATATGCTAGGAGTGCAACATCCACCCATGCCAGCCACTTTACTTTAACCGGCACGATTCCATAAAGGTATACCCGCATCTCCGGAAAAATCGTTGCATATGCTAAAAACATCGACAGATTCAAATAGAATGTATCCATAAAGATCATCGTAGACGGATAAATAAAGTATACAACAAAGGATGCTGCAATTGTTGCGATCACTCCGAGGAAAATATACATATTAAAACGGAATGCTCCCCACACCTGCACCAGCGATTCCCCTATGGAGTAATAAAACATTAACACAAATATAATAAAGATAATGTTGGCATTCGGCGGTACAATGAGGAAACCAAGCAGTCTC
>OLOL01003118.1_pt1 | contig 10715 bp, 7 predicted proteins | sample 1673081 | NCBI WGS metagenome assembly OLOL01 (sample SAMEA3136753, study PRJEB25190) | human gut metagenome
CAGGAGATTAAGAATATTCTCCCTGCAGATGTCGAAATCGTTCGTTCATGCTCAACAGGTTACGGCGAAGCACTGATGAAGTCTGCATTTATGCTGGATGAAGGCGAAGTTGAGACAGTGGCTCATTACTATGCTGCCGCTTTCTTTGAACCGGACGTGGATTGTATCCTCGACATCGGCGGACAGGATATGAAGTGTATCAAGATTCGCAATAAAACCGTTGATAATGTGCTTCTGAACGAAGCATGTTCCTCAGGATGCGGCTCTTTCATCGAAACATTCGCCCATTCTCTGAATTATTCTGTGGAAGACTTTGCAAAGATTGCCATTTTTGCCAAACATCCGATTGACCTTGGTTCCAGATGTACTGTTTTCATGAATTCCAATGTCAAACAGGCTCAGAAGGAAGGGGCCGAAGTCGGCGATATCTCCGCCGGACTGGCTTATTCCGTTATCAAGAATGCGCTGCTGAAGGTTATCAAACTTACAGACCCGAAGGATCTGGGTAAGAAAGTCGTTGTACAGGGCGGTACCTTCTACAATGATGCCGTACTGAGAAGCTTTGAACTGATTTCCGGCTGCAAGGCCGTTCGTCCGAACATCGCCGGCATCATGGGTGCTTTTGGCGCTGCACTGATCGCCCGTGACCGTTATGCAGGCGAAACAACAACGATGCTCTCCCTTGATGACATCATCAACCTGAAATACACAACGAGTATGACTCGCTGCGGCGGATGTACCAATCATTGCCGTCTGACAGTGAACAAATTCACCGGCAACAGACGTTATATCTCCGGCAACAGATGTGAAGTCGGTCTCGGTCGTGCCAAGACCAACAGCGACGTACCGAACCTTTTTGAATACAAATACAATCGCATTTTTAACTACAAACCATTAGACAAGGCCACTGCCCCACGAGGCATCGTCGGTATTCCGAGAGTTCTGAATATGTATGAGAACTATCCGTTCTGGCATACTTTCTTTACTGAGCTCGGATTTTCGGTTGTGCTTTCACCGGAATCTACCCATGAAATCTACAATCTTGGTATTGAATCCATTCCGAGTGAATCCGCCTGCTATCCGGCCAAGCTTGTTCATGGTCATATTATGTGGCTGCTGCAGCATGATGTGAAATTCATCTTCTATCCATGTATTCCTTATGAGCGCAAGGAAACAGAAGGTGCCACCAACAACTACAACTGCCCGATTGTTACTTCTTATGCTGAGAATATCAAGAATAACGTTGAAGAACTGGCTGATCCTTCCATTCTGTTTATGAATCCTTTCATGACTTTTGAAAGTGAACGTCATCTGGAAGAACGTCTTGTTGAAGAGTTTGCTGCACGCTTCAGTATTGACCCTCGTGAGATCAAAGAAGCCGTCCAGAAGTCCTGGAAAGAACTTGAACTTGTCCACACTTCTGTTCAGCGCCACGGTGAGATGACCCTGGCTTACATGAAGCAGCACCATATGAAAGGTATTGTCCTTGCCGGACGTCCTTACCATATTGATAAAGAGATCAACCATGGTATTCCTGAGCTGATCACTTCTTATGGCTTTGCAGTGCTGACAGAGGATTCCATCTCCCATCTGGCCAAACCGGACCGTCCGCTCATCGTTTCCGATCAGTGGATGTATCATTCCAGACTCTATTGTGCCGCTGAATATGTCAAAGAACACGAAGATCTGGAACTGATTCAGCTGAACTCCTTCGGCTGCGGTCTGGATGCAGTTACAACAGATCAGGTGAAGGATATCTTAAACGGTTCCGGACGCCTGTATACATGTCTGAAGATTGATGAAGTCAGCAACCTCGGTGCTGCCCGTATCCGTATCCGTTCTCTGATTGCAGCTATCCGTCTGCGTGAGCAGCATGGTATCCACGGTCATATTGAAAGCAGTGCCCATCATCGTCAGCTGTTCACAAAAGAAATGCGTGCAGACAACTACACCATTCTTGTTCCGAATATGTCACCGATTCATTTCGATCTGCTGATCCCGGCTCTTCGCCATGAAGGTCTGAACTGCGAACTGCTGCCTGACTGCGATAAAGAAGCCATCAATACCGGTTTGAAATACGTCAACAACGATGCCTGCTACCCATCCATCTGCGTTGTCGGCCAGATTATGAAGGCACTGCTCTCCGGCAAATATGACTTAAATCATGTAGCTATCGCCATGACCCAGACCGGTGGCGGCTGCCGTGCAACCAACTATGTTGGGTTTATCCGCCGTGCCCTTGGCAATGCCGGTATGTCACAGATTCCGGTTGTCTCCATCAGTGCGCAGGGTATCGAGAAGAATCCTGGATTCAAATACACACTGCCAATGTTAAAGAATGCCCTCCAGGCGATTGTCTACGGTGATCTTTTCATGCGCGTACTTTATGCGACACGTCCTTATGAAAAGGTTCCAGCTTCTGCCAATGCGCTCCATGAGAAATGGAAGAATATCTGTCTGGATTCCATGATCGGCAAAGGCAAAAACAGTTTCAAACAGAACGTCAAAGGTATTATCCATGACTTTGATAATCTTCCGCTGGATGAAACCATCAAGAAGCCAAGAGTCGGTATTGTAGGTGAGATCCTTGTTAAGTTCTCACCGTCTGCCAACAACTATCTTGTGGATCTTCTCGAATCCGAGGGTGCTGAAGCTGTCATGCCTGATCTTCTGGACTTCCTTCTCTACTCATTCTACAACTCGAATTTTAAGTATGAGAAGCTTGGCAAATCCAAGAAGGGACAGATTCTCGGCAATGCCGGTATCGCTTTCCTTGAAGCCATCCGCAAGACCGCCAGTGATGAATTAAAAGCCAGCAAACGCTTTGACCCGCCTGCCAACATTCGTGATCTGGCGAAATACGCAGAACCAATTGTTTCCATCGGCAATCAGACCGGTGAAGGATGGTTCCTGACAGGTGAAATGATGGAACTGATCCACAACGGTGCACCGAACATCGTTTGTACACAGCCATTCGGCTGCCTGCCAAACCATATCGTTGGCAAAGGTGTTATCAAGGAACTGCGCCATCAGCATCCTGAAGCCAATATCGTAGCCATTGATTATGATCCGGGTGCCAGTGAAGTCAACCAGGTCAACCGAATCAAACTGATGCTGGCAACAGCCAACAAAAACTTACATAAAAAACTTGACGCATAAAAGATAAAATACAACACGTCCAGTCATTACAGATTGTATAACTATCTGCAAACAGGCTCATCGCTAAACGTTTTCAGAAAGTTATACATCTCGTAATTATTTTGACGTGTTGTATTTTTTCTATATTCATAATAAGTCACTCCTATCACGATATTTTTATGGCAATTTTATTCCACTCTGAGTATCAATTTGAAGGCTTGGGATTTTTCCATTTACAGCAATATATTTGTTTGATCAAGTTTTCTTCCAATGTAACGGATTTCATGATAGAATATTTACGCAATTTTGATTTTATTTTCCTTTAGGAGGTTTTGATATGAAGAAGCAATGGTGGCACGACAAGGTGGCTTATCAGATTTACCCAAAGAGCTTTATGGACAGCAACGGTGATGGCATTGGCGATCTGCGTGGCATTATTTCGAAACTGGATTATCTGAAAGAACTTGGTATAGATATTCTGTGGCTTTCCCCTATCTACCGCTCTCCCCTTGTTGATCAGGGATATGATATTTCTGATTATTATGCCATTGGTGAGCAGTTCGGTACTATGGAGGAATTTGATGAACTGATCGCAGAAACGAAGAAAAGAAATATGTATGTGCTGATGGATCTGGTTGTCAATCACTGTTCCAGTGAACACGAATGGTTTAAAAAAGCCATGACTGACCCGGAGGGTGAATACGGCGATTATTTTTATATCCGTGAGAGCAAAGACGGACAGCCCATCAACAATGCCCGCTCTTATTTCGGCGGCAATATCTGGGAACCGATTCCGGGCACTAACAAATATTACCTTCATATGTTTGCCAAAGAACAGCCTGACCTCAACTGGGAGAATCCAAAGGTTCGACAGGAGATTTACAAAATGGTCAACTGGTGGCTGGACAAAGGACTGGCCGGCTTTCGAATTGATGCTATTATCAATATCAAAAAGAATCTTGATTTTCCAATGCTTGAGCCGGACGGCCTGGACGGTCTTGCTTTCTGTACCAAAACCCTTGGTACAAAAGACGGGGTCTCTGAAATGCTCGGCGAATTAAAACGTGAAACCTTTGATAAGCATGGTGCTTTTACTGTGGGTGAAGTTTTTAATATTACTGATGATGATCTGTCTGATTTTATCGGAGAAAATGGTTATTTTTCAACTATTTTCGACTTCAGTACGGAACTTCTCTCCGCCGGTGAACACGGTTGGTATGATGCCCCTGACGTTGCTTTCCCTGCATGGAAAAAAGCTATTTTTCATGCCCAGGATCAAGCTTATGGCTGTGGTTTCGAATCCAATATTATCGAGAATCATGACGAACCCCGGGGTGCTTCTCGATATCTTCCGGTTTATGCCCGTAATTCCTGCGGCACCAAAATGCTCGGCACTATGAGTCTGCTGCTTCGCGGTCTGCCATTTATTTTCCAGGGGCAGGAAATCGGCATGACCAACACAAATTGGCAAAGTGTTGATGAATTTGACGATCTCAATACCGTTGATCAATATCATCTGGCTCTGAAAGCCGGTTTATCAGAAAAAGATGCCTTAGATAAAATCGGCAGACTCAGCCGTGATAACGCCAGAACCCCAATGCAGTGGAACACTTCTTCCAATGCAGGGTTTACAACAGGAATACCTTGGCTCCGCTTAAATGACAACTACCCGGATGTCAATGTGGCAGCCCAGGAGAAAGACACCGACTCTGTTTTAAACTACTATAAAAAACTGATTGCACTGCGTAAATCCGATACATACAAAGATATTTTTACCTACGGAAAAACTATTCCTGTATTTCTGGAAAAAGAGATGCTGATGGCTTACTGCCGCGAAAAGGACGACAAACGTATTCTTGTTCTTGGAAACTTCGGTGAAAAAAAAGAAGCGCTTCATCTGTCAGCCGAACCAAAGAAGCTCCTTTTATCTAACATGAACCACACAGAAATTGGTCAGGATATTATACTTGCACCACAGGAAAGCGCTGTTGTTCTTTTATAGCTCATTGCCATACCGAAATCGACGACTTCTTACACATACTATTTACAGTTTCATAATTCGACAACTATTTTTATATAAAAGAAAAACAGCCTGTCTCTTGAATCAATTCACATTTACAACATTATACAATTCATCCAATAAACATTTAGCGAATGAATTGTATAACGTGAATTGCCAAAAAACAACTTCTGTTTTTCTATAAAACAACTGTTCAAAGCCAACTTCCAAAATGCTACGCATTTTGTCAGTATGGCGTATCCGCCAAATACAATTTCATAAACTGCCTTAAAAATGCAAACATTTTATGTCAGTTATATGAAATTGTGCTTGGCTCTGAACAGTTATATATTTTCAATTTGCCAATCAATAGGTGCTACACCATGCTCCTCCAGAAACCTGTTTGTCTGACTGAATGGTTTGCTGCCGAAAAATCCTCTGTAAGCCGAAAGAGGGCTTGGATGCGGTGCTTCCAGTATCAGATGATGCGGATTGTTCAGCATGGCTTTCTTCTGCTGTGCCGGACGCCCCCAGAGAATAAACACGATCGGTCTGTCCTGCTGATTCAATATCTTAATAGCTGCATCTGTGAACTGTTCCCAGCCGATTCCTCTATGGGAATTCGCCTGATGAGCACGAACAGTCAAAACTGTATTCAAGAGCAGCACACCCTGTTTCGCCCATTTCTCAAGATAGCCGTTATTTGGAATATAGCATCCGAGATCATCCTGCAGTTCCTTGTAGATGTTTTCCAGTGACGGCGGGATCGCCACCTGAGGCTGAACAGAAAAACACAGTCCATGCGCCTGTCCATCCCCGTGATAAGGATCCTGCCCCAGAATAACCACCTTGACATCCTCTAAAGGTGTCACCTCAAAAGCATGAAAAATCATATCCGAGGGCGGGAAAATCTGATGTGTCGTATATTCCTCTTTCACTTTCTTATATAATTGCGCATAATAAGGCTTGGCAAATTCCGGTTTCAACGGTTCCAGCCAGTCATTGGCGATTGCTCCCATGCAAAGTTCCCCCATTCATAAAATAATAGTAACTGTTTATAATCGGACACTGACTGAACGGGAGGCAAGATATTCTTTCAAATCCCGGATTTCAAGCTCTTTGTAATGAAACAGTGAAGCCGCCAGTGCAGCATCTGCCTTTCCCTCCGTCAACGCATCATAAAAATGCGCCATTGTACCTGCACCACCGGAAGCAATGACAGGAACTGAAACCGCTTCTGCTACAGCCCTTGTCAGTTCAATATCATATCCGGCCTTTGTGCCATCGCAGTCCATACTGGTGAGAAGGATTTCACCTGCACCGAGATCACAGACTCTCTTCGCCCATTCAACAGCATCAATACCTGTATCTATTCTACCGCCATGTTTATAAATTGTCCAGCCTTCGCCGTTGGCTCTTTTCTTGGCATCAATGGCCACTACCACACACTGGCTGCCGAACTTCTCCGCCGCCTCATGAATCAGCTCCGGACGGTCAATGGCCGCTGAATTAACAGAAACCTTATCTGCACCTTCCCGCAAAACCGCGCGGAAATCATCTACTGTACGGATACCGCCGCCGACAGTAAAAGGAATAAACACCTTTTCTGCCACTCTGCGCACAAGATCCACCACTGTATTTCTTCCATCACTGGAAGCTGTGATATCCAGAAAGACAACTTCATCCGCACCGGCCTGATCATAAGCTGCCGCAATCTCCACCGGATCACCGGCATCCTTCAGATTCACAAAATTCACACCTTTGACAACACGTCCGTTATTGACATCCAGACATGGAATAATTCTCTTTGTAAACATATCTTTCCTCCGTCCTACAGCCGTAAATCAGCAAAATTCTTCAAAATTCTAAGACCCAGTTCACTGCTCTTCTCCGGATGGAACTGACAGGCAAAAATATTATCATGTTCCACAGCAGCATGGATATCCGTACTGTACCAGGTTGTTGCCGCCACATCTTCAGGATTCCTTGCTTTCAGATAATAAGAATGTACAAAATACATATACGACTGACGGTCTATTCCTTCAAAAAGCCTGCTGTCTTCCTTAATATCAATAGAATTCCAACCCATATGCGGAATCTTCAGCCCTTCTGCCGCCGGTATACGAAGGATTTCCCCCGGAAGCAGACCCAGGCCCTTTACCCCCGGCGTCTCTTCACTGCTGTCAAACAACAGCTGCAATCCGAGACAGATACCGAGAAACGGCTTTCCTGACTTCACAGCATCCTGAATGGTCTCCACAAGGTCATAGCTGTGAAGCCGCTCCATAGCATCACCGAAGGCACCTACGCCCGGAAGTACCACCCGGTCAGCCTCCAAAATCGCTTTCCTGTCTCTTGTTATGACTGCATCTTCATTTAAATACTGAAAAGCTTTCTCCACACTCTTCATATTGCCCGCATCATAGTCGATGATCGCTATCATAGGTTATCCTCCATTTATTTCAAAACTCGCTTCCAAAGGTATAGCAAACAAAATCCTTTTTCAGACTGCTATACTTTCTTACGTTAGCACACAACAGTTAATGTTTCTTCGATTTTACCACATCACCACCATCTGTGCCAGATATTTTATCAAATTATCTGCAATTTAGTTATATTTGTCTGTATTTCTTCAAATCCAAAGGAAATTTATGTTACATTTACATTTGCTTTTTAAGACGTTTTGTAATATGATAAATATGTATGTTTTTATTCATAAGGTAAAGTAAGGAGGCTATTTATATGAAAACGGCATTTTACGTAGAATCTTATGGCAGACAGGTTGAAGAAAAGGCTTTGATCGCCAAGATCAAAGAGATCTGGGTTGCAGAAGGCAACAAGATCAAAGACATCAAGGATTTAAATATTTATGCAAAACCTGAAGATGACGCCTGCTACTATACTATTAACGGCGACTTTTCAGGTCATATCAAATTGTATGAATAATGGCAGCATAACCCAACACGTTATTGCGAATCGATTTCTACATACAAACAGCAAAGAGGCTTCTGGATCAATTGATGCAAAAGCCTCTTTATCATTATCAGAATTCTATGATCTTTATAAAGATTCTGACATCCATCATTCCGCCAAAACTCCCTTATGCCTGTTCCTGGATCATCTCCGCCGCATCCTGGCAATCCAGTTCAAACCAGAAGGAAACGCCGTCCTCACAGTTGTAAACACCGTATGGCTGTCCCAGCTGCTCCATGGATGCCTTGACAATGGAAAGGCCGACACCGCTGCCGCCGTACTCCCTTGTTCTCGCTTTATCCACCTTGTAGAATTTATCCCAGAGTTTTGACAGATCTTCCTCCGGTATCTGCTCACCGGTATTGTGAACCGTAATCTTAACCGTCTTTTCCTTCTTCTCAAGCTGAATATCAATGCGTTTCTCCCCATCTGCATGGTTGATGGCATTGGTCAGATAATTCGTAAATACCTCTTCTGACATATACGCATCACTCCATACGTAGATTGGCGCATCCTCATCAAAGGCAAGATTGATCTCTTTTTGCTTCAATAAAATATCTGACTTGGCGATCACTGCACGGATCATGGCAATGATATCAAAATGTTCCATAGTCACTGTATTGTAGCCAAACTCCAGCTGATTCAGATCCATGATCTTTTTCACCATCTGATTCATCTTGCGGGCTTCATCCACAATGACTTCACAGTAAAACTCTTTACTCTCCTCATCGTCATTGATGTTGTCCATCAGGCCCTCTGCATATCCCTGGATCAAAGCGATCGGCGTCTTCAACTCATGGGATACATTGGACAGGAACTCTTTACGCATAGCATCGATCTGTTCCTTCTTCTCAAGATCCTTCTTCAGCTCCGTATTGGCCTCTTTCAATTCTGCCAGCGCCTGTTCCAGCGTCTCAGACAACATATTCATGCTATTTCCAAGAACACCGACTTCATCCTCTGTCTTCACTTCGTATTTGGCCGTAAAATCCAGTTCAGACATTCGCTTTGCAATATTCGTCAGCACAGTGATCGGGCCCAGAAAGCGATTGCTGACAAAATACATCACCACAAACCCGATAAGCGCGGCAACCAGGGAAATATATAGGAAAAACTGATTCGACAGTGCTGCACTTTCTGTAATGCTTGAGAAAGAGGCACGGATCAAAATATGATCTCCATTCTTAAATGTACCGGCAAGATAGATATACGATGCACCCAGACGCTTGACATTGACTTTCTCAATCTCATAGCTATCCGTCTTAACCGAGGCTGCATCATCGGACTTGTCCGCATTGATATAATCGCTGTAAATATTACTGCTCTCAACCTTGCTGTTCTGATTCATGCCCAGAGATGAATATAAAAGCAGTTTCGTATTGCTCTTGAGCATATAATCAAAAATCGGACTGCTCATATCCCTGTAAATAATAACCGACAGATTTCTTGTCTGGCTCAGTTTGTCCAACTGCAGATAAAGTTCATCGGAAATACCGCTGTCTGGTATAGCATAGTTTTCCAAACTCTCATCTGTACTGCTGCTTTCCCCGGATTCTGTCGTCTTCCCCTGCAGCTCCGCCGCATACATATCGTCAATCTTCTCAAATGTAGAAATCAGCGTCTGATTCTTCTTGGACAGATAAAACCTCTTCAGAAAAATATTACTGAGCAGCACAGACGAAACAGATATCAGCAATACTATCCCAATGAGGATCAACGATAATTTGACCTTTAATGATTTTTTTCGAAACATACTACCGCCTCTTACTGATCGACTTCGAATTTATAGCCCATACCCCAGATTGTCTTAATATACTCGCCCTTAGCTCCCAGCTTGCTTCTGAGCTTCTTCACATGGGTATCAATGGTTCTGGCATCACCAAAATAATCATAATTCCATACATTGTTCAGAATACGCTCTCTGGACAAGGCCACCCCCTGATTGGACATGAAATAAGCCAACAATTCAAATTCCTTATAGCTGAGTTCTACAGACTTGCCATCAATCAGTACTTCATGGGCAGCCTTATTCAGTTCAATACCGCCGGCTTCCATGGTATCATCTGCCGCCAGCACATTGCTTCTCCGAAGGATGGCCTCGACTCTCGCCACAAGGATCTTAGGACTGAAGGGTTTCGTAATATACTCATCCACGCCGAGATCAAAGCCCTGCAACTCATCCTTCTCATCACTTTTGGCTGTCAGCATAATAACAGGAAGTTTTCTTGTTTCCGGCCTTGAACGTAGTTTCTTTAAAATAGAAATGCCATCCTCCTCAGGAAGCATCACATCCAGAAGAATCAGAGAAGGAACTTCTTTTTCCAGTTCTTTCCAGAACAGAGAGGGACGTTCAAATCCTTTTGCTTCCATTCCCTGACTTTTTAATGTATAGACTACAAGTTCACGTATACTTTCATCATCTTCTACCAAATAGATCATAATTCCTCCTTAGATCCTGCTTTCTCGTCTTTTTAACTCTTCAAGAAGTATAGATTGTGTCCTTAAAATTTCTGTTGGTACCAGGTTAAATCTTCGTAAAGTATTTTGTTGTAAATCTCTCTTTGCAATGATATGATGGATACTGTCAGGAGGAATCTTTTTATGT
>OLOL01003124.1_pt1 | contig 10694 bp, 9 predicted proteins | sample 1673081 | NCBI WGS metagenome assembly OLOL01 (sample SAMEA3136753, study PRJEB25190) | human gut metagenome
CATTACTGGTAGCTTGTGACGTTTACCGTCCGGCAGCTATCGAACAGTTGCGTGTATTGGCAGAACAAATTGAAGTGCCGATGTACTCAGAACTGGACAGCAAAAATCCGGTAGAGATTGCACAACACGCCATTCAAGAAGCTAAAGCCAAAGGATATGACCTCGTAATCGTCGATACAGCCGGACGTCTGGCCGTAGACGAACAGATGATGAACGAGATCACCGCTATCAAGGAAGCAATCAATCCGGACGAAATTCTGTTCGTGGTAGACTCCATGACAGGACAGGATGCCGTCAATACAGCCAAAGAATTTAACGAACGCCTGGACTTCAACGGCGTGGTACTGACCAAACTGGATGGTGACACCCGTGGTGGTGCGGCCCTTTCTATCCGTTCGGTAGTCAACAAGCCGATTAAATTTGTGGGTACAGGTGAAAAGCTGGATGCTATCGACCAGTTCCACCCGGCACGTATGGCAGACCGTATCCTCGGTATGGGTGACATCGTTTCACTGGTAGAACGTGCTCAGGAACAGTATGACGAAGAAGAGGCCAAACGTCTGCAAAAGAAGATTGCCAAGAATCAGTTCGACTTCAACGACTTCCTCAGCCAGATTGCCCAGATCAAGAAGATGGGTAATCTGAAAGAACTTGCATCCATGATCCCGGGCGTAGGCAAAGCTATCAAAGATATCGATATCGACGACAATGCTTTCAAGAGCATCGAAGCGATCATCTACTCCATGACTCCGGCAGAACGTTCCAATCCGGAATTACTGAACGGCTCACGCCGTACACGTATCGCTAAAGGTAGCGGAACAACGATTCAGGAAGTAAACCGTTTGCTGAAACAGTTCGACCAGACTCGCAAAATGATGAAGATGGTGACCAGCAGCAAAATGGGCAAGATGATGCCAAAAATGAGAAAATAAAAAGAATTTTATTCTGTTTCAGATAGAAGGAGGAGGCTTGAGCTTCCTCCTTTGTTTTTGTTATCACAGAATCCACTTTCTCATATTAATCAGCTTTTTATCAGACAGCTTCAATTCTACAAGTTCCCACTTTTCACTACCTCTTGTAGTGATTACTCCCGCTATAGTAAGCCCAATATAAAACACTGCGTTTTACAAGGTATAAAGCTATGCTTTAGGAAGTGAAAAGCATAGCTTTATACCTTGTAAAGCGTAGCTTTAGCTTTCATATCCTCTCTCCTTTCACCAACAACTACACTGAAGGATTATCCTAAATTCATATTAATATCATTATCCACTTGTAATGATTACAATTTTATAAAGATTTTATGTGAATATTCATTTTTATTTCTTTACTTTGCAAAAGATAACAAAACAGAAGCACGAATATGTACTATGTATATGTAGTAGGTTACATTTTATTAGCAGCAGCCATGCAGCTGTCCACAGGAAACTTTCCTGTTTCTTTTCTCGCCTTTCCGCTGAATATCATCTTTGCAGCGATCTGGCTTTTCCTGTTATGGATACTATATAAAGAATATAATAATCTAAGAACCACCCGTTTTCTCGGTTCATCCAAAGCCAGCGTTTTATCTATCAGTCTGTTTATCGGTGGTTGCCTGATCATAGGACTTTTCCCCCAGCTATCTGAACCGGAAGCCGAAATGCGCAATGGAATATCAGCCTCATTGGGATGTTACAATTTCATGACTTCATGGATATTCATTTCTATACTCTTATTATTATTAAGCAATCTGGCAATGATCACCATCCACGCCTGTCGGCATCGCAAACAAGCACGCTGGCGCTTTATTCTGAATCATGCAGGTTTATGGCTGGCTCTGTTTGCCGGATTTCTGGGTAGCAGTGACACGCAGACATTACGCGTACCTTTATATAAAGGTGAACCAACGCATGAGGCATTCGACATGAATGGCACATCTTACTATTTAGATTATGATATGGAACTCAATTCGTTCGCTGTAGAATATTACCCGAACGGACGTCCTTCCCGCTTTTCCGCCAATGTACGTTTGGGGAATGAGAACGTTCTGCTGGAAGTAAACCATCCCTATTCCTACCGACTGGGGGAAGACGTCTACCTCACCGGATACGACGTAACAAAAGGCAACGAAAGCAATTACTGCATTCTACAGGTCGTAAAACAGCCCTGGAAATATGTGATGGTAGCGGGTATTCTGATGATGCTTGCAGGAGCAGTTCTTTTATTTATAAACGGAGCTAAAGCGTATGATAAACTGGGATAACTTCTATGTATTTGCAGCAGTATCCATCTGCTTATGGTTGGCAGGAGCTGTATTTGCCCTTCGTTCATCATCGAAGAGTAAGGTGGCAATCGTTTTTACTTCCGGCGGCATTATTATATTGGGAATATTTATTGCCGGATTATGGATATTCCTCCAGCGCCCTCCATTACGCACTATGGGAGAAACCCGATTGTGGTATTCATTCTTTATGGGAATAGCAGGATTGCTAACCTATATCAGATGGAAGTATCGCTGGATTCTCTCTTTCTCGACGTTACTTTCTACAGTTTTTGTGATCATTAATTTGATGAAGCCCGAGATACACGATCAGTCATTGATGCCGGCGCTGCAAAGTGTATGGTTCATCCCGCATGTAACCGTATATATGTTCTCTTATTCCGTTCTGGGATGTGCTTTCATCATCGCCCTGACCGGACTGTTCCGTCATAAAGAAGAATACCTGCATACAGCAGACAATCTGGTCTACGCAGGCGTCGCTTTTCTTTCCATCGGTATGCTGCTAGGTTCTCTCTGGGCAAAGGAGGCTTGGGGAAACTACTGGAGCTGGGACCCCAAAGAAACTTGGGCAGCCATCACCTGGATGGGATATTTGCTCTACATCCACCTCCGCCTGTTCAGAAGAACCGGACGGAAAACACTCTATGCCCTGCTCATAGTCTCCTTCCTTGCTTTACAAATGTGCTGGTATGGAGTCAATTACCTGCCGGCGGCCCAACAAAGCGTACATTTATATAATCGTAATAACTAACCTCAAAAAACAAATGTGAAATGAAGAGAAGTACAAAACTAATCGTAGCATTACTGGTAGTCGTGGCGGCATTGGTAGTCATTTACCGACTGATGCATCGGGTGCCTTCTGCCGATTTGGAAGCAAACGTGCAGATGCAACAGATTATTACGGATGCAGGATGCCTGAGATGCCATACCTCGACGCCGGAACTACCGTTCTATGCAAATATGCCTGTAGCCGGAAAAATTGTAATGGAAGACGTGAGCAAAGCCTATCGCGCTTTCGACATGACTCAGATGGAGAAAGACATGAAGGAAGGACGCCCTCTCAATCCGGTTGATCTGGCTAAAGTAGAAAAAGTAATCCTCGACGGAAAGATGCCGCAGGCAAAGTATTACCTTGTACATTGGGGAGCTTCTTTCAATGATGCAAAGAAAGAGGTAGCACTGAGCTGGGTAAAACATCACCGCATGGGACTGTATACCGATGTGGCAGTAGCACCTGATTTCATTAACGAACCGATTCGTCCTATTGCCGACTCGATCTCAGTCGATGTACGCAAAGTGGTCTTAGGAAATCTGTTGTATCACGACACCCGCTTATCGGCAGACAACACCGTTTCATGTGCCAGCTGTCATGGTCTGGATACCGGTGGCGTTGACAACAAGCAGTATTCTGAAGGAGTAGGCGGTCAGTTGGGCGGCGTCAATGCCCCGACCGTATACAATGCTGCCTATAACTTTGTTCAATTCTGGGACGGACGTGCCGGAACTCTGGCAGAACAAGCTGCCGGCCCTCCATTGAATCCGGTAGAAATGGCTTGCGAGTCATTCGATCAGATCATCAGCAAACTGGCAGAAGACAAGAATTTCGTAGTGGCATTCAACGAAGTATATCCCGACGGATTGAACGAAAAGAATATCACAAATGCTATTCAGGAGTTCGAAAAGACATTGCTGACTCCTAATTCACGTTTCGACCGTTATCTGAAAGGACAGAAAGATGCCATCACCGCAGATGAAATCGCCGGATACGACCTTTTCAAGAAATATGACTGTGCGACTTGTCATGTGGGAGAAATCCTCGGAGGACAATCTTATGAACTGATCGGTGTACAGCATGATTATTTCGCAGACCGTCAGGCAGAAATGACTGAAGAAGACAACGGACGATTCAAGCAGACAAAAGCAGAGCGTGACCGTCACCGCTTCAAAGTGCCGGGATTGAGAAATATTGAACTGACCGCTCCTTATTTCCACGACGGCAGCATGGCTACTATGGATGATGCGGTTCGCGCCATGGCCAAATATCAGTTAGGCATCGACCTGCCACAACCGGAAGTAGATAAGATTGTCGCCTTCCTCCGTACATTGACCGGAGAGTATAAAGGCAAATTGCTGACAAATAAGAACATGATCTGACAAGACCAAACAGAGGCTCCATTTCACCCGAACAGAGCCTCTGATTGATGTAAACAGAGCCTCCGTTTCACCTAAACAGAGGCTCTGTTTTTCTTGCCTGAAAATCAGAGCTTTCCCTTGTACTTTTTACCTTCTTTCCTACTCGCATTCCAATATGTTCCGCTGTCCCCTCTCCACAAAAAGTCCATTCCTTTTGGAGAGTTCAGTTATTTATTTTACTTTTGCCTATCACCAATAAATACTCTGAAAATATGACTCTGATAGACGGAAAAGCCATTTCCGAACAAGTGAAACAAGAGATTGCAGCCGAAGTAGCCGAAATTGTTGCTCGTGGCGGCAAACGCCCGCATCTGGCAGCAATCCTTGTAGGACATGATGGTGGCAGCGAAACGTATGTAGCCGCCAAAGTAAAAGCCTGCGAAGTATGTGGATTCAAATCCTCCCTCATCCGTTACGAAAGTGACGTGACCGAAGAAGAACTACTCGCCAAAGTACGCGAACTAAACAATGACGACGACGTAGATGGATTTATCGTACAGCTCCCGTTACCCAAACATATCTCCGAACAGAAAGTTATCGAAACGATCGACTATCGTAAAGATGTAGACGGATTCCACCCTATCAACGTGGGACGCATGTCTATCGGACTTCCCTGCTATGTATCCGCCACCCCGAACGGTATTCTTGAACTGCTGAAACGCTATGAGATAGAGACGTCGGGAAAGAAATGTGTTGTACTCGGCCGCAGCAATATTGTCGGCAAACCGATGGCTTCACTGATGATGCAGAAAGCGTACCCGGGAGATGCAACCGTCACTGTATGCCATAGCCGCAGCAAAGACCTGGTAAAAGAATGTCAGGAAGCAGATATTATTATCGCTGCTTTGGGACAACCCAACTTCGTGAAAGAAGAAATGGTAAAAGAAGGTGCAGTAGTAATCGACGTAGGTACTACCCGTGTTCCGGACGCCAGCAAAAAATCCGGCTTCAAGCTGACAGGCGATGTGAAGTTTGATGAGGTAGCGCCTAAGTGCTCATTCATCACTCCCGTACCGGGCGGCGTGGGTCCGATGACGATTGTATCATTAATGAAAAATACACTTTTAGCCGGTAAAAAAGCTATTTACAAGTAGAATATTGAAGGACAGTGAAATGTGTTTCACTGTCCTTTTCCTTCCCTTAATCTGACAGTTATGAAAACAATTACGACTCTCCCTCTCTTATTATGTCCGTTTCCTGCCTAAGTAACAATCATTCTCGAAAAGACATTATAATCCTCTTGAACGTATGAAAGAACTATTAGTATCCCTTCTTCTGGTTACACAATTCTCTTGTATCAGCAAAGCGCAAGAAAATGATACTACCACACAGATACTGACAACTGACAGCCTGCAAACAGACACCCTTTCGCTTCTTTTTGCAGGGGATCTTATGCAGCATCAAGGACAAATTAACGCTGCACGTACTGCGACAGGAGGCTACGATTATTCCAGCTATTTTGAATATGTCAAAGACGAAATTCAAAGTGCTGACTTTGCCATAGCTAATCTGGAAGTTACTCTCGGAGGAAAACCGTACAAAGGCTATCCCGCTTTCAGCGCTCCCGATGAATATCTGACCGCTATCCATAATGCCGGATTCAATGTACTGATAACCGCCAATAACCATAGTCTCGACCGTGGCAGAAAAGGCTTAGAACGCACTATACAATTAATAGACTCCTTAAAAATTCCACACGCCGGAACGTACCTCAACGCTGAAGAGCGTGAAAATAAATACCCTCTTTTATTAGAAAAAAAAGGCTTCCGCATTGCCATACTCAACTATACATACGGAACAAACGGAATCCCTGTCACTCCGCCCAACATCGTTAATTATACTGATACGACCATTATATCCAAAGATATCGAAGCAAGTAAAACAATGAACCCCGATGCAATTATTGCTTGTATGCATTGGGGAATCGAATACCAGTCACTCCCTGACAAAGAACAGAAGTTTCTGACCGATTGGCTGCTTCGAAAAGGAGTAAATCACATAATCGGTTGTCATCCTCATGTTGTGCAGCCTATCGAAGTTCGCGAAGACAGTCTGACAAACGGGAAGCATCTGGTAGTATATTCACTGGGGAATTATATTTCCAATATGTCCGCCCGTCGCACGGATGGCGGCCTGATGGTAAAAATGGAATTAGTAAAAGATAGTACCACCCGACTCAACCATTGCGAATATAGCCTGGTATGGACAGCCCGTCCCGCTCAATCAGGAAAAAAGAATCATCAATTACTACCAATTAATTTCCCCACTGACTCCATTTCCGTAAATGCACGTAACTCTCTGAGAATCTTTGCAAATGATGCGCGATCCCTCTTCAGCAAGCATAATCGGGGAATAAAAGAATATCTTTTTTATAAAAAAAAGTAGCAGAATCTTTTGGAGATTTAAAGATAATATCTATCTTTGCACCGCGTTAGAGAAACGCAGACATGGTGGATGTAGTTCAGTTGGTTAGAGCGTCAGATTGTGGTTCTGAATGTCGCCGGTTCGAGTCCGGTCTTCCACCCCCAAGAAATTTTAAAAGACAAGTCCTGTAAAGCGAAAGATTTACAGGACTTATTTTTTATTAATACAATCGCTTTATGGAAAACAACAAAAAACTGACTCGTTCCAGAAAGGAACGAATGATAGCCGGAGTATGCGGAGGTTTAGCCGAATACTTCGGATGGGACCCTACTTTAGTAAGAATAGTCTATGCACTAGCCACCATCTTCACTGCTTTTGCAGGAATTATTATTTATCTTATTCTATGGATCATTATGCCGGAAGAAAGGTATAGCGACGGATACGGTGACAGAATGAATCAACGTTTGCATTAGTATTGCTTTCATAGCCATCCGGAGCATTTACTTTAAAGATCCGGATGGAAATCTTATAGAAATCAGTACATTAATATAATTCGAGTCCGAACTCATCTTTCAGTTGCATCAGCGCCTGATTCTTCTGTGCCATCATCTGGAACTTCTCGACACGACCAACCGCCCGAACAGTTTCTGCAGGTTCACTTACCCGCACTGTCATCGCCACTTTGCTGTTCTTCAATCTTCCACGAAGATAAGTCTGTAATTCCGGAATCAAAGCTGTAAAATCTTTAGCAGCAATCTCATTATCGACCACTACTTCAAAAGTAGTCGAATTATTCAACAATACCGGACGTATCACTTGCATACGCTTTGCAATGGCCACCTGTTCTTTGGGTAACTGTCCCGCATATTCCTGCCAGTAATAATTCAAATCTCTGTCATTGAAAATAAAGTCTTCTTCCGGCTGTGTTTGCACCTGAGCAACATTGGTTTTGGCTGTATTCTGAGCAGCCTGATCACGTTGCGGATTTTTGATAGATACTCCCAAACTAGACATCTTCATCACAGGAATCTTCCGTTCCTCTTTGGAAATCGAAGAGATTCCAACACTCTGTGACGGCGCGGAAGCAGTATTTGCCGGAGCAGCAGCCCCCGAAGCAACAGATACCTGCGGTTGACGCACAGCAGTATTAGCGGCAGACGGCGCAATAGCCGGAGACGGAGCAGTATGAACAGTAGTCTGTTGAGCAGACGGTGCAGAAGCGACCTGCGGCTGCTGAGCTGCGGCAGGTTGGGTGAATACGGGTTTTATGGTCTGCTTAGGGCCACGCCCACCACTTACGTCATCCCCCTCGGTGGTAAGCTGGGCAACCTGTATCAAGGTCAGTTCCACCAGTAAGCGCTTGTTCTTGCTGGCACGGTAATTCAAATCACAATCATTGCAAAGCTTCATCGCACGGTAAAGAAACTGCAACGGGCATTTCTGTGCCTGTTCCTGATAACGCTGACGTATGCTCGCCCCTACTTCCAGTAATGGCAAGGTAGCTGCATCCTTACTGACCAGCAAATCCCGGCAATGAGAAGATAATCCGGTGATGAAGTGACTACCGTCAAATCCCTTATTCAGCACATCATTGAAAAGCAACAAGGCATCACTTACCCTGTTTTCTAAAAAACAATCCGTCAGACGGAAATAATATTCGTAATCGAGAACGTTCAAGTTCTCAATAACACTCTTATAAGTAATATTCCCTCCCGTAAAACTCACTACCTGATCGAAGATAGACAATGCGTCACGCATACCTCCATCCGCTTTCATTGCAATGACATTCAGCGCTTCGGGTTCTGCCGTAATATATTCTTTTGCAGCAACGTACGACAAATGATTCACCGTATCTTCGACACTGATCCGGTTAAAATCATAAATCTGGCAACGGGAAAGGATAGTCGGAAGAATCTTATGCTTCTCCGTCGTAGCCAGAATAAAGATAGCGTGGCGGGGAGGTTCTTCCAATGTTTTCAGGAATGCGTTGAAAGCGGAAGCCGAGAGCATGTGCACCTCATCGATAATATATACCTTATATTTACCGATCTGTGGCGGGATGCGCACCTGTTCCACCAATTGACGGATATCATCCACCGAATTGTTGGAAGCGGCATCAAGTTCATGGATATTATACGACCGCTGTTCGTTGAAAGCCACACACGATTCGCATTCGTTACAGGCTTCACCATCGGCAGTAGGCGTCATACAGTTGATGGTTTTGGCGAAGATACGTGCACAAGTAGTCTTTCCCACCCCGCGCGGTCCGCAAAACAAATAAGCATGAGCCAATTTCTGGGTAGCGATTGCATTCTTTAATGTAGTAGTCAGCGCTCGTTGTCCCACCACCGATTCGAATGTGGACGGACGGTACTTACGAGCTGATACAATATAGTTCTCCATATCCGGGATTCTCTCTGTTTTTTTTGATTTTTCGCTTTCAGTGCAAATGTACACAAAAAAGTGATAAGTAATAAAGGATAGAGAAAGAAGTTTTGAACCTAAAGCGGTAAGTTTTTAAGTTATTAGTTTTATCTTTGCGGATATAAAAAAGAGAAGTTATGGATAAACTGATCACTATCTGGAGTTTCATATGCCGACGTAAGTATCTTATCACCGTCGTTGCATTTGCTGTTATCATTGGTTTTCTGGACGAGAACAGCCTGTTCCGCCGTCTGGGATACGAACGCGAAATCAGCCAGCTGAAAGAAGAGATAGAAAAATACCGGGCGGACTACGAAGAGAACACCAAACGTCTCAACGAGTTGAACAGCAACCCGGATGCTATCGAACAGGTGGCACGTGAAAAGTATCTGATGAAGAAGCCCAACGAAGATATTTACGTTTTTGAAGATAATAAATGAAACAATTAGTACCCGCACTTTTCGCCGTAGGCGCAATCATGGCTCTCACAGGGGCTGCTGTATATATCACCGGATGGAACTATGCTCCTTATATTTATACCATCGGAGCCGGATTCATTGCTCTGGCACAAGTAAACACACCGGTTAAAGGAAAAAGCAAAATTTTAAAACGTCTGCGCATCCAGCAGATATTCGGAGCACTTGCGCTAATACTGACGGGAGCTTTCATGTTTACCACCCGTGGAAATGAATGGATTGCCTGTCTGACTATCGCTGCCGTACTTGAACTTTACACCGCTTTCCGCATTCCACAGGAAGAAGCAAAAGAAGAGAAATAAAAAAACCTGTTCAAAGCTTCTCAGTCTTGAACAGGCATCAATTTATTAAAATCATGAATGCCCTTAGGAAACCCAAGGGCCTAAAAAAGACGTTTTTTATTTCTTAGCAGATGAATATCTGGCATTCAATCCATCTACAATTTCTTTTGTGATATTATATGCACTATCAGCATAAAGCAGATTATCGAAACCTGTGTTGCTGAAGATCAGGCTATATCCACGAGTCTTATTATATTCTTTCAGGAAAGCGTTGATAGAATCACGGAAAAGCAAACTGTTAGCATTATTGTCTTCCATCAGACCATTTTGAAGTTTGTTGCTCAATTCCTGCAAATCCTGTTCCATTTTAGCCAAACGATTGTATTCCTGCTGAGCTCTTTCCGGTGACAGGAAAGCATTGCTTTCATATTTCTTTTGGAATTCCTGTTTTTCTTTGTTCAAAGCTGTCATCTTCTGATTCAGCGTCATGCGAACATTTTCGCTCTTCTTTACCATAGCCTCATTCAAGTCAATACAGAAATTGTATTTAGCCAACAAGGTATCTATTTCAACATAAGCTATTTTCATTCCAGACAATTCTGCATTAGCCGAAGCCGGAGTAGTTGCAACTTGATTATCAGCTTTGCCGGCGCATTGTGAGAATAAAACGATAAACGCAAGTGCAGCTAAACCGTTCAT